>ENA-OVGJ01000141-OVGJ01000141.1-human-gut-metagenome-genome-assembly--contig:-NODE-141-length-40464-cov-5.044965_pt1 | contig 40464 bp, 30 predicted proteins | sample MGYA00237772_ERZ505423 | MGnify/ENA primary metagenome ERZ505423 (study PRJEB26158, sample SAMN06016386) | human gut metagenome | biome: human gut; feature: ankylosing spondylitis patient; material...
GTTCTTCTATCGGATAGTGATGGAGCTTGAGCAGTTCGACGAGGTAGGTCGGTGTGCCTGTCTCAAACCAGTAGCTGCCGAACTTTTTCTTCGCAAACGTATTGAGCAGACTGAACGGATTGTACATGCCCACGGCATTTTCCGTGAAGTGATAACCGTCATAATTGGATTTCAGCTCTGCACAAGTCTCTTCATAAGTCAGGCCCGTAGCTGTAGCCAGCGCATGAATGTCTTCCTCAAAATACGTATGGATTTCCTTCTCGCTGATGCCGCAGATTTCCACGTAGCGGTCGTCCATGGAGATGTCCATCAGGTTGTTCAAATCGCTGAACACGCTGACCTTGCCGAACTTGGTCACTCCCGTAAGCAGGGCAAAGCGGATGCACCCGTCCATGGATTTCAAAGCTCCATAGAAAGCTTTCAGGGTGCTGCGGTATTCGTTCTGCAAAGTTTCATTGCCGATGGCCTGAAGCATGGGCTTGTCGTATTCGTCGATGAGAATCACCACACGGCGGCCTGTCTGCTCGCAGGCACGGCGGATGATACCCTGGAAACGAAGGGAAAGGCTTGTCTCGCTTTCCCGTGCGCCGTATCGACTTTCCCAGGTACATAGATTGTCATTCAAAATACTGGTCAGCGATTCCGGCGTATCGTATTTCTGCGTATTCAAATCCAGGTGCAGAACCGGATATACTGTCCAGTCCTTCTCCAGCTTCTCCAGTGCCAGTCCTTTGAAAAGCTCTTTCTTTCCTTGTGCATAGGCTTCAAGGGTCGACAATAGCAGGCTTTTTCCGAAGCGTCGCGGACGACTCAGAAAATAGTAACTTCCTGTATTGAACAACTGATAAATCAAGGCGGTCTTATCGACGTATTCATAACCACCCAATATCACTTTCTCAAAGTTCTGCACTCCTACCGGATATAGCTTGCTCATAACCACTGGATTTAGATTCTACTGCGAATGTAGTAATTTTCAGCGAACATTCAAACAGGCAGGAAACAGGAAACGGAAAAGTTGGCCGGAAATGTTGTTGAGTGTGGTAGCGGCTTCGGGGAAAAAGAAAAGGAACCGATCCATTTAAGGGGCGATTCCTTTTTCGTGAGAGTTATTTTTCAGTTTATTCTGCTACTTTCTTTACCACCAGCGTATGGTTATTGGTATCTCTCCATTCTGCCAGGAGGGCATACAGCTCTTTGTAATTCGACGGGGTCTGTAACTGACGGCTGACGCGCAGGCTGCGGGTCACTTTCATGCCTTCTTTCGTGGGCTGGTAGCTGAATACTACTTTTCCGCAAGCATTGCTGATTTCCTTGTTGGTGCGAGAAGTTGCTTTCATTCCTTCCGGCAGGCAGACAATGGTTTCCAGCGTGCAGTTCATAGTTTTCGGCAGAAGGATATTCTCGGGAATGGTTGTATTGGCAGCATACGCATAGAGTGTGCGGGCCGGTGTCGGGTCGTTCAGTGTCACGATTCCCCATCCTTCGGCAGGCTGCTGCAACTTTTTTTCGTCCACTTTCAGGGTGTCGGTCTGCTGCATTTCCTTGGCTCCTAAGTAAACTTCCATTGTCAGCGGTTTTCCATCCAGGCCGCTCACTGCCAGGAAGGGTTGCAGGCTGGCTTCTTCGGTACCTGTCAGGGCGACCTTTTCGGGCATCAGCTTGCTTTGGGCTACCAGCGATACGATGGTAGACAAACCTTGGTTTTCAGCTTTTGACGGGCGAAGGGTACATACGGCTACTTCCGCTTCCAGTCCGGCTGCCTGCTGCAAGGTGACATCCAGGTTCACTAATTCTGCCTGGGTGCCGTAAGCCGAACGGATAACTTCCGATGCCGGACGGAGACGGTAGCCGACATCCTGCAGTGATACGCCGCAACGGCCCAATTGATATAGTTCGGTCATGTAGCGGGCAATGGCGTTGCGGACTGCCTGCGGATTGCCTTGGATGCCTCGGGTCAGTTCGGCTACCTTTGCTTCGATAACGGAGCGGTTGCCGGGCTGGAATTGTGCTTTCAGGCTTTTCAGGGCTTCATCGTATCGTGACCAGGTTGAGGCCACGAAGACGGGCATCATGCCGCTGGCTACTGCTTGTACTTGTCCCATATTTCCTCTTGTGGAAGGATAGGCGTAAGGGCGGGGCTTCACTTCCTTTAGTGTCCAGGTGAAGGATTTCATTCCGTCTCTTTGGGCAATGGACGGCTGGGCAGAAGCGTTCAGCAGTTCATAGTGTACCGATTTTCCGGCTGGTACGTTCAGGCGGAAGGTGAATTCCTTGATGGGAGAAAGTTCTTTGACCGGACAGCAGACATCAAGTTCCGGCAGGTAACCGGCTTTGCTTACAATGGAGTAATCCAGCACGATGGTGGCACCTAATTCAAGTCCGGTGTGCACCACGACCATTTCTTTCAGTTGGTTGTAGGCCGGTGCGTTGGCAGCTGCGGCAGGCAATACCTCTACGAAGGCATTGGCGGGTGTCTGAACCACGGTGCCATCTTTCTGGCGGGTGTAGGACGCGTGAATCTCCAGCTTCTGGAAGTCGGGGTTATACACGATAAATGTTTCTCCGTACAGGCCGTTCATGGCGGCATGGGTGAACAGGGTGAGTTCCTTCTGCACCCGCATCTCCTGACTGCCGTCGGCACGCAGGGTGTACGTTTTCGAGAGTTTGCGGAATTCTGCTTCCGATGCGGCTCTGGCCGGCAGTACAGCCAGCAAAAGCATTCCTATGATTCCTATGTAGATTGATAATGTTTTCATTACGCTTCGTTTCTTGTTAAATCCTCGTATGAGTGGTTATTTCTTTACCACAATGTATTCTCCATATCCCTTGGCTGTGTTCACCGCATTTCGGAAACTTTCCCAGTCGGATGCTTCGTAGACCCGCTTCTTCAGGCGCAAGGATGTTTTCACCTGCAACTGGTTGCCGTTTTGGCCCATGTATCCGGTGAATCCGGCACCTGGCCCGTCCATCTGGTCCTGCTTTTCCTTTCCTTGCCATTCGTATCCTGCAGGAAGTTTCAGGTTTTCTTCCATTTCCACCAGACGGGAGCAGCCGTCCTTGAAGCCGTAGGCCCGTTTCTCCAGGCTGGTATCTATCCGCAGGTAGGAGAGGACTTGCGTGTAGAGGTTATTCAGTACGAAAGGTTTGAAAACCATTTCTCCCTGGTCGCCTTTCAGTGCATATTCCGGAATCTCGTAGCGGAACGTAATCTGGATAGGGGCGCGCTGGTAGTCTTTCGGTGTCCGTCCGTAGTCCACGCTTTTCAATCGGGCTTTGGGCGATACGTTCAGCAACTGGCGTTCCATGGTATGTGCCCATTCGCTCTGAAATCCGGTGGTGAAGATGCGGCGGATGTTGCTGTCGCTCTGTCCCTCAGCTTCGATGGTGAAGGTACCTTTCAACGTGCCTTTTTCATCGAGGGTGTTCTGTGCCTTGATACGTACGTAATGGTTTTCCGGGTCGGAGATAGGAGTCAGGCACAGGTCGGTGCCTTCCGGTGTGCCCGGCAGGTAATTTTGCTGCTGTTCGGCACTGCTCCACAGTTCCCGGCAGAAAGGTACCCACGTGGGGTCGAGCGGCATCATTGTGCCGTCACTGAGTTTCACTACGGCCACGCAGTGGTTGAAATGGTCGGCCGGAATGGTCTCCACCCGGCTGCCTGCCATGGTCATGGCCGGAAAGGCTTCGAATCCTGCCATCCGCAGGAACGCAATCAGTGTGCCGGCAATGTCCTTGCACACCCCGCAGCGGTCGGTATAATTCATCTTCAGGTTGTGCAGGGTGAATCCTTCTCCCTTTCCCATGGAGATACCTGCATAACGGATGTTGTCGGCCACCCAGTGGGTGAGTACCGCCACTTTTTCCAGTTCGGTTTTTTTACCCCGAATGAGTTCGTCTACTTTCTTCTGGGCTTCCGGAATGGCGGTGAAACTGCCGTAGTCTTCGTTGACTCCGTAGAACCAGCGTGACTTCTCTTTCCAGTCGGCGGTGGTAGACATCATCAGCTTCGGTGCGGCGTCATAGAAATCGACCATATTTGGTTCCCGACGGAAGGGTAGGATGGCATCTTTAGCAAAGGTATAGACTTTCCGTCCGTCTTCGTAGCGCATGGAGGAAGCGCAGCTGCCCTGATAGAACTGGAATTGCATTTCTTTTTCGGCCGGCAGACTGACGCGGTACACTTTGCGCAGGGTGGGATCGGCCGACCAAAAGGGCACGATGTCGTAGAACTGTCCGCGCATGGGCGGGATAAAGCGGGAGTCGTCGCCTGACTGGGGTGCATCACTCAGCAGGGCATACGTGAATCCTTTCTTGTCGATTTCATAGTCGATGATGTCGCCCGGTTGCAATGCACCCAGTTCCAGCATAATCTGGCGGGCTCCCCAGTAGATAGCTCTGGCCGGAGCGGCGTAGTCACAGGCCTTGGTTACATCGACCGATGTATATGTTCCGTCGGCATGGTAGATGGTCACTCGCTTGAAAGTAGCAGCTGCCGTCAGCGGGTCGTAATCGTATTTCAGTATCCGTTGCTGCAAGGCTCCGGCAGTTGTCTGCACCCGTACAGCCCGGCAGACCGCAAACGAACCTTGTCCGGTGGGTTCCACCGTCACACTGGTACTGTCTAGTAAATTCACACAAGGATAATCGGCATATTGTTTATCCAAAGAAACTGCCCCGTCGTTTCTCCACGACTGGGCATGTACGGCCGTCCCTCCTCCTATCAGGATGGCAGCACCTACAAAAAATAGTTTTGTCTTTTTCATATTTTTCTGATAGATTGCCTGGTAAAAAATAACGGTCTTAAAGGTAGGTATTCTTGTGTAGCTGACCTAACGATTAAGGGATTTATTTTTGATAAATGTCTCTGTAATTGGGAAGGGATGGAGTTATTGATAAAAGGTATGATTTCCAAATTTTGGGGACGGTTTTTAGTTATTAAACATGAAATGGAAGAGAAATATGCAGTAAAGTCGTATTTCTCAGAGAATTTCCTAAATTTGCAACAGACGAACTGTAAATTTGAAGACCGAAATGAGGGCAGTTATACAAAGATGGATAATCTGTTTGTGCGGAGGGATGCTTTTTCCTTTTGCCGAAGCGCAGGTTGTGCAGCGGGGGGTGGTGCTGGAAATGAACAGTGGAAACCGTCCGCTGGCAGGGGTGGAAATCAGGGCGACCGGTGCGGCTCCGTCCGACAGCGACCAGGAGGGGCAGTTCGTCTTGTCATTTGTATCTTCTCTGCCGGGCGACCCGTTGCTGCTGGACGGGGTATATAAGAAAGGTTTTGAAATGGTAAACCGGGAGAAGGTGGATAACTGGAACCTTTCGTCGGATGCGGTGCTGAAAATCGTTTTGGGGCGTACGGAGATGATTGATGCACTGCGGAAAAAATATTATCAGATAGGTGTCTCTGCCAGTGAGCGGGAATATCATGCAGCGCTGGTGGAACTGGAGACTCGCCGGAAACTGCAACGGCTCACTGACGAGGAGTATGTCCGGAGGGTGGATTCTTTGTCGCAGGTGCAAGTGACCTTGAAGCGAAGACTGGAGGTGTATGCCATGAGGTTTGCCCGCCTGAACCGTGATGAACTGGAACGAACAGAGCAGCAGGCGCTGGAGTTGCTGGATAAGGGTGACATGGAAGGAGCTATCCGCTTGTATGAGTCCATGCATACGGATTCAGTGCTGGCACAGCGTGTGGCCGGAAGGCAGGCTGCCGATGCGGATGTGCAGCTTTTGCTGCCTTCATTGGTGCACAGTTTTGAACTGATGCGGCAGACTGGCGATGTGGCGGGCTGTGATTCGGTGGCCCGCTTGATTTTGGAAGCAACACGGGAGATGGCTCCACGACTGACCGTGACGGAGTGGATGTGGAACAGTGGAAAGAAAGAGGCTGCTATCGACCGATATGGCCTGCTAGTCAAGGAAGCGCAGACGGTGGCCGAGGTGGAACAAATAGAGGTCAGTCTGCAACGTTGTCGGCAGGATGTGAAGTGGCCTAAGAAAATAAAGGAGAAACTGAAATTACTGGAAGAACGGATTCTAGCTCGTCGTAACTGGGCTCGAATCAAAGAAAATAGTTGGAAAAATGAGAAGTAAGCTGGTAAAGGTTTTTATTGCATCGTCGGCTGAATTGGATCAGGACAAAACGATGTTTGATGTGTATTTTTCGGACAAGAACAAGCTGTACCGGAAAAAGGATATTGAGTTTGACCATCGTACTTGGAAGGATTTCTGCAGTTCGCTGAACGACGGTCGCCTGCAGGACCGCTACAATGCGTACATCCGTGAATGCGACCTGGTGATTTTCTTGTTTCACACACGCCTGGGAAAATATACGCGTGAAGAGTTGGAAGTGGCTTTGGCTGCTTTCCGGGAGAATAAAGAACGTCCGCAAATCTTCATTTATTTTAAGGAAGAAGGCATTGAGGATGAGGCGCTTACCAATTTCAAGCAATACTGTGAGCATACACTGGGACACTTCTGCGATGTGTACACTACACCGGAAGACTGGCGGGTTAAATTTGACCGTCAGTTGGCTATATTGGAGCAGGAAGGAGTAATTCGTGCTCCATCAACCGAGGAGAAAATGCTGTATAGACTGAAGTTTACCTTGTCGTATGTAGTAGCTCCGCTGATTGTGATGTGGCTGGCATTTAAGGCTTTCTTCTATTTTACCCCAGTAACTACGACGGTTTGCCTGAGCGATCAGACAGTTTCCGCACTTCCATTTGAGGGGGCGGACATTACGCTGACTTATTCCGACAAGAGCGAGACCTGCCACGTGGACCGACTGACCGATGAAGCGATTTTCAAGGAGATACATTCCCGTTATCTGGGTACTCCGGTGCAGCTTTCAGTCACTGCTAAAGGATATGAACCAGTGGACACGGTGATGGAACTGGAAAAGAGACTGGTGGTAAACATACGTCGCGACAAGAGTCTTTCAGTAGTGTTCGGCACCGTGAAGGATGAAGCGAACCGTCCGCTGTCAGGCGTGACCATACAGGTGATCGACTTACAGACTGTTTCGGATGAAATGGGAAATTTCCGTTTGTCGGTTCCTCTGGACAAACAGCAGGTGCAGCAGCGGGTACAGGCCTTCAAGAAAGGATATGAATTATGGGATTTCACCGGTCCGGTGTCCGATAAAATCCCATGGAAAATCATTCTTCGCAAATAAAAGTTACTTGGTATAGAGCCCGTTGCTGTGGTATTCTTTCAGGGTGTACAGCAGTAGGGCATCATTCGGCTGGGAGCCTGCCTTGTATTCCAGCCCTTCCTTCAGCAGTTCCTGTGCTCCCGGTTGTGAAAGTTTGCTGAGCAAATCGCCCTTGGCCAGCTTGACGACAATAGGGTAGGTGGCGAAATACTGCGGAAATAGTGCTTTCATCTCCTCGGCTATGGCGGAAGCTTCTTCCAGGTAGTGCAGGGCCTGCTGGTTATCGCCATTCTGATAGTAGTTCACACTGACGTTCATCGTGATGAGCATGTAGTTCGTTCCTAACTGTGCTTTGTTTTGTGCATATAGGTCTTTCATCAGTGTGTAGGCTTTTAGTTGTTCCTTCAGTGCCTGCTTGTATTTTTTCAGTTTGCTATAACCCAGGGAAAGGTTGTTGTAGGTGCTGCATGTATTTGCTTTGAGTTCGTTGTTGTGGGGATATTTCTTCAGTTCCTTTTCCCGTCCTTCTTTTACGCGTTCCAGGTATTTCAATCCGAGTTCATAATATCCGCCGCATACCAGTGCGACTCCCATGCTGCTTTCTACACTCAGGTTTTGGTATCCCCAGGCCGATTGTATGGAATAGAGGGCATCGAGTTCAAGAGCTTCCTGGGCGGCTTCCTGGTTTTTAGATTCTGCAATCAGTACATCAATGTATTTGGCTCGTGCATAAAGATTTTCCTGGGTAAACTGGGAACTGCTGGATTCACTTAGTTTCTTGGTGTATTGGTAGGCTTTGACCAGGCTGCGCCGTTCTTCTGGCTGGTTGCCTTTTCGCGAATAATAAGTGGAATACATCATCTCCAGATTGTGCAAGGCGTTGATTTTAAAATCGGGTGAAAGAGAAGTGAACTCTTGTTCGATTCTCGTTCTCAAAAGTTCTGCTCTTTCTGGGAATGCGTCGGTTTCGGAATCTACACTCAGTTGCAGGTAGACGATGTATCGTTGCAGGAACTCAGCTGCTTTGGTAATCGGATTTTTCTGGTAAAGTACTTCTGCTTTTGTGTATGCCTCAGCAGCTATTTTATAAGCATCTTTCATTTGACCGGCATTCATAGCAAAATCCAGTAGCATATCCAGGTAGTTCAGTTCGATGGAAATTCTCTTTTCCTCGTCAAGGTCGGGGTCGTTGAGGCTGATTTCTTTGATTTTTGCTGCAGTCTGACGGGCCTTCTCCAAATCTTCCTTTTGGGAATAAAGCCTCATCAGTGAAGTATAGGAATCTAGAAGAGAACCTTTCTGTATCCGGATAAACAGCTGATTGTCACTAACGGCTATTTGTTCTTCAAGGTTTTTGATATTGCTCAAATATACCTCTTCTGCCTGTTTCCATTCATGTATGGCTTCGAGCAGGTAGGCCGTCTGGTGAAGCGTGATTTGCATGACGGCCAGATAGTCGCCCGATGGCATGGCTTCTTGTGCCTGTTGCAGGATTTCGAGTGCCTGCTGGTTGTATTCGAAGGCCTTGGAGTAGTCTTTTCGGATATTGGTGGCAATGAGTGTCTTCAGATTAAGAACCTGAATAAGCGATTTTTCATCGAATGCCAGTTTCTGACAGCGGTCTGCCCATTCTTCCAGGTCTTGTTCTCCTAAGGTGATTTTTTGTAGGACGTATTTTAGGACGTAGGAAAATCGGTCGGGCAATATTTCTGCAATCCACTTGTAGGTGTCATAAGCTTTCTGCTCATTTTCCTTTCCTCCGGCCAGTGCACACAGGTCGGCGTAGCGATACATGCGTTCTGCCAGCAAATCAATGTCTTCATCGGCTTGTGTGCGTTGCTGTAGCTTTTGGCGGGCCTGAACAATCAAGCCGGAATTGTTATATAATTCTATTGCCTCTGTCAGTTTGCCATCCTCTACCAGTTTCAGCACTTGTTTCTCTATTTGGGTTATATCGTCGGGGTTGATTCGGGCAAATTTCTCGGCATACTTGTCCAGCATGTTCATGAAAGTGTGGTTTTCTTCTGCCAGTTCTTTCAGTCGTTGGGCTCTTTCTGCTTGCGTAATTTTCTGCTGGGCGTACAAATGGTTGATTTCCTGTACTGTCTTATTGCGAAGCTTGGAAAAATGTGCTATGGCAATGGCGTAGTAGTGATTCTTTTGTTCTTCGATGGTACCTTCCGGGGCCATGACAATGTCCAATGAACGCTTCTCTGAAAGAATCCAGCCGTTGAGCATGTCGCTGTTGACGACTTCGTACCCTTTCTTGTAGGCTTGTGGAGAACTGATAGCTGTGCCTGCTTTGTGATTCAGAAAATGAAAGCAAAATTCCCCATTATTGTCTGTATCAGTAGCAGGTGCACCGATGGCCATTAGTTGTACTCCGGGCAAGGGGGTATGTTGTGAGTTGAAAATGCGTACGTTGCCTTTTTGTGAAACTTGCGCTGAAAGACTGACAGAAATTAGCAGTGCCGTACAGAAACAGGTAAGAGATGGTGTGTTTATCATAGATTTCAGTTTTATTGTGTGTGATGTCTTTTGAAAATGATTTGACTGTGGATAAAGATAGGCATTATTTGTAAAACCGGTAATAGTCGGCTCTTATTTTTTTGAACGACAAGAGATAAGTGGTATAATTTTCAGTATATTTGTTGGAGGCATTGTTTATTTAAATATAGAAGATATATGAAACACATCCTGATTCTTTTGTGTGCCCTGCTGGGCCTGGGCAGTTGCCAGAGTGGTAACAGCACTGAGATAGACAACCGGACGGTACAGACGTTCGACGTACCGCGTTTTATGGGGAAGTGGCACGAAATAGCCCGTTATGACCACCGCTTTGAAAAGGGCATGACCCGTGTAACGGCCACATATACCTTGCTTTCCAACGGACGCATTGAGGTGCTGAATGCGGGATACAAAGATGGAAAGTATAAGGAAATCAAGGGAAAGGCCAAACAGCCCGATCCGAACGACCCCGGCAAGTTGAAAGTTTCGTTCTTCCTGTGGTTCTATGCCGATTATTACGTGCTCGATATTGACCCGGACTATCGCTACGTGCTGATAGGCAGTAGCAGCGATAAGTATCTCTGGATTATGAGCCGCGAAGAAACCCTGCCCGACGAAGTACTTCAGGAATTGATAGGTAAGTTGCGCCAGCGCGGGTATGACACGGACAAGTTAGTGTTTAATAAATGAGAGGATATGGGAAATAAAAGAGTCCCTCTGCTTCACATTGCAGCGAAAGCAGGGGGACTCTTATTTATTTCGATAAAGAAGTCAGGTTTGTTTTTCAGGCCCTGAATCCAATGCGACGGATGGGCTGCGGTTCCAGTTTCACTACCTGCTTGCCGCGGAGACGATTACCTGCCTTTACGACATCTTCCTGGGTGATAGTACGGAACAGGAAGGTATTGTCGGGAATAGAAGGTTGCGACATGATACGCTGGGCCATGCATTTGATGATACCCTGCTCAATCAGGTTGTGCAGCCAGCGTCCGTTGCCGAAATACTCATCGCGCTGGGCGGTGGCTTCCACAATCAGGGTATACAGTTCCTTGTCCGCTTCGGAAGTCAGTTGGAAATTGCGTTTCTGCAAGAGACGGTGTGCCATTTCCATCAGCTCGTCCGCATTGTAATCGTCAAAGTAGAACTGGAGAGGGAAACGTTCCTGCAAGCCGGGGTTGGTACGGAGCATCTGCTGCATCTTGTCCTCGTAGCCAGCCAGGATGATAATCATGTCGGGATTGGGTTCTGAGAGCACAGTGAGCAGGGCGTGAATCACCTCTTTCCCGAAATCTTTCGTTTCTTGTTTCGTGGTAATCAGGGTGTAGGCTTCGTCGATGAAGAGTACGCCTCCCCGGGCTTCCTCAATGGCTTGCCTGATGTGTTTTTCTGTTTCACCAATGTATTCGCCCACCAGTTTTGTGCGGCATGTTTCTATGGTATGTCCGCTGGAAAGCAGCCCCATCTGGTGATACAGCTGTCCGATGAGTTTGGCCACCGTCGTCTTTCCTGTACCGGGATTGCCTAAGAACAGCATGTGGTGGCGGTTGTCCAGTTCCGTGTCGAGCCCTAATTCCATACGCCGCTTCATGAAGGCGGCCATCATCCGGGCCTCCTGCAAGTCTTCCTTCAGGCGAGTTAGTCCCACCATCTCCTGCAAGGCCTGTTCGGCATCCGATGGCATGTTGTCTTCGGGCAGGGGACTATTTTCTTCGGTATGCGGAAGCGGTTGTTCTTCGTCAAACGGCAAGGGGAGATCATCTACTGGAAAGGCTTCGTCTGGGTCGTTGGTTTCCGCCTTGTCGGGTGTATAGATGGTGTTCTCTTCCGTAAAGATGCGGCTCATCGCTGTGCTGCCTCTGCGCAACTGATAGGTACTGTCCATCGTACCGTAGAAGATGAAGATAGGGCCGGAAGAAACTTTCTGTTCCATCAGGTTTCCTAACAGGTCGAGCAGGTTGGATTCTTGTCGGGTGTACTCTTTGTAGGGTACTTCCACTAGCACCACTTTTCGAGTATCCATCTTCTCTTGTAGGACTTTCCATTGCAGGGAATCCTCCAGCAATTCTTGTAGGGAGAAATGGTTGCAAAGAGCGGTTTGCTTTTCACAAAAATGAAGGGCCAGCAGGCGGGCGGCATATTTGCGAGCCTGATTGCCTGAAACAAGCAGGTGAGGTACGGCAAGCTGATGGCTGTCGAGCGCATACAATGTTTCGAGGAACTGCCGGATGAGGTTCGAGTCACATTGTTCCTGGTGCATCCAGGAGAACAAGGGCAGGAAACAGAAGGTCTCGGCAAAGTATTTTTCTTCAGGGCGGGTCTGGAAATCTTCGACTTCGGTCTTGTCCCAGCATTCGTAGCCGGAATAGAGCTCTAAGAGTGTCCATCCCACCGGGCGTCCGTTGCGGTAGACGTAGATACGGTAGAGTCCGGCTTCCCATTCTTCTTCAGAGAGGATGTCGAACCGTACTTTTCGGGACTTTTTCTCTTTCAGTGAACGGGTATCACAGCCCAACAGGCGGTATTCGCAGGAATACACCCGGATAGAAAGTTCCTGGGCATCGGTAAAACCATCGGGATGAGAGATTTCCACGGCGAGGTGGTTGTGAGCATATTCGGGAGCACAGAGATCTTCAATAAAGGTGCGTGTAGCACGTAACATGACATTTTTCATATACAACAAACGAATTTTAAAATGAGAAAATAGAAATAGATAAAGATAGAAGCTTACGGACACTGAAGGTCCGTAGCAGCGTAAATTCCCTCTCGTTTCCCCATCGAAAGAGAGGTGCGCGGCTAGTACGTCAAAGAGCACAACAATCCCGGCCTCCTTGTCGGAAGCAATAATTCATTCGATTCCTATGCTGAGAAAAATCCGGTCAGGACCTCAGCGGAACGTAACGAAAACTTTGTGTGTGACATCTTTAACGATCATTTGTTGTATCTAAATCAATGTGCGATGAAAACCGCCTTGTGCGCATTTTCGGAACAAATATAAGCATAACTCTTTAATTAACGAAGAATTAGGGAGGAAAATCGTTCTTGTGGCAAAAATAATTCTCCTCGCGACCGTTGGCTCATTAAGGGATTATCCTTACATTTGAGTAAAGATAAAAAATGAAGGAATATGTCGCACACGAAGTTTAATCTGCAACGGTTTCTGGATGCGCAGGAAGGCGTGTATCCTGTGGCATTGAAGGAAATCAGAAATGGAGGTAAGCGCAGCCATTGGATTTGGTATATCTTCCCTCAGCAGAAGGGGCTGGGCTATAGTTACAACTCGGAGTTTTATGGACTGGACGGGGAAGAAGAGGCCCGGGCTTATCTGGCACATCCTGTATTGGGTGTCCGCCTGCGGGAAATCTCCCATGCCTTGTTAGGTCATCGTGGCCATCGTACGGTGCGGGAACTGATGGGGGTCGGAGGTGGATGTATTGAAACTGCATACTTCGATGAAGCTGTTTGATAAGATTGCACCGGGAGAGGTGTTCGGAGAAGTGCTGAAGGCGTATTTTTATGAGTGAAAGGAGGAAAAGGCATGAAGAAAATCCGAATAACCGTAATGCGAAAGGCGTGTTACCGGGATTTAATGGAGAAGTATGAGAATCCCATCGAACATGCGTGTGACATGGAAGAAGGGCAGGTGTTCATTGCTAATGGCTGGGAGAAGCCTGAGGGACTTTGTGAGAGTGCATGGCAGAGCATGTCGCCTTTCGTGATGGCACTGGCTCATGGGGGAAGCAATTTTTATGACGGCTGGATGAAGAACGAACGTTCGGCTATGATTTCGTGCAACGACGGTTTCCGTCCGGTGAGTTTCCTGATAGAAGTAATCGATTAATACGGAAGAATATGTTAGCTTATACGTATATGGAGCACGGCCGTTTCTCACTGATAGAGAAGCCTGTGCCCGAACTGAAAGACCCGAAAGACGCCCTGGTGCGCGTCACGTTGGGAAGTATCTGCACCAGCGATTTACACATCAAGCACGGCAGTGTGCCGCGTGCTGTACCGGGTATTACGGTGGGGCATGAGATGGTGGGCATCGTGGAACAAGTAGGAGCGGAGGTCACTACCGTGAAGCCGGGTGACCGGGTGACGGTCAACGTGGAGACCTTCTGTGGGGAATGTTTTTTCTGTCAGCACGGATATGTAAACAATTGTGAGGACCCCGACGGAGGATGGGCACTGGGTTGCCGTATCGATGGGGGACAAGCGGAATACGTGCGGGTACCGCATGCTGACCAAGGACTGAACCGTATTCCCGACGGAGTGACGGACGAGCAGGCACTTTTCGTGGGCGACATCCTGGCCACTGGCTTTTGGGCTGCCCGTATCTCGGAAATTACGCCCGAAGATACGGTGCTGCTGATTGGAGCCGGACCTACAGGAATCTGTACGTTGCTCTGTGCCCGGCTGAAACATCCGCGTCGTCTCATTGTATGTGAGAAATCAGAAGAGCGTATCCGTTTCGTGCAGACCCATTATCCCGAGGTACTGGTCACTACGCCGGAACAGTGTCAGGAGTTTGTGAAAGCTCACAGCGCGCATGGAGGAGCCGATGTAGTCATTGAAGTGGCCGGAGCCGATGATACCTTCCAGCTGGCTTGGGAGTGCGCTCGTCCGAATGCCATTGTGACCGTCGTGGCTTTGTACGATCGTCCGCAGGTGCTTCCCTTGCCCGACATGTACGGCAAGAACCTTACCTTCAAGACAGGCGGGGTAGACGGTTGCGATTGTGCCGAAATTCTCCGGCTGATAGCAGAAGGAAAGATTGACACTACGCCACTCATTACACACCGCTTCCCGCTTAATGAGATAGAAGAAGCTTACCGCATTTTCGAGAATCGTCTGGATGGGGTGATTAAGGTGGCGATAACTGAAAAAGTCGAGCTTTATGCAGGAGACACGGACTGGCAGCGTATTGCTCGGACCAAACAATCTGATTTCCGTCGGAATTGTTTGCAGGTGGGATGTGAGGCCAATTCATTGAACAGGCAGGATGGTACGAAGAACTATTATGGCAATGTGCTTCAGGAAAAGGATGCCCGGAAAGGATTGAATTTCTACGAAGGTTTCCGGAAAGAAATCTTGTCTGCCATAGGGGCGTACAGACAGCCGTTATGGGCTAACTTACTCCGTAGTGAACATATTCCGTGGAACTTGTTTTTCCCGATGGGACTTACTTCTCGTGCGAAATAAGCGTGTGGTGAACTCTTGAGGGAACTGACAGGGCTGGAAGTGAAGGAGGTGACCTGTATCCGGGTTGAATATGCTCCTTCTTCTGCAGACACTACAGATGGATGGCGCTATTTGAATGACGGTACCTCGTTTGACTGTTATATTGCGTACAAGGATAATTCGGATGCTTTCTGTGGAATCGGTATAGAAGTAAAATACACGGAAATGGCTTATAAGTTGCAGTTTGGCTCGTCTGAATACAAACATACTCGAGAAAAATTAAGCGAAGAATACCTTCGTGTTACTCTTCAGAGCGGATGCTATCATACGGTTTTGGCTGCTACTGACGAAGAGGCTTTTCCAAAGATTCTGATAGAAGATGATTACCGTCAGTTGTGGCGTAATCACATGCTTGGCATGTCGATGCTACAGCATTCAGACATCCAACATTTCTTGTCGGTGCATTTGTATCCTTCCGGGAACAAACACTATGAGAAGGTGCTTCCTGAATACGAGCGTTTGTTGACAGAGAAAGGCCAGAGCACCTTTCTTCCTCTTACTTATGAGCGACTGTTTGAAGCAATGGGACATTATGTGTTTTTCTCTTGCGAGAAAGACAGAAAGTGGAAAGAATATTTGCGGGACAGGTATTTGTACTGAGAATCTGAAAAGGAATTATGAAGAAATCTTTAATAGGAGCCATTGGAGAACAGATGGTTTCAGTGAAATTGATGCAACAGGGATGGAATGTGTTGAATGCTAATGCTTCTATTACGAATTTTGAATCCATAGATTTGGTGTGCATAAATCCCGAAACAGATGAAATATCCCTTGTTCAGGTCAAGACTCAACTGGGGCAGAATCCTAATTTTAATGTAGGATGTACGATTCAGAAGGTGGATACCTTGTTGGAAAAGATTAAAGGACCATGGGTATTCGTTCAGGTTATCGGCGAAGGGCTTGATATGGAATTTTATTACTTTATCCTTTCGCGACAGGAAGTAGCTGACTTGATTCTTACTAGTAATGAATGGTACCTCAACGATTGGAAAAGGACAAAAGAATTATCGGATAATTGTACTGTAAACTTGAAACTGAAGTGGTTGAAAGGGGAAGGAGAGTCAGAAACGCCATTACATTCTGCCTACGTTTGCAGTTTGGATCATGATTCAGAAAATTGCTGGCAGAAATTATGGGAATAATGAGAATCTGAATAAATGTTGTTTTAAAATATACAGACTATGCGAAAGAATTTTGGAGTAAAAACATGGTTGTACCCGATGCCCGTATTTATTGTGGCAGCGTACGACGAGAATGGAAACCCCAACGCCATGAATGCGGCGTGGGGAGGAATCTATACGGATGACATGGTGGGCATCTGCCTGGCCGAAGGACACAAGACGACCCAGAATATTCTGGGCACGAAAGCCTTTACCGTGAGCATGGCTACAGCCGACCATGTGGCAGCCTGCGATTATGTAGGGCTTGTCTCGGGAAAGAAAGAGCCGGATAAATTTGCCAAAGCCGGTTTCCATGCCGTAAAATCGGAGTTTGTGAATGCGCCGGTCATTGAGGAACTACTCATGACACTGGAATGTGAGCTGGTTTCATACGATCAGGAGAGCAATCATCTGGTAGGCCGTATTGTCAACGTGTCGGCAGCAGAAGAGATTTTGGATGAAAACGGACAGATTGACCCTGCCCGTCTGAAACCGATTACGTATGACCCGATTCATCATCACTATCTGGTGATAGGAGAGAAGGTGGGTAATGCCTTCTCCGATGGGAAAGCATTGAAGTAAAATATAGGAGGCTGTCTCAAAATGTACTGCACCCCAAAAGTTAGACACAAAACTTTTGGGGTGCAGTACATTTTGAGACAGCCTCTTTTTCTATGCATTAGGAGTTTCAGTAGCAATAGGGGTTATGCTCCTGTCTGCGCTGCCTCTTTCAATTGAGATTTTAGTTTTTCCATATCTTCTGGAGAAGCTGCCGATTTGAATTTGATTTCTCCATCCTTCCCGATAATCACGCAACGAGGAATGGAAAGTGCTTTTTGTGCGTTGCCGAAGGTTGTGTATATTTCATCCTTAAACGCTTCCTGCACGCGTACATGCTCGCCCATCAGGTCATAATGTGATGCCATCTTGCGCCATTTGGCATCTTCTTCCAGGCGGTCGATGGAGAGATACAGCAGTACGATGTCGTTCGCTTTGGCATACTCCTGTAAAGGTTTTACATAGGCGAAAGAAGCACGACAGGGACCGCACCAAGTTGCCCATATATCCATGAAAATAACCTTTCCTTTATATAAGTCGGTAATGTCTTTGAATGTCTTGGCGTTGTCTATATTAGGGAAGTGGATGTAGTCGGGTATTTTAGCTTGATTGAACGCCTTGTTCTTGGCAATGGCCTCATTTATCAGCGGCTGCCATTTGCTATGTGGATACAGTTGCTTGAATCGTTCTTCCAGCGGAAGTATTTCTGGGTCGTATTTTTCCTCGTTTGCGTCCCTCAGGAAAAGCAGTGCCATGGCCGATTCCTGTGCCTGACCCGTAAGGTTCTTTTCAATGTAATAGAAAATCAACTTATTGGGATTTTTCTTCAAGTCTTCGTCTACCGGTTCTTTTTTAGTGTAGTAAGTAATGCCGGCATTGTTATAGACTACTTCATGGAAAGCGGGCGAGAAAGTGCTGGCCGGGTGATTTATCCGACAGAATTCCATCATCTTTTCCCATTCCTTGAGCCAGCTTTGCTTGGTGGCTTCAGAATAGCGGTAGGCAATGCCGAAAAGCTGGTTCTGGAAGGCCCACATCGTCTGTATGCGTGTATTTTGGCAGGCTTTTTCATATAAATCCTCATCCACACCTTTCATCTTCTCATCTAAGGCTAATACCGCATCTTGCAACTTTTTGCTGACTGAAGTAGCTATGGTATCTTGGGTAATACCCCACTTGTCGCCTTTTCTTGAAAGCACATCAAACACGTCTTGGCCCAGTTCATCCATTAGTCTTGATACCTCCATGTTTTTTTCATTCTTGCCTTCCAGAATGGAGATGGGATGCGTGGCTGCGGCATCAATTTGCAGGCGATAGTTACCGCCGTCAGCAATGAAGGAACCTAAATAACGCTTTCCCCACAGGAACAGGCGTATCTGTTCGTATCCGTTGCTGGGGAGTGTGAGACTGAACGTGCTGTCCGTATTCAGCTTCAGTGTATCCTGAGATTGCGAATTAAACATTCCGTCGATGGATTTCTGATAGATAATTGTGCCTCCGTCTAAATTTTTTACCGAGCCTGTAATCTTTATTTCGTGTGAGCCGGTGCATGAGGCAAATGTTCCTGCAAGCACACTGAGTGAAAGGAATGCGATGTGTTTGGCTTTCATATACTATAGAGTTTAAGTTTTATGGCATATTATGTTGTTTAGTCCAAAGGTAAGGAATTTTTTGTTTGGGACTATAAATCTCATCCGGAATCTATTGCCGCCTTGATTTCAGCCTGCCAGATTAGGAATTGCGGCAGATAAATCTTACCTTTGTGTGTACGAAAGGATTAAAACGATACGGCCATGAACAGACTTTATCCGGTAGGCATACAGAATTTCGAAGATCTCCGCAGCAGGGGATATATTTATGTAGACAAGACTTTGCTTTTATATAATCTGGTACAGACAGGGAAGTATTATTTCCTGAGCCGTCCCCGACGGTTCGGTAAGAGTCTGATGATTTCTACATTGGAGGCTTATTTCCTGGGAAAGCGTGAGCTGTTCAAAGGGCTTGCCATGGAAAGTCTGGAAAAGGATTGGACGGTGCATCCGGTGCTTCACATGGATTTGAATACGGAAAAGTATGATACGGAAGCAAGTCTGGAAAACAAGCTGGAACTGACGCTGAAGCAGTGGGAAGCAGAGTATGGCCATAACCCGGATGAGTATTCCGTGGCGACCCGTTTCGAAGGAGTTATTCGTCGGGCTGCGAAGAAAATGGGACAAAAGGTGGTGATTCTGATAGATGAGTACGACAAGCCCATGCTTCAGGCCATCACGAATCCGGAACTGCAGACAAAATTCCGTAATACGCTCAAAGCATTCTATGGCGCGCTCAAGTCGTGCGACGGCTCCATTCATTTTGCTATGCTGACGGGCGTGACGAAGTTCAGCAAGGTGAGTGTGTTCAGTGATTTGAATAACCTGATGGACATCTCCATGGACAATCGCTATGCTGAACTCTGCGGTATCAGTGATGCTGAACTTCATCAGTATTTTGACGAGGACATTCATGCCCTTGCCGATGCACTGGACGTGGATTATGCCAAAGCTTGTGAACTGCTGAAGGAAAACTACGACGGTTATCATTTCTGCTATAAGTCGGTAGGCATGTACAATCCTTTCAGCCTGCTGAATACCTTTGCTAAGAAACAGATAGGCAGCTATTGGTTTGAGACGGGTACCCCGACTTACCTGGTAGAACTGATGAAACTTCATCATTATCCGGTGGAAGAGATTGAACACATCGTAACCAGCGGTCCGGTGCTGGATTCCATCGATGCGGCTTCTACCGATCCGGTACCGGTCATCTATCAAAGCGGTTATCTGACCATCAAGGACTATAACGCGGAGTTTGAGAACTATACCCTCGGTTTCCCGAACCGTGAGGTGGAGCAGGGGTTTCTCCGTTTCTTGCTTCCTCACTATGCGTCTGTAAGCATCAGCAAGTCTCCTTATGAAATCCAGTGCTTTGTGGGTGAGGTTCGCAAGGGTGATGTGGATGGTTTCCTGAGTCGTTTGCAGACTTTCTTCGATGATACTCCTTATGAACTGGCCCGTGATCGTGAGGTACATTACCAGAACATTCTTTACATCGTGTTCAAGCTGATGGGCTTCCACACCGAGGTGGAATACCGCACATCGCGTGGTCGGGTAGATTTAGTGCTCAAGACATCCAATTACATCTACGTGATGGAGTTTAAGTTGAACGGTACCGCTGAAGAAGCCATGCAGCAGATAGAGGAGAAGGGCTATGCCTCTGCCTTTGCTTCCGATAGCCGGAAGGTGATAAAGGTGGGAGTAAACTTCAGTGACGAGACACGAAGCATTGAGCGGTGGATTGTTGCGTGATTGAAATAGAATATTATAAAAAAGGGGAAGCGGCGTATCGATGTGCTGCTTCCCTTTTTTATATACCATTAGTCAGAGTCTTTTATTTCCCTCCAAAAAACTTCTTCCGGTAATAAGAATCTGCCGTATACAGTGCTGCCGTCGGGTTATTGCCTGTCACACGGTCCTTGGTCACGAGGGTGGTGACGTAGGCATCCGAGTATTTGTAGAACAGGCTGTCGTGTCCCACGCAGAGACCGATTACCACGTTCAGGTCGGTATGTGCTTCGTTCAGCAGACGGGCTTGCAGAATCGGGTTGCACATGGCGGCACCGATGCTTTCACATTGTGCGGGGATACCCATCGACGTTTTGGGCTGACCGGCTACCTTGCAGATGACCGAGTAAGCCTCGAAGCCGTTGGCACGGAGGATACGGGCAAAGATACGGGCTTCACGGATGAGGCCGATGCAGTTGGCAATGCCGATGCGGTGCGCACCGATTTTCCGGGCAAATTCCATGATTTCCTGCACGCGGGTCCACTGGCAGTAGCCTTCGTATTCTACTTCCGCACTGGCAATCATAATCTCGCGGTTGCGTCCCTCGTCGTAACGCTCCAGTGCCCACTGGCGGTCTTCCTCCTTCAGATTTTCCGTGGGACAGAAATCAGGATAGGTGCGGTCCTTGTATTTGCAGTTCTGTGTGCCGCAGTCCACACAGGTTGGTATTGTTTCTTTTTCCATAAAAGCGTGTGTGATTGGTTAAACTGAGGGCCAAGATACGAGATTTCTTTCCAATTGGTAGACAGAAAACCGCATTTGGTGGATTCTATTTTTAAAAATTGCAGGCGACTTCTACATTTGTTTCCGATTAGTTTTCATTTAAATTGTAAGTAAGATGAAGAAAATTGTGTGGACGGCCTGCGGAATGGCCTTGATGTGTGCACCTTTGAGTGCAAGTGCGAACGTCCGCTACGATGACCCGCAGGAGAAAGTGCAGAAGAAGGAAGTGCCCAATCCGGAGAAGGCGGCTCAGCGACGGACCGACGAGATGGATAAGGCACTGAACCTGACGGAGAAGCAGTACAAGAAGATTTACAAGTTGTTCCTGAAGGAAGAAAAGGAAAAAGTGGAAGCCATGATGCAGCGTCACCCGGGAGGAATGAACGGACAGCCTCCCATGGGCGGAAGACCCCCGATGGGTGGAGGACGCCCTCCGATGGGAGGTGGAATGCCACCGCAGGGTGGAGGATTCCCAGGAATGGGAGGATTTCCGGAAGGCATGAGTCCGGAAGAACGGATGAAGGAACATGCCGAGAAGATGCAGAAGGAGCAGGAAAAGCGGGAGAAGAAAATCCGCAAGATTCTCACCGAAGAACAGTATGCCACCTGGCAGACCGTGAGACCGCAGCCGCAGGTATTGCCTCCGATGCCGGAAGGTGAGAGACCGGGACCAGGACCTCGTGGATTCGAGGAAGAGGAAGTTCCGTTGCTGGATACGGCAGCCGAGTGAATGGGATGCCTGATTTTCCCGTGGGGTGATTCTTGGAATGTGCGGCAGATGTCGTAACTTTGCGGTTCATTCAAAAAGTCTACGTTATGCCCGTTATCGAAATCTCCTCGCTGGAGCATCCCGGAGTGGAAGTGTTCAGCACCCTGACCGAAGCCCAGTTACGCAACCGCATTGACCCGCAACGGGGCATCTTTATCGCCGAAAGCCCGAAAGTGATTCGGGTGGCGCTGGAGGCCGGCTATGAACCCGTGTCCTTGCTCTGTGAACGGAAGCACCTTACGGGTGATGCAGCGGACATTGTGCAGCGCATGGCGCATCTGCCAATTTATACGGGCGACCGGGAACTATTGGCCCGGCTTACCGGTTATACGCTGACGCGGGGTGTGCTGTGTGCTATGCAGCGTCCGGCTCCGCGTCCAGTGGAGGAAGTATGCCGTGGGGCACGCAGGGTAGTGGTCATTCATGGGGTGGTGGATACCACCAACATCGGGGCCATCTTCCGTTCGGCAGCCGCACTGGGTATCGATGCCGTATTGCTTACCACGGATTCGTGCGACCCGCTGAACCGTCGGGCAGTGCGGGTGTCGATGGGTTCGGTGTTCCTGGTGCCCTGGACGTGGGTAGACCGTCCGCTGGAGCAGTTGAAGGAACTGGGTTTCCGCACGGCAGCCATGGCGCTGACCGACCGTTCCGTGCCGCTGGACTATCCACCGCTGAAGGAGGAACCGCGACTGGCCCTGGTGATGGGTACCGAAGGCGACGGACTGCCGGAAACTGCCATCGAGGGAGCGGACTATGTGGTACGTATTCCCATGGCACACGGAGTAGATTCGCTCAATGTGGCAGCTGCTTCGGCCGTAGCTTTCTGGGAGTTACGATGTGGTGAGAACCATTGAAAAATACGGGGGGTATACTCCGAAAAAAACTCCTTTACGCTTGAAATCAAACGTAAAGGAGTTTTCGGTAAAACGTCCTTGCGTTTCAATCCAAACGCAAGGACGTTTTGTTTGAAATGCACTTGCGTTTTCATTGAAACGCAAAGGCGTTTTTTCGAGGGTCAGATTTCGTCCGGCCAGGGGCACGGTTTTCCGGTCTTTTTGAACGATGGGCGCTGTGCACCGGAGCTGCGGAGGAACTCGCCGAGGTTGGCCGAGAGGGATTTTACTACGTCCGGATAGCGTTCGGCTAGGTTGTGCTTCTCGCTGATGTCGGCCGGAATGTCATACAGTTCCTTCTTGCCCGTTTCGTAAAAATAAATCAGCTTCCATTTTCCCTGACGTACGGTGCAGGTTGCGCCGATGCCCGGGCCTTGTTCGCCCCACAGGTTCGGACAGTTCCAGTAAAGGCTTCTGCCTTCCGACGGGTCGCCGGTCTGCTTGAGCAGGGGCACGAAGCTTACGCCGTCCACGGTCTGCGGTGCCTTCCAGTCGGTAATGCCGGCCATTTCGAGGATGCTGGGGAAATAGTCTTCCACGATGACGTACTTGTCGCAGCGGGTATTGGGTTGAGCTACGCCCGGCCAGCTCACAATCATCGGTTCGCGGATACCGCCTTCGTAGGCCGAGCCTTTTCCGCAGGTAAGCGGTGCATTCTGTGTGTAGAGCGGTTCATCTCTCCATTCCTTACCGGTGGCATATCCTCCGTTGTCACCACAGAACAGGATGATGGTATTGTCGGCTTCTCCGTTCTTTTCCAGCCAGTCCATGATGTCGCCCAGACTCTTGTCCATGCCTTCGATGAGGGAGGCGTAGGCTGCTTCCTTGTCCGACATGCCTTTCTTCTTGTACTTGTCATAGAAGCGCATATCCTTGTCGATAGGGATGTGGATGGCATAATGCGACATGTAGAGGTAGAACGGCTGGTTGTATTCCTTGGCTTTGTCGAGGGCTTTCAGGGCTTCCTGTGTCAGGGCTTCGGTGACGAAGGTGCCTGTTTTCCAGTATTTCTCCAGTCCCGGAATCGACATGAGCGAGGTGGGGTTTCCTTTCTCATCGTGTCCGTAGTTCAGTTCACTCAGGTAGGTAGCCAGTCCGCCTGCCGCATGACCGGCAATGTTCGTTTCAAAGCCGAAGTGGCAGGGGTTCTCTCCCGGAGTGTCGATGGCTCCCCAGTGTGCCTTTCCGCAATGGATGGTGTGGTAGCCGCTGTCTTTCAGGTATTGCACGAACGACTTGGCCACGAAGGTGTGGTTCGTGCCTTCCACCTGCGCAATGCCGTTGTAGTTCCAGTCGGGAAGTTGCAGCACCTCGCTTTGGGCATCCGTGGTTTTGTTCTTCTGCAAGGTCCAGTTGGTCACTCGGTGGCGGGCGGCGTTGGCTCCGGTCATCAGACTGCAGCGGGTGGGTGAACTGATGCTCGAGGCATAGGCCTGCGTGAACATCATTCCCTGACGGGCCAGACGCTCCATGTTAGGGGTTTCGTAACGTTCGTTGTACATGGTTTTCTCTGTCCAGAAAGGCAGTGAAGTGTCCTGCCATCCCATGTCGTCCACCAGGAAGAAAATGATGTTCGGACGTGGGTCGGGACGGTCGTTGGCCAGGGTATGCAACGGGGAAAGCACGGGGGCTATCCCGAGAAGTGCTAAAAGATTTTTGTTCATAATATCTTTCTTTAGATTAAGGATTTACGTGATAAACACTAAAGTTTCGGATGAGTGGCTCAGCCGTGCATTCTTCTATCACCAGACGGAAGGATTTAGCCTCTACGGCAGGGAAGGATTCAATGCGCTTGTGCCCCACGGAAGTACCTTTGGCCACGGTAGTCCACTGGCCGTTCACCTGGGCTTCTACCCGATAGGCACGGATGCGTTCGCCGCCGGTAATGTCTTCCTGAATCTGGTAATAGTTGACGGGCTGTATCTTGCCGAGCGAGAGCGATACTTTCTTCTTGCCGGTGCCCGAAGTTGCTGCCAGCGGCTGACCGAAGCGGCGGTTAATTTCGGCACCCCATTCCTGCAGGCGGCGCACGTCACCTTCCGGAATCAATCCGTCGGGATTCGGGGTAAGTCCCACCATCAGCGTGGCATTGCGGCCGACTGACTTTTCGTACATCTCCATCAGGTTGGCTAACGGATAGACGGCCTTGTCGTCATCACCCGGTTCCCAGAACCATTCGTGGCGTCCGTTGTATCCGCGCAGAGGTGTGTCGGCCATGGCAGGTACCCAGAACTTGCCGTTGGGATCGCCGTGTGCCAGCAGCTTGTTGTGGTCGGTCACTCCGTCGGTGGCGTTGCTGTGACTGTACGGGTAGGGGAAGCTCGACCAGCAGGGGTAACCTACGGTACCGCTTTCCGAACCGCCCCAGCGCAGGTCGGCACGGTTCACGTTGTGATAGAACAGGCAGTTAGGCTGGTACTTGTTCACGATGGGTTCCACGTCAGGGCCCATTCCTTTCGGGTCGTCGGCACCGCCGTCAAACCAGATCATGAAGAGTTCGCCGTAGCGGGTGCAGAGTTCCGTCACCATCTTTTCGCACAGGCGCTTGTACCACTCCTGGCGGTTACGGGCAAACTCGCCTTCGCCTTCTGCCTTGAAGTTGTGGATACCCAGCAGGGAGTTCCAGCGGATGCCGATGTAGATGCCCGGTTGCACACCGTACTTGCGGCAGGAGTTCACGAAGTCGCGCACGATGTCACCCTTTCCGTCGCGCCATTTCAGGGCCTTCATGCAGTAAGGATTCACGTCGCTCTGCCAAAGTCCGAAACCGGTTTCATGGGTGGCAGTGAGGATGGCAAACTTGGCTCCGGCAGCCTTGGCCGATTGAATCCACTGGTCGGTGTCGAGCTGGTCGGGATGAAAAATGTTATAGTCCTCAATCGGGTTGATACGGTTGTTGCCTTGCCCGTACACCAGTCCGTCGAATACGTGCAGGTCGTAGTGGAATACCACGCCCAGTTCGGCTTCGTGCCATTTAAGCTGGTGAGGAGCCGGGCGGGGACCTTCGTAGTCGGTATTACGGGCTGCGGTAGTGGTCGCGCAGAGGGCGAACAGTGTCAGTAGTGTCAGTAATGTCTTTTTCATATTCATGGTTTCAAATATTTTTCAAATGGGTCATGGGTCTGTTCGAGCCATGAAGAAAGAGTTCGTTTCAGTGAATCACAAAGAGCCGGCTGGCTTTCCGCAAGGTTGTGCAGCTGGCTCGGGTCGTGAAGCCGGTCATACAGCCATACGTGCGTGGGCTGGCCTTCTTCTACCTCTGTCACATACGTGTAGCGTGCGGTGCGGATGCCGCGTCGGCCGGAAGTAGAATCCGAAGGCACGCAGAAGTAATAAGGCTGGAAAGCCTCCTCAGGCGTTTGTATTTCCTCGTTTAGCAACAGTGGCCCCCAGTTGTGTGTCTGTACGGATGCCGGTATCTGTGCTTCCATTCCCATGAGCGAGAGCAGGGTGGGATACAGGTCGGCAAACGCCATGGGCAGGTCACTCTTCTGCGGATGCAGCTTGTCCTTCCAGCAGCAAATCATGGGGATGCGCATGGATTCTTCGTAGAACACGTTCTTGCCTTCTACTCCGTGTCCGCCCATGCAGACGCCGTGGTCGGAGGTGAAGACGATGAGGGTATTGTCGTACACACCGCAGTCTTTCAGGGCCTGGACGATGCGTCCCACATGTTCGTCTACTCCGGTGATGCAGGCGTAGTAGTTGCGGATGTTTTCGCGGAAGTAGTCGCCTTCAGGAGTTCCCTTTTCCGGAATGTAGGGCAACTGTCGGGCCAGGGCTTCCACATCGAGCGAGTCGTACAGCCGCTTGTAGGTTTCGGGCACCAGTTCGTAGCCCGTATGCGGGGGATTCATAGACACCACCATGGCAAAGGGACGGTCGGTTTTTGTGCCTTCCGTACGGATGAACTCGATGGCGCGGTCGGCCTCGTAGGCAGGTCCCCACTGGTTGACGTAGTAGAACTCCTCCCGTCCGGATTTCGTATCCCAGTACATCGGTTTCAGGTGATTGTCGTACGTGCCGTAAGCAATCCACTTGTCAAACCCGTGCCGGCGTTCAGGCGGACACCATTCGTTCCAGGCCACTTCTCCCTTGTTGTTGTACGTATCCACGTAGGGGCGGTACGGGGCATCGAGGTGCCACTTGCCGATGTAGGCCGTGCGATACCCTTCTTCCTTCAGCACGTCGCTCCAGCATACAGCCTCTTTCGAAAGCTCCACGCCGTAGGGGGTATTCTGTGAGTTGCAGTTGCCTGTCACCCCGTTGGCTGCCGGATACATTCCCGTCATCAGCATGGCCCGTGCGGGCGATGATACCGGATAGCTGCTCACGGCATCGGTGAAGAGGATTCCTTCGGAAGCCAGACGGTCGAGGTTCGGAGTCTGTACGGGTTCCTTTCCCATGCATCCCATGGCATCGCCCCTGAACTGGTCGGCCATGATGAAGACCAGGTTGGGACGCGAGGGCCTGGAATCCGGACGGGAACATGCCGAGAACGGAAGTACGGCACCTAAGGCAGAGGTATAAACGAGTAGTGTCAGTTTCATATCAATGGAGGTAAAGGTAGGAGAAAAATCGGAAAAGGAGAAGTTTTTAAGAAGATTACAGGGGAAAAAGTGATCTTCATAAGAACTTCTCCTTTGGGGTTTACAAGGTTGGGATATTATTATTCGCCTTCGGGCAAACTGTTTGTTTCAATCTTCCATCCCGGATTCTGATAGATAGGAGAGGAAGTATAGTCACCTGAACCTTCCACTTCGGTTGTCAGACGGAAATGATCGAAAGCAATGGGGAAGAGGTAACGGTTCGGGTTCCAGTTGTAACCGTTATAGGCAATGTTGCTGGAAATGACACGGTACGGAAGCAGGTAGTCTCCATCGCTCTTGGCAGAAACGTTGGCTCCTTCTGTACCGGCTTCTTTCAAGTCGATAACAGTCAGTGCTTTGTCGAAATTCTGTCCGTTGATGCCGGCATCCGGAGTGGCATAGCGCTTGTAGTTCTCTGCCCACAGGTTGAATCCTTCTACCTGATAGTTCTGCATCTTGTCGAGTGCACACCAGCGGCGGAGGTCACGCAGGCGGAATCCTTCGGCAGCCAGTTCCACGCGGCGTTCACGACGGATATTGTAGAGCGTAACGTCTACCAGATTATTGCCTGAGTAGCGTGCCAGGTCGATTTCTTTCGTCAAATCTGTATTGCGGTTAGTCTTTTCGTAGTCGGTATCCATACCGGCACGTCTGCGGATGGCTTCCCAGTATCCTTTACTTTTCGCATCAAGCGAGTGGTTCAGTTCATAGTCTGCTTCCATGTAGTTAAGATAAGCTTCAGCTGCGCGGAAGATGACACATGCGGTAGTAGACGGCAAGGTAGGACCTTGTGAAGGATCGGTATTCAAACCTTTCTTAATGGAATAACCGGTTGTGCTGCGGTTTTCAGCCATTTCTGTAATCGGGGCACGATAGTAATATCCGGCTCCGTCAATGATGGCTTCGGTCATGGCAGCCTTTTCAGTCAGCATGTCGCCCGGCATCAGGGTATTGTAAGTCAGACGCGGGTCACGTCCTTCTGCTACATCCTGATAAGTGCGGTCGCCTTTGTAATCTGTACCAGCAGCATAGATAGGAAGTCCGTTTTGCATCAGGTAGGTATTAATCATGCTGCGGGTGTAGCCACTGTTTCCGCCTCCGTTACGTTGCAGATAGCCCACTACGAAGTGGTTCACAGCTGGTGTCAGGTTGGCATCGTAAGCTCTCCACAGTAAGACTTCGGGCATGGAACTCAATGAGTTGCTGTTGAACAAAGCCGGATAGTCATTGTAAAGTGGATAGTTATCGGCTACAATCTGGGCGGCTTTTTTGGCCTCGTTCAGAAAATAGCTGATTTCCGCATCAATGTCGATGGTAAAGTTTTTTAGATAGTCTTTCTGTGCACCTGGCCATCCCGGTCCGCCCGGAACGCGTGCCGTACCTTTATGGTATTTTTCCCATGTACCTTCGAACAGGGCTACACGGCTCTTCAGCAAGGCTGCACAATCCTTGGTCAGACGGTTACTGGCCGGAGGAGTGTTCGACATAAAGTAGTAAGCTGAGTCAAGGTCTTCAATGATGAAGCGGGCCACTTCGTTGCGCGGACGGCGCTGGCTGGCTTGTTTTACTGCTTCATAATTGTCGGCAATGGTTGTCTTGATAATGGGGAAGTCGCCCAGTGAGTCCAGCTTGTTGGCATAATAGAATGCACGGAAGAAATAGGCTTCACCCAGATAATGTTTGTTGTTGGCTTCATTGCCACCTAGCTCACCGGCTTCAAGCAACGGACGTACGCGGTTGATGAAGTAGTTGGCCGAACGGATTTCGCTGAAGTTCCAGGCACCTCCTGATTGTGCTACACGGTTTTCACCTTTTACGAACAGCTTTTCCGGGTTGGAAGCTGCCTGGTTGTCACTGTTGTTATCGGTTGCGAAGACACCGATGTCGTACACTCCGGGTTTATGCGAAGGCAGTGAGTTATATAGGTTGGCCGTATAGGCTGCCAGGTCATTTTCACTGAGCAAATATTTTTCTACAGGTACTGCATCCATTGGCTCTCTGTCCAGAAAATCGTTGCAGGAGCAGGCCAGGGCTGTCATTCCAATGGCGAATAATATATTTTTTTTCATGGTTCGTTCAAATGTTTAAGGGTTAGAGTGTCACGTTGATACCGAATGAGAAGGTCTGTGAAAGCGGATAAGTTTTTCCGCTGGACCATCCGTTGGCTGCAATGGCCTCAGGGTCGAACATATCAGCAATACCGCTGATGGTAAACAGGTTTTCTGCACTGAAGTACACGCGTACTTTTTCGATATTGACTTTGCTGGTCCATGCTTTCGGGAAGGTGTAACCCACTTGCAGGTTCTTCATACGCATGTAAGCTCCGTTTTGCAGGTAACTGGTCTGTGTTAGTTTGTTTTTATCTCCTTTGTCGCCGATATAAGCTTTCGGGTAGTAGGCATCTGTGTTCGGACCGAAGATAGAAGTTGTGTTTTGCGGACGCCAGTAATCGAGGTGTTCTTCGTAACCTACAGACTGCCATTCTCCTCCGTCAGCTCCCCAGAATAACGGACCGCTGAGCCAGAGATCGCGTTTCAATACACCCTGGAAGAACATCTGTACATCGAAGCCTTTCCAGTCGGCACCAAGGTGAAGACCAAAGTTGAAACGAGGTTCGCTGTTACCGATAACTCTCAAATCACCGTGGTCGTCTACTGTCTTGGAACCATCGTCAACCACTTTGTCACCGTTCAAATCCTTGTACATGATATCACCAGCGCCCCACTGAGAACCCAGTTTGCTCTGATCGTTTGCAGCCTGCCATTCCTGCATCTGCTGGTCGCTCTGTGCAATACCCTGAGTTTCATATCCCCAGATTTCACCGATAGTCTTTCCATCGTAGTAAGCATAGGTTACACCGTCGGCCTGATAGATAGCTTTTGATGCATTCGGATATTTTTTCACTTTTGCACGATTGTCGGAAAGGTTGAAGCCCAAATCGTAGTTTACTTGTCCGATACGGTCTCTCCAGGAGATGTTCAAGTCCCATCCCTTGTTTTCCAGTTCGGCATTATTGGTATTAGGCAGTGTAGTACCCAGTGCAGCACCGATTTCAGCTGGAGGACCTACCATACCTTTGGTACGGCGGATGAAGTATTCAAATGAACCTGTCAGGCGGTTGTTGAGCAATCCGAAGTCAAAACCGATATTGGTATTGTAAATTTTTTCCCAGGTAAGCGTACTGCTGACTAGTCCCGGTACACCGGATGTGGTAGGACGTACACCGCCCATCAGCCAGCTTCCGCCATTGGCTATTACATTTTGTGTCAGATAGAACGGATAGAACTCATCGGTGTTCTGGTTACCTAGCATACCCCATGATACACGTGGTTTGAATGTATTGATAACTTTAGTCAGCGGAGCAAAGAATGATTCATGTGCCATGTTCCATCCGAAAGAGAATGACGGGAAGAGGTTCCAGCGCTGGTCGCAAAGGAAACGTGAAGAACCGTCGTAACGGAGGTTGGCTTCAAACAAATAGCGTTCTTTATAAGAGTAGTTGATACGTCCGAAGAACCCGGCGGTAGCCCAGTTTCTGTATTGGGTAGGATTATTGTCGTCATTGTTGATTTTATCTTCACCTACCGAAGCGCTGATTTCCGGAATCAGTCCTGAAATGACATCACTGCGCTGTGCCGACAGAGAACGTACAATGTATTCTTCTGTGTTCATACCCAGCATTACTTTCAGGTAATGGTCATTCTTCTCGAGGGTATAATCGGTATAGAAAGAAGTGGTGTAGAAGTTGCTATTCAGGTAGTTCATGCGGGCAAAAGTGGCTCCCGGTGCATAGCTACCGCTGAATGCCAGTTCTACAGGATTGTCGTTGATGTCATATTCATAAATCTTGTTCAGGTTCACTTGCTTGTTCTGGTTAATGACGCGCATGCCAGCTTCTGCATAGATATTCCAGTTCTTGAGCGGGTGGAGTATCACCTGTCCTTGCAGATAGATGTCATCGTTGTGTGTTTTGGAACGACCGCCGTCAGTCAGCTGTGCCAGCTTTCCGTTGCGCATATAGTGTCCGTTCGGATCTTTAAATGGCATTGTCGGCCACATACGGGCAATGTCATGATACAGCAAGCCGCCTTCTTCCAGATAAATTGGGTTGTCAAGGTCGTAGCGGATGAATTTTGTGCTCAGGTTGAAATCAATATATTTATTAATTTTTGTGTTGATTTTTGCACTCAGATTGTAACGTTTCATGTTATCATTACCGTAGCGCAGGTTACCGTTCTGGTTCAGATAACTTCCCGATACATAATATTGTAGTTTTTCGGTTCCTCCGCTCATGCTGAGGTTGTGTTCCTGACTCCAGGCCCAGGTGAAATGTGTTTTGTACCAGTTGACGTTGTCATTGGCTTTTTCATGGAAATGCCAGTTGCTGCCGTTAGGAATGGTAGTGGTAGTGATTTTACCTGCCATGTAGTCCTGAATACGTCCGATAGTTTCTTCGTCGAAAATAATTTTATCACCCTGGTTTACGGCTGCTTCGTTGAAGAAGTTGGCAAAGCGGTAAGAATCGAGCTGATTCGGCAGGTTGGTCGGACCGGAATAACGGAAACTGTTGTTGTAGTTGATGGTCATTTTTCCAGCTTTACCTTTCTTGGTAGTGATCAAGATTACACCGAAGGCAGCACGTGAACCGTAGATAGAAGAAGATGCAGCGTCTTTCAGTACGGAGATGCTTTCAATATCTTCCGGGTTCAGAGTATTCATATTTCCTTCCATACCGTCAATCAAGATAAGAGGTTCACCCTTTGAACCGGTACCGATTGTTCCTGTTCCACGGATGTTTACTTTCATGGATTGTCCGAGCTGTCCACCCAGGTCAGCAGTTGATAAGTTTAGTCCCGGCACGGTACCCTGCAATGCCTGTCCCACTTGTGACACAGGTCTTGATTCCAAAGCCTTGGTGTCGACTGTGGCCACGGCACCGGTCAGGTTCACTTTCTTCTGTGTACCGAAACCTACTACTACCACTTCATCGAGTGTCTGAGTATCTTCCGACAAAGTGACCTGATAAGAAGTCTTTCCTTTTTGTACGGGGATTTCCTGGGTTTGATAACCGATGTAGGAAACTACTAATGTACTTCCTGAGGCAACGTTGTTCAGCTGGAAGTTTCCGTCCAGGTCGGTGATACAACCGTTGCTTGTACCTTTAACTACTACTGAAGCTCCGATGATGGGCTCATTCAGTTTCTTGTCTGTAACAATTCCGGAGATGCTCACCTGTTGCGCTTGCAGTGGTAATAGTCCCGCCAGCAAAGCTATGAGCAGAGAGATGAATTGTGTTTTCATGTGACTCATGGTTTTAAGATTAAAGTTTATATATAGATGGTTAAACAAGTTTTCAGGTTTTCCTGTTGCAAATCTCCGAAATAAATGGTGTAAGGGCAGTGGGTAAACGTTGCATTAACAGTCGGTATTCTTCTTATCTGCGTTTTTATGGGGGTAAAAACTGTTTTTTTTACCGGTATTCTGACTTTTTAGACAAGATTTTTGTTTCTTTGCGCAACCATTACATAGCTTAATCTGAGAAATGAAAAATATATACTGCCTGCTCATTGTATCTTTTCTTTGTATTTTCTCGCTTCTTCCGGCGGGTGCACAGACACTTTCCGAGAAGGATTTTCAGGTATTGAACATGAACGACGGATTGTCGGACAATGACATTCATTCCGTGGCAAAGGATACGGAGGGATTCATGTGGTTCGGAACCGGCAGCGGACTGAACCGTTACGACGGACGTACCTTCAAAGTGTTCCGGATGCCGGGAATCTCTTACCGGAGAATAGACAGGGTAGTATCGCTGGATATGGATTACCTGCTTCTCCGTTCGGAACAGAACTTGTTCTTGTTCGACAAGAAATACGAACGCTTTCTTCCCGTGTGCGATTCGGTGAGCAAACAGCCTGTGATGTTCGCCGATTTTGTGGCCGATTCTGACGGCAGTTGCTGGGGCGTATCTTCCGGTGAATTGTCGGAAGTGAATTTCCCGTCCTCCTTTGTGCAGGACACAGCGTTTGTCTCTGTGCGTCATGTGGTGAACAATTCACAGAGTGATCCGTTTGTGGTGCTGTGTATGGGAGAAGACGGGAAGATGCTGTATTGTGCAAGCCGGAATGGAACTGTCTATCGTTTTACGCCCGGACAAAGGCAGTTGAAGAAAGTCTGTGACGGGCAGTTGTCGTCCGGCAGGTGGGTATCTTCTTTGCTGAACGATGATTCGTTCATCTGGATTCCTACCGTGGGTGACGGATTGTATGGTTACGACCTGACAAACGGAAAGTTGCATCACTGGCAGTATATTTCAGAAAGAATGGGGGAGCAGCTGTCGCATAACGATGTCTTTCGTTTGCTCCCGATAGGGAATTCCCGGTACCTGGCCGTTACATGGAACGGATATACTTTGTTGAGTCTTACGCCGGAACGGGCAATCAAGTTGCGCGATTTTCAGTCTTTCATTCATAACGGAAAACAATATTTCGAGACACGCATGATTTCGGGCTATTACGACGAGGAAGGATTGTTGTGGATTGGCACCGAAGGAGGAGGGGTGCTGTTTTCCGACTTGCGCCAGCTGTTTTATCACCAGTATGCACAGACCCGTTCCAATGAAATCTGTGGCATCCAGATGGACGAAGATGGTTACGTCTGGCTGGCTACGTTTCACAAGGGAGTGTTGCGGAGCACGCAGCCTTTTGACGTATCACATTCGCTGTCGTTTGAATCGTTTGATACCGGCATTCCGGGCCTGAAAACCGTGCTTTGCAGTTCGCCGGACAAGAATGGAGGTTTTTGGTTCGGTACGCAGGACGGACGGGTGCTTCGTTACGGAAAAGACCGGAAATGGGATGACATGCGGATTGGCACTCTCGGACAGCCTTCTCCAGTGGTATGGAGCCTGCTTATGGTTTCGGACGAACAGTGCTGGGCGGGTACCAGCGACGGCCTGTACTGGGTGGATTTTCAGCGGGGAACTTCAACGCACATCGGCTGGAGTAATCCGCAAATCCCGGATCATATCCATATACGTGCGTTGGCGGCCGGTGATAATCAGACTTTATGGCTGGGAACCGGAAGAGGCTTGCTCCGGCTGTGGATGAGCGGTACCAAGGTGCTGCGGACACATGCCGGATACGAAGCCAGGGCCGGTATGCCGGATACGGAAATCGAAGTCCGTGCCCTGCTGTATGGGACAGACAAGAAATTGTGGGCAGGATACGCCGGAAGCGGTCTGGTGGCCTGTTCGCCGGAAGGAGACAGCATCCTGACCCGTTATACTACCGCCCAGGGGTTGTGCAGCAATTTTGTGACCGCACTGGCCGAAGACAATGACCACTCTCTTTGGGTAGGCTCCAACTCCGGTATTTCCCGCCTGAGCCGTCATTTGCAGTCATTCTATAACTATTATATTTCGGGTAGCAACCGCTCCGTCTTTTTCGGCAAGGACTTTCTTTTCTGGGGAAACCACAGCATGCTGACCTATTTCCGTCCTTCCGACCTTCGCTTTAATTATCCGAAGGAAAAGGGACGGGTGATTTTTACCGACCTGGAAGTGAACCACACCCCCGTACAAATCGGGCAGAAGGTCAACGGGCAGGTGGTGTTGCCCCAGTCGCTCCTTTATACCTCTGAACTGCACCTGACGCATGAGAACCGCAGTTTCTCCCTGCTGTTTACCAATCTGCTCTATCTGACCAAACTCCAGAAATACCTTTTCCGCCTGTATCCTTATCAGGAGGAATGGATTATGGCCGATGAAGGAGAAAAAATCTCGTACGACCGTCTGCCGGCCGGTACCTATACTTTCCAGGTGAAGACCATTTTCCAGGACCAGAGTGAAGGGGATGTCAGTACCCTGAAGGTGGTGATTGCTCCTCACTGGAGTGAAACTCTTTGGTTCCGTCTGCTTGTGGCGGCTGGGCTGATTAGTATCGTGCTGATTTACCTGCATCGCGTGCGATTGAAGCAAAAGCGGATACAATACGAACTGCGTCTGGAACATGAACTGTTTACGGTCAATATGGAGCGTAACAAGGAAGTGGAACTTCGCAAGGAGCGTGAGGCTTTCTTCACGATGGCAGCCCATGAACTGCGCACTCCGCTTACCCTTATCTTGTCTCCGCTACGTGAACTGCTCTCAAAAATTACACCCGCACATCCGTTTTATAGTCGTCTGTCCGTCATGTTTAAGTATGCCGAAGGACTGCATACTCTGACCGACCGTTTGCTGTATATCCAGAAAGCAGAAGCCGGTATGGTGAAACTGCGTCTGTCCGCAGTGGATGTGCTATCCCTGATGAGGGATGTGGCAGAAGGTTTTCAGCCGCTGGCAGCCGAACGCCGGATAACGTATGCATGGGTGCAGGGGTCGGAACATATTACGATATGGGCCGACCGGGAGAAACTTTCATCGGTCATTCAGAATCTGATTTCGAATGCCTTTAAATACACACCCGAAGGAGGAAAAATCAGTCTCTCGGTAGAACGGAAGGAGTTCGATCAGAAACCTTTCTGCTGCATTTCGGTGACGGATACCGGAAAAGGAATAGATGCCGGATTGCTGCAGCATATTTTTGAGCCTTTCGTAACCGGCGATGCAGATCCGGCAGTCTCTACCCGCATGGGAGTGGGACTGAAAATCGTGAAGCACATTGTGGAGATGCATCACGGACGAGTGAACGTGGAGAGTGAACCGGGAAAAGGAACGTTGTTCGCTGTGTACCTGCCCGAAGGAAAATCGCATTTTGAAGAAGACGATTGCACGTGGGATGAAACTCCGGACGCGGATGATAAAGAAAAGGGAAGAGAAAATATCTCAGACCTGATGCTGTAGCCGGAAGCGGAAGAAACCTCACAGAAAACGGAGGAAGAACGTACCGCCGCCCGCCAGACGGTGCTTATCATAGAAGACAATACCGACATGCGCCGTTACCTGCGCGACCTGATGAAGAAATACTATCGGGTACTGGAAGCGGAGAACGGGGAAGAGGGAGTGAAGGTGGCCGTAGAACAAGTGCCCGACCTGGTACTGTCGGATGTAATGATGCCGGTGATGGACGGCTTTACCTGCTGTGCCGAGTTGCGCAAGCGGAAGGAAACGGCTCACATTCCCATTCTGCTGCTCACGGCCAAGGCAGAGGATAAGGACAGTGTGGAAGCTTCTTATCGTGGAGCCGACGATTATGTGCGTAAACCGTTCAATCCGGAAGTGCTGCTGGCCAAGGTGGCCCATCTGCTCGACATGCGTCGTCGCTTGAAGCAGATTTACACCCGTACGCTGCTACATACTTCTTCCGTATCGGCAGAGAAACCCGAAGGCACCGAAAGTGAGTTCATGCAACAGGTGCTGTCGTGCATCGAGGGCCATGCCAGCAATCCCGAGTTTAATGTCAAAGTGCTGGCCGGAGAACTCCACATGAGTCAGGCTACGCTCTACCGCAAACTGAAACAGCACACCGACCTGTCGGCTGTGGAACTGATTCGCCACATCCGCATGACGCAGGCCGCATTCCTGCTGATGGAAACCAGTCTCCCGGTCACGGAGGTAGCCGAGCGCGTGGGCTTCAATGATCTGCCCACGTTCCGCAAGCATTTTACGGATATGTTTGGCGTGTCTCCTTCCAAGTATGCGGAGGATAATCAGAAGAACAAGTAAAAAGACGGTTCAGCCCCTTTGCTGCGTTCTGTATTTATTGGGACTGTGACCTACCAGCCGCTTGAACATGCGGCTCATGTGCTGCGGATACTGGAAGCCCAGGCTGTAGGCAATCTCACTCATGGGCTTGGTGGTAGAAAGCAGCATGTCTTTGGCTCTTTCCACTACCTTTGACTGGATGTACTCGGACGCCGTTTTCCCCGTCTGCTTACTAATCATGTCGCCGAAATAGTTGGGCGAGAGGAATACCCGTTCAGCAAAATATTTCACCGTAGGCAGTCCTTCTTCCTGAGGTGTCTGTCCGTCGAAGTATTCGTCCAGCAGCTGCTCAAAACGTACGATGATGTCCTTGTTGGAGGCTTCGCGTGTGGTGAACTGCCGCTCATAGAAACGCATGCAGTAATCCAGCAGCAGTCCGATGTTGGCCGTAATCAGCCGCCGGCTGTGCTTGTCGGCAGGACGTTTCAGCTCCGTATCGATTTTATGCAGGCAGTCTATCACCGTGTGCCGTTCTTCTTCCGAGAGGTGCAAGGCTTCGCGGGCTTCGTAAGAGAAGAAAGAATAATTCCGGATGTCATGTCCCAGTTGGGTACCGCGAATAAAATCCGGGTGGAAGAGCAGTCCGTATCCGGTGGGACGCGTTCCTTCCTGCGCGTGGATGGAAGCCACCTGTCCCGGTGCAAAACAGACAATGGTTCCTTCCTGGTAGTCGTAAGGCTGCCGGCCGTAGGTAATGTCTCCGCAGAGCGTATCTTTCAGAAACAAGGCATAGATGCCATAATTTATGGTAAATGGCTGTGCAGGCTGAGTAATCTTTGAAAGGTCTACCACGGTAACCATGGGATGATACGTCTCCACTCCGAAGAATTTGTTGTATTTATCCACTGTGTCCAGTTCTATCACTTCTTCTTTCATCATCTGTCAATTTTATTTTCAGGCAAATGTAATACTTATTCTCGGGAATACCTATATCCGTGTTATAGAATGGCAGATATAAAACAAATGTAAAATCGAGCATTGGGGTAGAAACATCGGTAATTTGTATCATTGTCTATGGTTTCTTTTGCGTAATTTTGCCACATCCATAATTAAAACGACAAAAAGGAACAAACAATGAAGAACTTTGACTATCAAACCCCGACCCGTCTGATTTTTGGCCGGGATGTAGTGGCTGGACTGCCAGAGGTGATGCGCCCGTTCGGACGTCGCATCCTGTTGACATACGGTGGCGGAAGCATCAAACGTATCGGCCTGTACGACCGCGTGAAAGAACTGTTGAAAGACTTTGAAATCTTTGAACTGGGTGGGATTGAGCCGAACCCGAAATACTCTACCAGTGTAGTGGAAGGCGTACGCATCTGCAAGGAACAGCAGATTGACGTGATTCTTTCTGTGGGTGGCGGTTCGGTACTCGACTGTTCGAAAGCCATTGCCGGAGGTGCCAAATACGACGGCGAGACCTGGGACTTGATTATCGGCAAGGCTCCTACGCTGGCTGCACTGCCTATTGTGGACATCCTTACCCTGGCCGCTACAGGCAGTGAGTACGATGCCGGAGGAGTCATTTCCCGCACAGAGACCAACGACAAGGTGGCTTATATCGACCCGCATCTGTTCCCGGCCTGCTCTTTCCTTGACCCGACCTACACCTTCACGGTCAATGCCAAGCACACGGCAGCAGGAGTAGCCGATGCCATCAACCATGTGATGGAACAGTATTTCACTCATGCCTCCAATTCCGTGGCCGACGGTTTCTGTGAAACGTTGGTAAAGACCCTGATGAAATATGCTCCGATTGCACTGGAGAAACCGGACGATTACGAAGCACGTGCCGAAATCATGTATGCCTGCACCTTTGGCTGCAACGGTCTGCTGGCCCTCGGTACCGGCGGTTCTCCCTGGCCCATGCACGGCATCGAACATGCCTTGTCGGGATATTATGACATTACGCATGGAGAAGGTCTGGCCATCATTACACCACACTGGATGCGCCACGTGCTCAACGAGCGCACACAGGAACGCATCGTGAAATTTGGTGTGAACGTCTTCGGACTGGCTGCCGATCAGGCTCCGTCGGAAATTGCCGAGCAGACCATCGCACGTACCGCACAGTTCTTCAAGAGTCTGGGCATGCCGATGACCTTGCGTGAGGTAGGCATTGACGATTCCCGTCTGGAAGAAATGGCACATCACATTGCTGTGAATGAGGGACTGGACGCACCGGGCACGTTTGCTCCGCTGAACGAACAGGACATCCTTTCCATTCTGAAGGCTGCGCTGTAAACAATATGAAAATGCGGGGAACGGTAGACAAGTCGTTTCCCGCATTTTTTTAATCGCCGAGCATGGAATTTAGCAAGTCCATGATGACCATTTTCCGGAAAAGCCAGTGGCACATGCCACCGGGGATGCGCTGTATGTAGCCGCTGTCAAGATCGATTACATAAAGCGGACGTATGCGCCAGCTGTAGTTGTAGCGGTTCTGCCAGTCGTACATGCAGTATTCCCACCATCCTTCATCGGGACGCAACCATTCTCCCGTCACATAATTATTCTCCAGTCCCCAGCGGGTAGCTTCCAGCGCGTTGGGCTTTCCGCATTGATAATACACATGATAAGGCGCCATGCCAAGGTCGAGCGTGCTTCCCAGTGTTACGCGACAGACGATGATGGCTCCTGCGGAATAATGTCGGGCCGTACTGCGTGCCGGTGCAAAATAAATGCCGTTTCCAGCATAATTACCGCCACCTACGCGCCAGATTCCTACATCTCGTCCCCGGTAACTTCCCCGATTAGGGCACGCTACGATGGATTCGGCTGCGTCATTGGAGGTACCGTGAAAGAGGGTCAGAGTAGGTAAAAAGACTTCTATTACCGTCCATATCGCGCTTTCAATGATGATCAGCGAGCCATGCCATACCACGTATTTGATGATTCTGTAGGGTAAGAACAAAATCCATCGGATAAAATCGTCATGCCCTTCCTTGTCTTCTGAGGGTAAAATTACTTCCATCACATAATTGAACATTTCGAAGGAACAATGTACCAGGAGATTGAAAAAGACAGCATTGACAATTCTCAATGGAAACAGCAGGACATAGAACGGGAATTGCAGGAAATAGAAAATGAAACGCAGGTTCTCATTGGTGGCGTTGCTGAAACGGTTTTTCTTGAAGAAGATAAACCAGGGCTTTGCCAGGTATCGCTGCAGGGCATTAAGAAAGAAGAAAGGAAGACTCAACAGCCTGAACGTAAAGGTAAGGCTGGCCGATACGATGAAATAGGAGATAATGAGTATTTTCAGCAGCCAGTACAGCACCACCAGTCCCAAATAAATACCTAGTCCCCAGGTAATGATGTTCCATACTATTGACCAGAAACTCCATGAGGAAGAACCGGAAGACGATTTGGCAGGCGGAGAGTTTGCCTTTTGGGGCAAAGGAGAGAATTTCAGGTATTTGGAGTAGGCATATCCCCTTTGTGAACCGAACTCAATCTGTACCCAGTTGTTGCTTGATTTCTGAATGACATTGACCTCCTGTCCGCGACTGAGCTGTCCGACGCGCGCATAGCTGATGCCGGGTCCGGAACGCACGTTCAATACGGTGGTTGCGGTTCCCCTGCAGGGAAGAGACTCTTGTGCCGTGGCATAAGAAATCATCCAAAGCAGCATGATAAATATGTATATGAATCGTTTCATCACATCTTATGGTCAAATGTAAGAAAAAATTTCTATATTGCATTTTATACATCGAAGTGATTTAAACTTATGTATATCAATTAAAATGTTGTCAAACAGCGTACAAATAGAATTATTCA
>ENA-OVGJ01000143-OVGJ01000143.1-human-gut-metagenome-genome-assembly--contig:-NODE-143-length-39929-cov-38.354391_pt1 | contig 39929 bp, 25 predicted proteins | sample MGYA00237772_ERZ505423 | MGnify/ENA primary metagenome ERZ505423 (study PRJEB26158, sample SAMN06016386) | human gut metagenome | biome: human gut; feature: ankylosing spondylitis patient; material...
GGGGCATCGAGCCCCAAGTTGGCAATGCCGACGCGGGGACGCGTCGCCCCCAGGTTAGGACCCGCCCCCAATTAGGCAGACAAATTGCAGTTTATTTTTGTCATAAGAATATTTTTACCCACACTATTGCGCTCGCCTTGCACTAACTTTCTTCGCAAGTTAGGCGGCACCTCAGCTATACAAAGCAAAAAATATATTTTTTTGCTTTGCATAGCATTCGGTTTGCACTAACTTTCTTCGCAAATTAGGCGGCGGCTCGGCAATAAAAACAAAAGTCTTCAGACTTTTGTTTTGTATTGCGCTCGCCTTGCACTAACTTTGCACCCAAAAAGCAAGCAATGAATCCTTTGGACATTATTAATAAGTATTATGCCAACAATGAGCCGCTACGCAAATTGCTTATCTTTCATAGCAATCAAGTAAAGGAGCGCGCTCTAAAGATTGTAGCGGCTCACCCCGAACTGCCGTTCGACGCACAGTTTGTAGAACAAGGGGCGATGCTACACGACATTGGCATTTTCTTAACCGACGCACCCGCCATTCACTGCCACGGCACAGAACACTACCTGATGCACGGCTACTTGGGCGGACAGTTGATGCGCAAAGAAGGATTGGAACGCGTGGCACGCGTTTGCGAACGACATACGGGCACTGGACTGACCGAAGCCGTTATCCGCCAACGTGAACTGCCGCTCCCTCCTGGCGACTATCGTCCTCGTACACTCGAAGAGGAGGTGATTTGCTATGCTGATAAGTTTTACTCTAAAAGTCACCCCGAACGTGAACGGTCGGTAAACGACACCGCACGAAACCTCGAAAAGTTTGGACTCGACGGCGTTTGTATCTTCTGGAATTGGGTGAAACGCTTCGAACCCGAGTGGTACGACGAAAGCCTTCACCAAGCAGCACAAGCAAAGCTCCTTGCTGCCGCTCCGACCGACTTGACTGAATAACTCGTGAGCATGAGATTTTTTTCACTCATTCTACTCTCACTGCTGACCACACTCTGCGTCGTGGCCAGCCATTTGCATTTGCCGATGTCGCACAATGGTGCAGCATCGGCTTCTGTACTTGTAGCCGACTCTAACGCTACACCGCAAAAATCAACGCCTACGCTGCGTCCGCGATTACCCAAAGACACTACTTCTACCCTACTCACCGATTCGCTGCAAAGCGACTCGTTGCGCCATGATTCGGTGAAGGTGGACACGGTGAAGCACAAACCGGGCATCGACTCGCCCGTTGAATATCAAGCGAATGACTCTATGGTGTACGATGCCGCTACGGGATTGGCCTATTTATACGGCAAGGCGCAGGTGAACTATCAGAATATGCAACTTACGGCTGCCAAGATAGCGATGAACATGGACTCAAGCCTTGTACATGCCGAGGCGCGTCCTGACTCTACAGCCGAGGGCGGATTGGCCGAAAAGCCTGTTTATCACCAAGGTAGCGACGAGTATAATAGTGAACGCATGTCGTTCAACTTCAAGACGAAGAAGGGATTCATTCAGAATGTTGCCACACGCCAAGGCGACGGCTTTATGGTGAGCGAGAAGTCAAAACGCTCCGCTGACGGCACACTTTATCTTGAACACGGCCGCTACACCACGTGTGATGCCAAACATCCTCACTTCTACTTAGCCCTCTCGCGTGCCAAGGTGCGTCCAGGCAAGGAGGTGGTATTCGGTCCGGCTCACTTAGTAGTGGAGGACGTACCCCTTCCCTTGGCCATCCCTTACGGTTTCTTCCCCTTTAATAAGAAGTATTCTTCGGGCTTTATCATGCCTTCGTATGGCGACGAGACAGCTCGCGGTTTCTACCTACACAATGGTGGTTACTATTGGGCTATCAACGACTACATGGACCTCAAACTATTGGGCGAGATTTACACCAAGGGGTCATGGGGTGTAAGTGCTGAAACAAATTATAATAAACGTTATCGCTATCGGGGTAATCTTTATTTTAGCTATATTCGCACCGTCGAAGGCGATAAGAACATGCCTGACTATTCGGTAACAAAGAGTTTGAAGTTGCAGTGGTCGCACTCGAAGGACTCAAAGGCGGCTCCTAACACCTCTTTCTCAGCACGCGTCAACTTTGCCTCTGAGAATTATGAACGCAAAAATTTAGACAGCCGCTACAATCCTTTGTCGTATACGCAGAGTACGCGCGCCAGTTCGGTTAGCTTTGGCCATACGTTTAGCAACATTGGCTTAAGCATCGCAGCCTCTGTCAACCTCACGCAAAACATGCGTAACTCTACCATTGCCATGACGCTCCCCGATGTGAGCATCTCATTGGCACGCTTCTACCCCTTCCGCCGCAAACATGCTGCGGGCAAGGAACGTTGGTACGAGAAGATTTCGATGTCATATACGGGCCAAATGTCTAACTCCATCACGACCAAGGAGAACAAACTCTTTAAGTCAAATTTGATTAAGGACTGGCGCAACGGTTTGCAACACCGCATTCCCATTGACGCGACATTCCAACTCTTTAAGTACATCAACATTTCGCCCAACTTCAACTTCCGCGATATCATGTACGCCTCACGCGTCAACCGCTCGTGGGACAGACAGTTGCAGCAAGAGTTGCGCGACACGACCTACGGATTTTACAACCTCTATGATTGGAACGTGGGCGTAACGGCCAATACAACACTTTACGGCTTCTACAAACCGTTGAAGTTCTTCGGTGGTAAGAAGATACAAGCCATTCGCCACGTGTTCAAGCCCTCGGTCACGTTTAGCTACGCTCCCGACTTTACCACTTCACGCTATGGTTACACCAAACACTACGACCGCATCGACCCTATGGGCAATGTGCAAAGCGTAAGTTATTCGCCCTACTCTGGCGGCATCTATGGTTACCCTTCAGGCACGAAGCAGGGACTTATCTCGATGTCAGTGTCGAACAATCTCGAGATGAAGGTGAAGTCTGACCGCGACTCTACGGGCTTTAAGAAGATTTCGCTCATTGACGAACTTTCGGCTTCGCTATCATACAACATGGCGGCCAAGACGCAGCCTTGGAGCAACCTCAGCACGCGTCTGCGCCTTAAGTTGGGCAAGAACAAAACGTTCTCTATGGCGGCTGTCTTTGCCACCTACGCTTATAAGTTTAACGAAAACGGACAGGTGGTCACCTCCGACCGCACGGAATGGAGCTACGGACGTTTCGGCCGTTTCCAAGGTATGTCGCAAAGCCTTTCCTACACGTTTAATAACCAGACGTGGGGCAAGTGGATGGATATGTTGCACGGCCGCCGCAAGTCGGACACGTCGAGCACCACTTCCACCTCTACCGACGACGACCTCGACGTAGAAGATGCTAACATCGACCCCGACATTAAGGAGGCACGCTCGGGCGGTAGCAAGAAGAAGGAGAAGGCGAAGGTCGACCAGGACGGCTACCTCACCTTCAACATTCCTTGGTCTATCACCTTCTCTTACGGCATCACCATGGCGGAGGATCGCAGCAAGCAAATCAATGTGCGCCGTATGCGTTACCCCTTCTCGTTTACGCAGACGCTCAATGCGTCGGGTTACGTGCGCATAGCTGACGGGTGGAACATTACCTTCTCTTCTGGTTACGACTTTGAGATGCACAAACTCTCAATGACTACGCTTTCTCTCTCGCGCGACCTTCACTGCTTCGAGATGTCGGCCTCTGTCGTACTGAAGCCTTACACATCGTACAACTTCACCTTCCGTGCTCGCGCCTCCGAATTGGCCGACGCCCTCAAGTGGGAGAAGCGCAGCGCTTACTCTACAAATGTAGAATGGTACTAAGTTAATGTGCAAATGTGCAAATGTGCAAATGTGAGAATGTGCAAATGCTTGGTTAATGTGCAAATGCTTGGTTAATTTGCAAATGTGAGAATGTGCAAATGTGCAAATGGTCGCCTTTACTAGCTGCGTTTGCACTTATTAAACTCATTAAACTTATTAAACCCATTAAACTCATTAAACTCATTAAACCCATTAAACTCATTAAACCCATTAAACTCATTAAACCCATTAAACTCACTAAACTAATTAAACTCACTAAACTTATTAAACTCAAAAAATATCTCTCTTATGCAACTCAAAAAGATGATTTCAAGCAGCATCGCTGCCGTAGCTTTAGTCCTCTCGCTTGCATCATGCAGCAGTGGTACGAATGAATATCACACGACTTACTTCAACCCTCTGCGCCCCAATGGCATTGAGATGTTTGCCGACCAAACAATCGACTCTACTCGCATTGTCAGCACCGACAACTGGTCATTCCAAATTCAAGCTGCTGATTGGTTGACAGCTACTTATAAAGGCCAACAGTCCCCCTTCTCTGAAACGGTAAAAGCTGGTTACCTCGTACAGTCTGACCGCATCACCCTCACCGCTACGCCTAATACTACGGGCAAGGAGCGCGGTGCCCTTCTGTCTGCTACGAGCACATTTAGCAAGATTGGTACGACGATGACACAAGTTCGCCAATATCCCATGCTCAACATCACTACTCCTTCATGCGAGATCTCTACGGTGAACAATCAGAAACAATACATCTTCCGCACCTACGTTGATGCTGCGGGCAAGACTTCAGGTTCGGCCAATCCGAAAGTTACCTTCACCGTGTACGCCGAAGGTGCTACTTTGCGCTCTAACGACGAGTGGATCACGGTAATGCCTAAGACGCTCGGCAAAGAGAACGTTTATACACCTAACGAGAAGCAAGAGGTGAACCTCACCATAGCAGAAAACAAAGGCACGGAAAAGCGTACTGGTACGCTCACGCTTACCTCTAACGGCATTTCAAATACGATTACAATCGTACAAGCCGCTCCTACTAACGACAATAAGTAATCACACATATAGCAACAGAAGGGGCAGGCCTCTGGCCTGCGAGTAAAAAGCAACGAACTTACTCGCAGGCCAGCGTCCTGCCCCTAATTGCTAAAAAGCCTCCATCAGATATGAGCAAAACACTAAAGGTTGGCCTTATACAACAAACGTGCTCAGCCAGCGTTGAAGATAATAAGCAAAAACTCGCTAAGAACATTGCCAATGTAGCCGCACAAGGAGCCGAATTGGTCGTACTGCAAGAGTTGCACAACTCGCTCTACTTCTGCCAAGTAGAAAGCACTGACAACTTCGACCTCGCCGAACCCATTCCCGGTCCTTCAACCGACTTCTATGGTGCTTTGGCCCAAAAGCATGGCATCGTCTTAGTCACTTCCCTCTTCGAACGCCGTGCAGCAGGGCTTTATCACAACACGGCCGTTGTGTTTGAGAAGGACGGCAGCATAGCGGGCAAGTACCGCAAGATGCACATTCCCGACGACCCAGCTTACTACGAGAAGTTCTACTTCACCCCTGGCGACATGGGCTTTCACCCTATCGACACTTCAGTTGGCCGACTCGGCGTACAAGTATGCTGGGACCAATGGTACCCCGAGGGAGCACGCCTCATGGCATTGCAAGGTGCCGAACTCTTAATCTATCCTACCGCTATCGGTTACGAAAGCAGCGACACACCTGAAGAACAAGCGCGCCAACGCGAAGCTTGGACCACCGTGCAGCGTGGTCATGCCGTAGCCAACGGACTGCCCGTCATTGCAGTCAACCGCACAGGTCATGAGGACGACCCTTCAGGCCAAACGAACGGCATCGACTTCTGGGGTTCAAGTTTCGTAGCAGGACCACAAGGTGAACTCTTACACCGTGCTCCCATCAACGAAGAAGAGAATGTCGTCATTGAGATAGACCTTCAACGCAGCGAGAACGTTCGCCGTTGGTGGCCCTTCTTACGCGACCGCCGCATAGAAGAGTTCCAACCGCTCACTCAACGCTTTATTGACTAAAACAGGTATCAACAACACCTCTTTACATATTCTACGCGAAGTGCCTAACGCGCTTCGCGTTTTTTTTGAATAGCAAGCTACATCAAACGGCCTAATTGGGGGGCGGGTTTGTAACCCGCGGCAGCAGCATGTTGCTTATAGTCGCTTAGTGACTATAAGTAGATGTTCAAGCCTGCTGCTGCCGCGGGTTAAAAACCCGCCCCCCAATTAACCCGCCCCCCAATTAGACTGATAAATTGAAGTTTTATTGGTGATGAGTTATCGTCCACAGGCCAGTGTACGTGTTTCCACTGGCCAAGTGTACGTGTTTCCACTGGCCTGTGGACGCACGTACACTGGCCTGTGGACGACAACCAAACACCTTTTTTCTAATGCCTAACCACCTTTTTCCTAATAACTGACCGAGCTTTTTTTCTAATGCCTAATCACCATTCTTCTAATGCCTAACTGGCACAAAAACACCTTCTTCAGTCGGTTTTTCGACAACCATGCCTTACAAAACAGGACTTTATTGCTTAATTTTTTTATTATAACATTTATATTTTTTTGTTACAAGCAAAATGAGAAAGTATTGATAATCAATGGATTAGATTTTTTAAATTTATAAAACCATTTACATTTTGCTTATATGCTCTACTTACTAATCATTCTATGTTGTACTTTTGCCATGTCGAAAGTGCAAAAGCGTACGATATGTTTTAATGAACATTAAACGCTTCGGAATCGTTTTTAAGCACTTCGATTTTTTTAAACGCTTCGAAATTGTTTTAAACGCCTCGAATCGAAATAATGGACCAACACGAAATAACAACATACGAATATGAAGAATTTGCTTTTCACCCTCTCGCTCTCTTGCCTTTCACTCACGGCAATGGCGCAAGACTTGCAATCGCCCAACGGAAACTTCAAGATGAACTTTTCGCTCGACGCGCAAGGTCGCCCTACTTATTACTTAAAGTATAAAGGTCGCGACATTATCCGTCCGTCTCACCTCGGACTGGAGTTGAAGCAAGAAGACCCCAACAAAGCACAAGACTTTGAATTTAAGACGCGTGCCGATGCTTCAAAGTTAGCACAGAAGGCAGACCTCATGACAGGCTTCGTGGAGACCGACCATACGACCACGACCTTCGACGAGACGTGGCAACCCGTTTGGGGCGAAGAAAGCAACATTCGCAATCACTACAACGAACTCTGCGTCACCCTCTCACAACCCAAGAACGAACGTGAGATTAAGATACGCTTCCGCATGTTCGACGATGGACTCGGCTTCCGCTACGAATTTCCGGCTCAGAAGAACCTGACCTACTTCACCATTAAGGAGGAACACACACAATTTGCCATGGCAGGCGACCACACCGCTTGGTGGATTCCGGGAGACTACGACACGCAAGAGTACGAGACCGTTACGAGCAAACTCAGCGAGATACGCAAACTGATGAAGAGCGCAGTAACGCAAAATTCCTCACAGACTCCGATTTGGGAGGGAGGCGTTCAGACGGCCTTGATGATGAAATCGGCCGACGGCCTTTACATCAACCTGCATGAGGCGGCTTGCATTGACTACTCTACGATGCACCTCAACTATGATGACAAGACGATGACCTTCGAGAGTTGGCTCACTCCCGACGCACGCGGCGATAAGGGCTACTTACAAGCTCCTTGCACTTCGCCTTGGCGCACCATTATAGCAGGTGAAAAGGGGGCCGACATCTTGGCCTCTCGCATGACGCTCAACCTCAACGAGCCTTGTAAGATAAAAGATACTTCATGGATTAAGCCTACTAAGTACATCGGCATTTGGTGGGATATGATTACCAATAAGGGCACTTGGGCCTACACCAACGACTTCTCTACCGTTAAGTTGGGCGAAACGGACTATGCACACGCTAAACCCAATGGTACGCACTCTGCTAATACCGAGAACGTAAAGCGTTACATCAACTTTGCCGCAGAGAATGGTTTTGATGCGGTACTGGTTGAAGGTTGGAACATTGGTTGGGAAGACTGGTTCGGCCATGAAAAGGACTACGTGTTCGACTTCGTTACGCCTTATCCCGACTTTGACGTAAAGGCCATTCACGCTTACGCTGCTTCAAAGGGCGTTAAGATGATTATGCACCACGAGACGTCAGGTTCGGCTCGCAACTATGAGCGTCACCTCGACAAGGCTTACCAATTTATGGTTGACAATGGCTATCCTGCTGTTAAGAGTGGCTACGTGGGCAACATCGTACCACGTGGCGAACACCACTACGGTCAGTGGATGAACAATCACTACCTCTACTGCGTGACTAAGGCTGCTGACTATCATATCATGGTCAATGCCCATGAGGCTACTCGTCCGACAGGTATCTGTCGCACTTACCCCAACTTGATTGGCAACGAGAGTGCACGTGGTACGGAGTACGAATCATTTGGTGGCAATGCCGTTGACCACACGACAATTCTTCCCTTTACTCGTTTGATTGGCGGTCCGATGGACTATACACCAGGCATTTTCGAAACGGACTGCTCAAAGATGAATCCTTCTAACACCAGCCGCGTTCGCACAACGATTGCTCGCCAGTTGGCTCTCTACGTTACCATGTATAGTCCCTTGCAAATGGCGGCCGACGTGCCTGAACATTATAAGGAACACATGGACGCCTTCCAGTTTATCAAAGACGTGCCCGTTGATTGGCAAAAGTCTGTTTACCTCGAAGCTGAACCCGGTGATTACGTAACGATTGCTCGTAAGGATAAGCATTCTGAAAATTGGTTTGTAGGTTGTTCAGCCGACGAGAATGGTCACACAGCCAACCTCAAGTTCGACTTCCTCACTCCTGGCAAGAAGTATGAAGCTACTATCTACGCTGATGCAAAAGGCGCTTCATGGGACAAGAATCCGAAGGCTTACACCATTACTAAAAAGACAATCACCAACAAATCAACTCTCAAGCTCCACGCTGCCAGCGGTGGTGGTTTTGCTATTAGCTTGAAGGCGCTCTAAGTTATCGAGTTCTTTTGTTAACGAGTTAACAAGTTGACAAGTTAACGGGTAAGTTACCTTAAAAGGACTAACTTTCTTGTTAACTTGTCAACTAAAAACTAAAAAAACAAACTTACTCGTCAACCCGTTAACTCGTTAACTTGTTAACAAGCTGACAAGTTAACAAGTTGACAAGTTAACGGGTAAGTTACCTTAAAAGGACTAACCTTCTTGTTAACTTGTCAACTAAAAACTAAAAAAACAAACTTACTCGTCAACCCGTTAACTCGTTAACTTGTTAACTCGTTAACTTGTTAACTCGCTAACTTGTTAACTGAAAAAAGACAATTCTCTAAGAATAAATATCATGAAAAAGAAGTCACTCAACTCACGCCTCTTGTCACTATTGCTGGCAGGAGCAAGCCTACCGATGGGCGCTTTAGCCCAGGGGCTAACGGTTAGTGGACATGTGCAAGACACTACAGGCGAGGCTGTGCCCTTTGCCACGGTTACTGTGCCGGGTACGAAAGCCATGACCCAAACAGATGCTAACGGTAACTTTAAAATTAACGTAAAGCCTGGAGCCAACATCCATGTGGCTTATATTGGTTATAAACCAGCTACTATCAAGGCCGACGGCACGGTGGTTATTACATTGGAAGATAACTCTACGCTCAACGAAGCCGTTGTCATTGGTTACGGTGTAGCCAAGAAGAATGACCTCACGGGTTCGGTTACGGCTATTAAGCCTGACGACAAGAACCACGGCCTGCAGACCTCGGCTCAGGACATGATTCAGGGCAAGATAGCAGGTGTCAACGTCGTTTCAAACAATGGTGCGCCAGGCTCAAGTGCTACGATTCGTATTCGTGGTGGATCTTCGTTGAACGCTAAGAACGACCCGCTGATTGTCATCGATGGTTTGGCTATGGACAACGATGGCATTGAGGGCTCACCCAATGCACTTACTCTTGTCAATCCGAACGACATTGAGAGTTTCACCGTATTGAAGGACGCCTCAGCCACTGCTATCTATGGTTCACGTGCCTCAAACGGCGTTATCATCATCACGACGAAGAAGGGACGTAAGAACACGAAGCCCCGCGTTTCATACAATGGCAACGTATCAGTCAGCACGAATACGAAGTACATGGACGTGCTCAACGCGCAAGAGTTGATAGACCTCGTTCGCCAACGCACTGGACTGACCGACGACGCTGCTTGGTTGGCTTCTGATTATTACAAAAACCTCGGTTACTTCAATGCTGCGGGCGAACATCGCTTTGCCGACACCGATTGGCAGAAAGAAATCTATCGCACTGCCGTTTCGACCGACCACAATATTACGCTGAGCGGTGGCGTAAAGAATATGCCTTACCGCGTTAGCTTTGGTTATACAGAGCAGAAGGGTACGCTCAAGACGTCTAACTTCAATCGTTACACGGGTAGTTTCAACCTCTCACCGACCTTCTTGCAAGACCACCTCTCGGTCAACTTGAATGGTAAGTTTATGTACTCGCGTGCCTCATACGCCAACACCGATGCCATTGGCCAAGCCATTAACATGGACCCCACGAAACCTATCTACGACGACCGCCCCGAGGCGAAAGAGTACGGTGGCTACTGGCAATGGCCTGCTACAACCGACTATGGCGATAGCGAGTGGACACACTCCAGCAACCCCTTAGCCATAGGCAACCCTGTCGCAGTACTTAACAATCAGAGCAACATCGGTAAGAGCCGTTCATTGCAAGGCAACTTGGAGTTGGATTATAAGGTACACGGATTTGAAGACCTCCGTCTCCACGTAAACGGTGGTATGGAAGTGGCTCATGGCCACAGCGACAAGGTTTGCTTGCCTACTGACTATGGCAATATGTACTATGGCAGCAAGGGCTGGAACGAGAGTGATAAGTACAACCTCTCACTCAATATGTATGCCCAATATTCTAAGAACTTTACCGAGGCACACCACTTCGATGCCATGGTGGGTTATGAATGGCAACATTTCCACCGCGAGACAGACTATAGCTACCCCGTTTACTATCCTTCTACTCACTTGACGAAGCCAGGTGAATTGCTTAACCCGAACTACTTTAAAGAGAAGAACTCTCTCTTCAAGACGGAGTACTACCTCGTTAGCTTCTTTGGCCGCTTCAACTATAGCTTGAAGAATCGCTACTTGCTCACGTTTACGCTACGCGACGATGGTTCTTCACGTTTTGCAAAGGAACAGCGTTGGGGTCTCTTCCCCGCAGCCGCCTTTGCATGGAAGGTGAAAGAGGAATCATTCTTGAAGAATGTGAAGGGCGTGACCGACTTGAAGCTCCGCTTAGGTTGGGGTATCACGGGTCAGCAGGAGCATGGCTATGGCGACTACGTCTATATGCCTAACTATACGCAGAATCTAGCTGGTGCGTTCTATCCCATTGTAGGCAACGGCTCGACTTATCGTCCTGAGGCTTATAACAAGGACTTGACTTGGGAGAAGACGACTACTTACAACGTAGGTGTTGACCTCGGATTCTGGAACAACCGCGTAACAGCTAACTTAGACTGGTACTACCGCAAGACGACAGACCTCTTGAACACGGGCTTCGTCGCTGTAGGTTCTAACTTCAGCAGTAGCGTATTGAGCAACATTGGTTCGTTGCACAACACTGGTTTTGAAGCCATGTTGACCGTTCGCCCTATTCAGACAGCCGACTGGGGTTGGGAAATCTCTTACAACTTGGGTTGGAACAAGAACAAGATTGACGAACTCATCGCTTCTCAAGGTTCTGACTACTACATTTCGAATGCTTACTGCGCTGGTGGTAAAGCCACGGCCGACAGTATGATTAAGGCATGGAAGAAGGGACAAGCTGTTAGCGCTTTCTACGTATTCCAACAGGTATATGACGAGAAGGGGCAACCTATTTATGGCGAGTTCGTTGACCGCGATGCCAACGGCATTATCGACAACCGCGACCGCTACTTCTATAAGAAGTCTGACCCCGACGTTACGATGGGCTTGAGCACGAAACTCACTTATAAGCATTTAGACTTAGGCCTCGGCTTCCGCGCCAGCTTGAATAACTACGCTTACAATGCAGTGGAGGCTGGTGATAATATGAACACAGGCCTTACCCGTGTTTACACAGGCAATTCTTATCACAACGTTTTGAATTATGAGTTGGCCAAGAATTGGACGGCATCAAGTGCCAGTGCTTCTTGCTCTGACTACTTCATTCAGAATGCTTCGTTCTTGAAGTTGGACAACATCACCCTCGGTTACTCATTCGACCACATCGGCCGTAGCAACATCTCGGGTCGTGTATATGCCACTGCTCAGAACGTATTTACCATTACCAAGTACAAGGGTCTCGACCCCGAGATTGACGGTGGCTACGATAACAACATCTATCCACGTCCCTTCACTTGCATCTTGGGTGTAAACCTTAACTTCTAAAAAGTGATTGTTTGAAGTTTGAAGGTTATAAGGTTATGGTAACTTAATAACCTCCTATGCTAAAAACTCCAAACCTCAAAACCGCTACTACAATGAAATTCAATATTAAGAATTATGCAGCGCTCATGGCTTGTGCTTGTGGTCTGACCCTGACTTCGTGTGTGGGCGACTTAGACGTTACGCCTATCAACCCGCAGCAAACGCAGGTGGCCAACGATGACGCGCTTTTCAATAAACTTTATGCTACTTTCAGCCTCACTGGTCAGCAGGGCAATGCGGGTAAACCTGATATTCCGTCAAACGTAATGGAAAACGAGGGCTTTACGCAGTACTATCGTATGCAATGGTACTTGAACGAGTTCACGAGCGACGAAGCTGCTTGGAACTATTCAGGCAACGATGGTGGTATACAAGAGTTGATGTATAATAAGTACACGGCCAACAATTCCTTTGCCTTGGGCCTTTACTACCGTCTCTACTTCGACATCACGCTGTGCAACTCTTACATCAACGATATTGGTAAGGACGAGCAGCGATTGGCTGAAGCACGCTTCATTCGTGCTTACAACTACCTCTCTGTGCTTGACATCTTTGGCGCAGGTCCGTTCTGTACGAAGGTATCGTCTGAGAATGCAGCGTATTACAACCGCCAGCAACTCTTCGACTATGTAGAGTCTGAACTGCTTGACATCGAGAGCAAAATGGCTGAACCGGGTAAGAACACTTACGGCCGCGCCGACAAGGTGGCTGTTTGGCAGCTCTTGTCTCGCCTTTACTTAAATGCTGAGGTGTACACTGGCCATGAGCGCTACACTGATGCCATGACGTATGCTGAGAAGGTAATCAATAATGGTTACTACCACTTGATGAAGAAGGATAAAATCAACCCCGTTACAGGTGAGGTTTACTCTCCTTACCAGATGCTCTTCTTGGCTGATAACAACACCAATGGTGCTCAGTATGAAATGACATTGCCCGTTATTCAAGACGGTATCACAACAAAGACGGACGGTGGCACGCAGATGTTGATTCAAGGTTGCTATGACAAGAGAAACGATATGAACAAGGACGTTCCCTCTGGCACGAACACCAGCTGGGGTAAGTGTATTCAAGTAAAGGGTAAGTTGGTTGACCTCTTCTTCAATGGTGCTACTCCTCCGCAGACGAGCAGCATTGCTGAGATGACCAGTGCAGCACATGATGATCGTGCGCTCTTCTACTCTAAGGGTTATACGCAGTACCTCACGGAGGTTGACAACATGGATCAATGCTTCAACAGTGTGAAGTTCCGCAACGTGCGTTCTGACGGTGCCAGAGCTTCAGCTATTGACTACGTCGACACTGACCTACCTTTGATGCGTATTGCCGAGGCTTACTTAACATACGCAGAGGCTTCGGTACGTAAGTCTGGCCCGAACACAAATGCAGACGATATGCTAAATGAGTTGCGCGACCGCGCTCACGCTCCAAAGTTGAGCGGTGCTACACTTGACGACATTTGTACGGAGTGGGCACGCGAGTTCTGGTTTGAAGGTCGCCGCCGCACGGACTTGATTCGTTTCAACAAGTTTGCTGGTCAGTCTGACTATAAGTGGGAATACATGGGTGGTGAACAAAACGGTGCATCGTTCCCTTCATTCCGCAAGGTATTTGCCATTCCTCAAACAGACTTGAGCAACAATCCTAACTTGAAACAAAACGAGGGGTATAATTGATCCTTAGTTGACGAGTTGTTTTGTTGACGAGTTAACGAGTTGACAAGTTAACAGGTAAGTTACTTTAAAAGGTCATCTTTTCCGAATTAACTTGTCAACTAAAAGAACTAACTTACTCGTTAACTCGTCAACTCGTTAACTTGTCAACTCCCTCATAATTAAAAAAGAAAGCCATGAAACTATATCATATATTACCAACCGTAGCATTGGGCTTAGGCGTCGCACTCGGCTTCACCTCGTGTGCTGACGACAATGACTCTAACCCCGTGCTGCACATGCCCGACACCTTTACGCTGAACACGCCAGCTCTTGCGGGCAACACGTATGATCTGAAGAATACAACTGACTCTATCGCCTTCACATGGAGTCAACCCGACTATGGTGGCATGCCACTCGCTACCACCTATAAGTTGCAATACGTCGTAGCTAAGACGGGCAACGAAGTAGTGACCACTGCTGACGGCAAACTGCAATTTGCTGAAGGCGTTGAGGTAAAGGAATACGATGAGAGCAAGACTAAGTGTGAGTACAAACTCGCTCCTGCTGACGTTGACATCATTCTCTTACGCGAAACGGGCGCAACGGCCGACAATATGCCAGCCTCAACTGACGTTTACTATCGTGTAAGTGCACAGACTACTTCTACGCAGCCCGTTTACTCTAACATCATCAAGATGACCTACGCGCCTTACTACCAGCGCACCGAGATAGCTGAACCCGTTACTTGGTACTTGGTTGGTAGCTGCTTTGCCGATGGTACATGGGGCGAACAAGTGCCGACAAGTGCTTTGCCTCTCTATCTCACTGGCGATAAGTATGACGAAGATACAGGTTACGGCACCGTTTCGTGGACGGGCTACATACCAGCCGATGCCATCTTCAAGCTGCGTGGCTCTCTCACCGACAAATGGGGTACCCAAATTGGTCAAGGCACGGAGTATGGTCAGTTCTCTATCAACGATGTCGGTTGCGGCAACATTGCTCCGGGTGTAGCAGGTGTTTACAACATTACAGTTTACACCAAGGCGATAGCTACGGGCGATGCTTCGGGCATTAGCATTACTAAGACAGACGATGCCACTACTTACAACCAAGTTTACCTCAATGGTTCATTCAATAATTGGGGCGACGGTGTTGCTATGAGCCCAGTTAACACAACTACAACTGTGGGTGAGAACAACCACGATTGGTACACACGCATTCACTTGCCCGCAGGCACTGAGTTAAAGTTCCAAGCCAACAATTGGGGCATGGAGATTGGTAGTAAGTACAGCGAAACGCCCAGTTGCAAATCTGGCTACTACGGCGTAGGTGCTAAGAGCGGTGGCGGTAACATTTACATTGCCAACGAAGCTGACTACCTCGTTATCGTTAACGACATCACAGGTGCTTTCCGCTTTATTAAAGAGTAGTTTTCTTTTTAGTTAACGAGTTAACGAGTTGACAAGTTAACGGGTAAGTTACTTTAAAAGGAAGTAGTTACCAAGTTAACTTGTCAACTAAAAAGACTAACTTACCCGTTAACTCGTCAACTTGTTAACTCGTTAACCCCAAAATAAAAAAAACAATGAAAAAGATATTATTCACATTAATGGCTGTTGCACTCTGCTTGACAGCTTGTGATGAAGACTATACCGACTGGAAGGCTCCACAGAGCAATCCACAAGAAGAGGCACAAAACGTAGTAGTAAACGTAACGCCTGCTGCCGACATCGAATTGGCCAATGTTACGGCTCAAAGCATTGAGTTAGGTCAGGTGGCAACAGAATTGCCCGAAGGCTACGTTACGGACTCTACCGCATTGGACGTAGTCAATGCAGACGGCACGACTACCCCACTCACCCTTACCGACAATACTGTACAGGTAAGCGAGTTAGCCAATATCATTACCAAAGCGTTTGGCCGTCGTCCAGAGTTTCGCACCTTGCAAGTAAAGGCCAGCGTTTATGCTTGGACAAGTGCTGAAAAGGTAGACCGCGTTTGCGGTACCAAGACGTTTGAGGTAAAGGTTAAGCCCGTTGCCCCCGCGATTGAAGACGCTTATTATTACATTGGAGCTTTAGGTACTGACAAGAGTCACCCGATGACAAAGGAAGCTGATGGTGTGTTCACCATTACTGTCCCTGCCGTAGGCGGTTGGCACTGGTTTAAGATTGCTCCTGGGTCAGGCTTTGGTGCTGACGACAACTTCGATTGGGCAAACGAGGGCAACTGCCTCTGCGCTACATCTAAGGACAATGAAAGCACTGAGGGTAAGTTCGTCATCGGTGGCGACAAATATTCATGGCACTTGATCGAACCCGAAGGTGCAACTTCATTCACCATTACGGTCGACCTTTACGACATGAATTACAGCATCACTGCTAAATACTAACACGAAAAGACATGAATGGCGCGCTTCGCGCGTTGGAAGGGAACATTAATTATCATATAATTAGTCATTAATTTCTTCATTAATTTTTTTCATGTAATTGGTCATTAATTATTTCATATAAATGTCATTAATTTCTCTTCTACTTTGACGTACAACGACTTCATGAAATAATTAATGACCAATTACATGAAATAATTTAATGAAAAAAATTAATGAAATAATTAATGATCAATTATATGATAATTAATGTTCCCATCCAGCGCGCGAAGCGCACCTTAACGTTTAAGCATGAATGTTATGAAAAGAGTTTTAGCGTTATTCCTTAGCGTAGCGTCCCTTGGCGTTTACGCCCAAGCACCCGCTGAGAGCGAGGACGTTATGCTACAAGGTTTCTATTGGAATTCACAACGACAGACAGGTTGGACACAGTTGACAGACCAAGCCGCTGATATAGCTAAGAGTTTTAATCTCATTTGGCTGCCGCCTTCTGCCAGTGCTGAAGGCGGTGGGGCCGTAGGCGGTAACAATATGGGCTATCACCCCCGACAGTGGAACAATCAGACATCGTGTTGGGGCACGGCCGAACAGCTCAAGACGCTCATCAGTACACTGCATAATAGCAATGTGAAAGTCATCGCCGACATCGTTGTCAACCACCGCGCGGGCGACACGGGCTGGGGCAACTTCACGAAAGACGACTTTGGCACGTATGGCTCGTACCAACTCACAACCGACCACATCTGCTCCAACGACGAGATGAACACTGACCCTTCGGCTGGCTCATGGTATGGCACGGCAAAAGGGGCAAAAGATACGGGGGAGAATTGGGACGGTGCACGCGACCTCGACCACACCTCCACTTACGTACAACAAGACATTGAGGCTTACCTCAACTGGTTGCATGGTGAATATGGTTACGACGGTTGGCGTTACGACTTCTGTAAAGGCTATAATGGCAAGTATGTTGGCCTCTTCAACGAAGCTACGCAGCCTTACCTCTCCGTAGGTGAATATTGGGACGGCAGTTACGACCCCGTAGCGGCATGGATCGTGGCAACAGGCAAGCAGAGCATGGCCTTCGACTTTCCCTCTAAATATGCAGCACTCAACAACGGACTGGCCAAGAACAACTTTAGCAATATGTCGTGGATAGAGGATAAGACCACATGGCGCCCTGCGGGCATGATTCATCATCACAACTACAACCGCTATGCCGTCACCTTTGTCGACAATCACGACACGTATCGCGACAACAATAAGTACACGGGCAACGTGCAAGCCGCCTACGCCTTTATCCTCTCTTCGCCTGGCATTCCTTGCGTGTTCTACCCTCATTGGGTTGGTGCTGACCGCGATGCTATCAACCAAATGATAGCCATTCGCCGTCAAGCTGGTGTTCACTCTGAGAGCGACGTCACCGTAACGGCGCGCAGCCAATATTACGAGAGCCATGCCGTAGGCCACCATGGCACGCTCATCACGCGCATTGGCGCAGCTGCTCCCACCACCGTGCCAGAGGGTTACACTTTAGTGGCCAGTGGAGCGCAGTGGCAGATGTTTCTCCCCACTGAGTTGGCCGCCGTACATGCCGTAACAGCTTCTGACAACGCCCTTCGGGTGAACGTACAAAACGGACAGTTAACCATTAACAATCCGCAAGGCCATACATTCCAAGTATTCGACACCGATGGCCGTTTGCTTCACCAATCAAGCGCCACCAGCTGCACGCTTTCCCTCCCCGCTGCCCCCTATGTCGTAAAGTCGGGCAAAGAGGTCAAGAAAGTTTCGGTTAGATAAGAGAACGTATTAATCAAGAACGTAGCAAGTGGGGGCAAACCTCTCGGTCGGCGGAAACGTAAAAAATCGTTCCGCAGGCCAGAGGTCTGCCCCCACTTGCTGTACGTCTTTGGTATCGTTTGCCTATGTTTTAGGACAGATTTTATCTATTTTTGCCTATGATTTAGGAAAACACTGTACTTTTGCAAAAAACGAAAGCTATGATATACAGACAATTAATAGAAGATTTAGAGAAGTGGAGTCAGCGTCCCAATCGCAAACCACTTGTGCTGCGTGGTGCAAGACAAGTAGGTAAGACCACGCTTATCGATGAATTTGGTAAACTGCAATTTATCGGCCTAATTGGGGGGCGGATCCTAACCTGGGGGCGACGCGTCCCCGCGTCGGTATTGCCATGTTGGGGCTCGAGGCCCCAACATGGCAATGCTTTAAATAGAAGAGCATTTGCTTGTCAAGGCATCGAGCCTTGACAAGCAAATACCGACGCGGGGACGCGTCGCCCCCAGGTTAGGACGCGTTCCCCCAAGTGGCAGACAAATTGCAGTTTATACCCAATAGTGGTGATTTTGAGTGCCATAGGGCATTATGGAATAAAAAGTAGCTTGTTTTTTCGTACTTTTGCATTCAGAATAAAGAATGTAAGGCACAAGGCGATAGACTATCAATAGAGTTTGGCTAAGTGCCACAGAGAAAGAATGACAAACAGTATGACCCACGTACAGCAAAGATCAGCCATTCAGTTAGAGAACACGTTGGCTGAAATTTCAAAGTTTGAAGTTGAAGATGGTGTAACGGAATTTCACGTAATGATTCACGCTACACACCCCGAACAAACCTTCCAAGAACAGCTTGATAGCGTTCTCAACACATATTATAATCTGCTCGAAACAGAACTCAAGGGTGCATCGTCAGTTATAAAGCGTTACTTCCTAAGCGATGCTGCTAATCAATATGAAGCCTTATACTCTGCAGTGCCAGAAGCACCTGCATGCGCATGTTCTGTAGTAGAGCAAGCACCACTTAATGGTACGAAGATAGCTCTTTGGGCTTACCTTCAGACAGGCGTCGGTGCTGGTTCATTCGACAACGGACTCTACAAGGTGCAACATGGCGGCTATACCCACTTGTGGGGAGGCACAGCCGTAAGCCATGCCGAGACGTCAGAACAGCAGACGAGCCTACTGCTGAAAGAATACACTATGCAACTCTTGAGCAATGGCGGCAAACTGGCCGACAACTGCATTCGCACTTGGTTCTTCGTACAGAACGTAGACGTTAACTACGCGGGCGTAGTAAAAGCACGCAATGAAGAGTTTTACACACAAAACTTAACCAGCCAGACGCACTTCATCTCAAGTACGGGCATCAACGGACGCAATGCCGATCCTAAGGTGTTGGTACAACTCGACACGTATGCTGTACTGGGACTTGACGTAAAGCAACAAATCAAGTTTCTTTATGCCCCCACCCACCTCAACCCCACTTACGAATATGGAGTGAGTTTTGAACGCGGCACAAGCGTTGAATATGGTGACCGCCGCCAAGTGTTCATCTCTGGCACAGCAAGCATCGACAACAAGGGCAACGTGCTACACATGGGCAACATTCGTCAGCAGACGGAGCGTATGTGGGAGAACGTGGAAGCACTACTCACGGAGGCTGATTGCGGATTTGAGGATGTGGGCCAGATGATTGTCTACCTACGCGACACGGCCGACTACGCAGTCGTCAATCGTATGTTTGAAGAACGCTTTCCAGGAGTACCTAAAGTAATCGTTCACGCCCCCGTCTGCCGACCAGGTTGGTTGATTGAAATGGAGTGTATGGCCACCAAGGCCGTTCATAACGAGACATTCAAACCGTTCTAACAAAAAATAATAAACGATTAACGAACAGAATTAATGGTATAATGTTCCTGTGACATATCCATTAATTTTGTTCGTTAATCGTTTCATTAATCGCTTTACAATATGTTACGATCTCATTTTAACGGCAAGAATGTCACCTTGTCGTTGTTTTTCTTCTTATTAGCTTTAATGGCCGCTGCCACCCTATTAGAAAGTAAATGGGGAAGCGAATGGGTGAGCGACACGATATATCACACACCGTGGTTTTGCGCCCTATGGGGCCTACTCGTACTACTCATGTTGGGCGGCATGGTGAAGTATCAATTGTGGCACCGCTTCTCAGTGATGATGCTCCACCTCTCTTTTATCGTCATCTTAGCAGGTGCCCTTACTACTTACCTCACTTCTCACAAAGGCATTATCCACTTACAACAAGGGCAGGAGGTGAGTCAATTCCAAAGCGAAGACTTTAAACAGACCTATCCCCTCCCCTTTTCTCTACGTCTTGACACCTTCCGCGTGATATACTATCCTGGCACGGAAGCCGCAGCCGACTACGTGAGCCACATTACGCTTACTGATCAAGGCGCAGATAGTACACGTGAAGAAGACATTTCGATGAATAACATACTCAAACACGCGGGCTACCGCTTCTATCAGTCGTCATACGACGATAACGGCCGTGGCAGTTGGCTCAGCGTCAACTACGACCCTGTAGGCACAGGCATTACTTACTTAGGCTACCTCCTGCTGGGGCTCTCGATGCTGATGACCGTCTTCGACCGTAGTGAAGAGTTTCGTCGCCTCCTACGCCACCCCTTATTGCGCAAGGGAACACTCGTCTTGGGACTATTATTAACATTAAGTGTACAGAATCTTTCCGCTCGCGAACTTCCCGCCTTCAATCGTTCCAAAGCCGATTCGTTGGCCACGAAGCAGATAATCTATAATGACCGCGTGGCCCCCTTCAACACGATGGCACTTGACTTTATGCGCAAGCTCTATGGAAGTGACACGTATCACGGACTATCGGCCGAGCAAGTTGTAACGGGGTGGTTGTTTCGTCCCGAGGTGTGGCAAGACGAACCCATGATATTGGTAAAGAGCCAACAACTACGTTCTTTACTACACATCGAAGGCAAATATGCAAGTCTATCGAACTTCTTTGCTAATGGAACTTACGTGCTCAACCAATATTGGAAAGGAGACGATACAGGCAACGTAAGGTCTAACGATCCCTTACAGAAGGCCATTGCGGAGGTGGACGAGAAGGTGGGCTTAATCATGATGCTACAAAAGGGTACGCTCTTTCGGCCGCTGCCTAAAGACCATAGCGTGGCACGCCTTTCGCCTCTACGTGTCAAGGCAGAACTGCTCTACAATCGTATTCCCTTTGCCAAAATCCTTTTTATGTTGAGCCTAACATTAGGATTGGTGGCTTTTGGCCGCCTAATGGTTCGCTATCTTAAAAATGCTCCTTCTAACGTGTGGGACCAGAAGGTATTACCCATAACCCTCTACGCCCTCACTCTCACTCTGGCCTTTGCTTTCGCCCTGCGTTGGTACATCGCTGACCACGTGCCCCTGAGCAATGGTATGGAAACGATGCAATTCATGGCACTCGTCACACTATGCGTAGCTACTGCGCTACATCGTCGCTTTGCCGTGCTGCTACCATTTGGAGCCTTATTGGCCGGCTTTGCCCTATTGGTATCCTTCTTGGGACAGAACAATCCACAAGTAACTCATCTCATGCCCGTACTCTCTTCTCCCTGGTTGAGCCTCCACGTATCGGTAGTGATGATGGGATATTCATTATTAGCTTTCCTTTTCTTAAACGGGCTAATGGGGCTTTTGGTGTCCACACAGGCTGAGCGTTTGCTATTATTAGGTCGATTGATGCTCTATCCCGCTGTATTTTTCTTAGGTATCGGCATTTTCTTAGGAGCCGTGTGGGCTAACCAATCGTGGGGCAGCTATTGGAGTTGGGACGCAAAGGAGACGTGGGCACTCATCACCTTTATGCTTTATGCCACGCTCTTTCATGCGCAATCATTACCTTGGCTGCGTCGGCCACGTTCTTTTCATTGGTTCTGTGTCGTAGCCTTTGCCACGGTACTGATGACTTACTTCGGTGTAAACTATTTCTTAGGCGGTATGCACTCGTATGCGTAAGAAACTGCCTAATTGGGGGGCGGGTTTTCAACCCGCGGCAGCAGCATGTTGCTTATAGTCGCTTAGCGCGAGAACATACATAACATACTTATTACATACTACTCAATTTGTGCCAAGGCACAAATTGAGTAGTATGTAATAAGTGTTCCAAGGGGATAAGTGTGACCAATCGCGTGCTGGCAAAGAGTCCAGCGACAATACCTAATACAATGGCATGACCTGTCAACCACACTGTCGTGATGCGACTGCTCAACCAATTGACAAAGGCACCCACCAACAATAGGTTGGCTATAAAATCGTTGCGAACGGCTACTTCGTACCATACGCCTGGGGCTACTACGAACAACACGAAAGCACCTCATTTACAAGGGTCTGCATATTGCGTTGCGGGTCGAATAAGCTAAAGCAACTGGCAAAGACCAAGGTGGGAACGATCACCTTGGTCAGTCGTTTGTGCCAATAGTCTTTTAGGCTGTGCGAAACGACTCATTGATGCCATAGCCACTCAGGATTAAGAATACGGCCACAAACATGCCTCCCCAAAAGTGAAACACAGCTGAGGAACTAATGCCAATGATAATGTGAAACAAAAATATAGCTAAAGCACAAATGCCACGTACAGCATTCGTTTTGGAAGGGGAAAGTAAGTGGGAAAGGTCCATTCGTTAGGGATAAGGGAGTGAGTTAGAAGATTAAGAGGTTAGGAGGTTAAGAGGGTGAGTTACGTCACGTTGATAATCAGACTAAGTAATGTTCAAAAAAACGACTTGTGTAATTTTAAAAGCATTACTAAACAACTATAACCTTCCCTATACCGTCACCACTTCACGTGCTTTGCTTCGCAAGGTGGTGAGGTGGTCGTCCTCGCCTACGACCCAAAGGACATCATTGCGGAGAATAACGCGTTCGGCCGTAGCAGGAATAATATTGCCGTCACCGTCTTCAAATCCTACTACCATGCAGTGATAGGCAGAACGAATATTACTGTCACGCAAAGCGAGGCCGATAAAGGGACTGCCTTGACGTATGAGCAGACGGCGCAACTGCAAGCGGCTGGCAGCCAAGGGATAGGCCGCCTGTTCGCTTTGCATACGTTGTTGGAAGTGTTGCAGACTATCATCGCTACCAATCACCTCTATGCGGTCAGCAGGGAATATCATTGCCTCACCATCAGGCACGTTGATGCGATGCGCGCCACGCACAATGGCAGCGATCATCACCCCGTCTTCATGACTAAAGGCCAACTCACACAAGCGGCGGCCCGCCCATGCACTATTATCGGGCACTTCGAGTTCGGCTATGTGAATGTTGCGATTGGTAAGCCTACCAGCATAGCCAGGTTCTGTGCCGTCGGCCAGGGCACGTGCCTCACGCGAACGAAGGTTTTGTAAGAAGGTGCGCTCCATTTTGATGCTTATCCACTTTGTTTGACGTGAAGCAATGAAGAGTCCCACCACGGCAATGGCTGCTGCCACGTGCCACGGCCACCATAGGGGCGACAAGAAGTTGAACACGTAATAAACGGCTGCGGCAGCTATGGCATAACGCAACACAAAGGTGATCCAAAGGGCCATGCGGTGAAGGCGACCTTGACGGCTCAGTTCTTTCCACTCCTCTGAATGGTTCTTACGCATCACAATAGCGCGCAAGAAGGGGGACGATACAATGAGCGTCAGCAGTCCACACACAGCATTGCCCCACCAATGTCCCAACAGAGCACGGCTCAAGGGCAATAATACGGAGAAGGAGATGAGGATAACGGCCACACTCAGCGTGAGGTAAGCACCCACTTGACTTACGAGGGCGGTGAGCAAACGCTTCCAAACGCCCTCCTCGTGTGCTATCGTAGGCGCGGCTTTCGTTCCGCGTTCAGCCAAACGCTGCATAACGTTGGCGGGTACAATGCGTTCAAACCATTGGTAAGTAGGACGCGCGGCACGTATCATGTAAGGAGTAAAGAAGGTGGTGATGATGCTCACCGCCACAACGACGGGATAAAGGAAATCGCTCGTTACGCCCAACGTTGTACCTAATGAGGCTAAGATGAAGGCAAACTCACCAATCTGTGCCAACGAGAAGCCACCTTGCACAGCGATGCGTAAGGGTTGGCCTGAGAGCAAGAAACTGGTGGTGCCAAACACGGCTTGCCCCGCAATAATCGCTAAGCAGATAACGAGTATGGGCAGCCAATAGGTGGCTAACACAGCGGGGTCGACCAACATGCCAACTGACACGAAGAAGATAGCACCAAACAAGTCCTTGACGGGCGACACGACGCGCTCTATCTGTTCAGCCTCTAACGTTTCGGCTAAGATACTGCCCATCATAAAGGCACCAAAGGCGGAACTGTAACCAGCCTTTTGAGCCACGACGACGAGTAGGAAACAGAGACCAATGCTCACAACGAGCAACGTCTCGCGATTCATCAGTCGGTGGGCTTTACGCAGGAAGATAGGTATGACGTACACGCCTACGACAAACCATAGAATAAGGAAGAAGCCCAACTGCAATAGGCTGCCAACTAACGCCATGCCCTCAAACTGTCGCGAAACGGCTACGGCACTGAGCACGACCATGAGGAGAATACCTAATATATCTTCCAAGATAAGCACGGAGAGCACCTCACTCGCAAACTTCTGTTGGCGAAGTCCTAAGTCGTCGAAGGCTTTATAGATAATGGTGGTACTCGACATCGCCAACATGCCGCCTAAGAAGAGGCTGTTCATGCTGCCCCAGCCGAAGAAGTGGCCCACCATGCTGCCAACACTCATCATGCAGAACATTACGCTACAAGCAGCTATGATAGGACCTACACCCATCTTGACTATCTTCTTAAACGAAAACTCAAGGCCGAGCGTAAACATGAGGAATATCACACCGATGTCAGCCCACGTATGTATGCTCGTCATATCGCTCACACTGGGCGTATAGGGCATGTGCGGTCCTGCCAAGAAGCCTGCCACAATGTAGCCCAACACGAGGGGTTGCTTCAAGCGTTTGAACAGTAGCGTAACGATACCTGCCGATATGAGGATAATGGCTAAATCTGATATGAAATTTTCCATAAATTTACGAAATTACATTATTTAATGTGCAAATGTGAGAATGTGCAAATGTGCAAATGCTTGGTAAATGTGCAAATGTGAGAATGATCACATTTTGTTGCCGCGCCGAAGAATGATGCTATAGCAATATATTGTTAAGGTACAAATAACTATAACTTATAAAAGATCTCAGCTGTACAAGGCGACAATTTGCACATTTGCACATTCTCACATTTGCACATTGACCAAGCATTTGCACATTCACCAAGCATTTGCACATTCACCAAGCATTTGCACATTCTCACATTTGCACATTTGCACATTTACTAAGCATTCCCTAATATTCCCGTCCGTTTTGTAACAAGCTCTTGTGCGGCTCGACGTAATGCTCATTGATAACGCTGCGCGAAGGATCGAAATATCGGGAATGTACTCCCAATAGGTCGAACAAGAGGTGAGGCAAGTTGTCGGTCGTAAATTTGCGGTGAAGGGCAGATGCCACACGTTGCGCCTGTTGAGGATGGAGCTTGAGGTATTGAGGTGTCATGTAGATAAGCAACGGCACATCTAACTGACAGCGAAAAGCCTCTGGCGTATCGGTCGATAGGTCGGTTCGCCCCGCCTGTCGACGAAAATTGTGAACCTCCTCACCATGGTCAGAGAAGTAAACAATAAGGGCATTGCGTCGTTCAAAAAGGCGAATGATACTATCTACTACCACATCGTTATAAGCAGTGGCGTTAAGGTAGTCAGCTACGTCCTGCCGCTGCACCTGATCTAACTGTGACTCCGAAGTCGGACGCATCGCATAACGCTTACTCACATCGCTGGCCTTGAAACGGGCAAAGGCTGGCGGAAAACGCATAGCGAAACCTACGTGTTGACCATAAAGGTGGAAAATAGTGAGGTTGCGCTGAGGGCGTTCAAGCGCTGCGCGATGTTGGGCATAGTCCGTAATAAGTGAAAGGTCATAGTCGTACTTCTGCGTATTGCGGTGGTTGAAGAGGTAAGGTTCAATGCCAGGGTGATTGACAAATCCCATTGAAGCGTCCCACTGTCCAAGGTTGTCGTTGGGCGCGAACTGGTTGCTATAGAAAGTTACGTTGTAGCCACATCGCCGCAAAATGGTGGGAAAGAGCGGACTATCACACCATGCAACGCCCTTCTGATCGACCGAAGCGGTGGACATAAAGTACTTAAAGTTTTGCGTCGTACCATTGTCCGTAGCTATAGCGTTGGTAAAGACAAAGAGCCGTCCCTTGTCCGTGCGCTGACGTTGCATCAAGAGTGGATTCGTATTGTAAGCACCGTCGTAGAGGTTGCTCATGTGGCGAGAGAAGGATTCGCCAATAATAAATACCAAATCAGCTTCCGTCTCGGCACATTGGGGGTGCTCGTTATACTGCTGTTGCACCGTAGCACAACGCTCAAACTCAGCTCTAAACTCGCCATACTTTAAGCACGACTGCCACAGGTTCCAAAAAGCATTGCGCTTAATAGGTGAAAAGCAACGCGCAGTGCGATCAAAATTCTCATCTGCATTGAAACTGAAAAAGTAAGCGTGTCCTAACATTAGCAGCAGCCATGCGCCCCATAAAGTACGAGCCCACCTTACCTTGGGCACAAGCGATAACTGCCGTCCTCGTCTGCTCAACACGACTTCGGCTGTAAAAAGGACTACAACGAGAAGTAAAGACGCTCCTACTGACCACGAGAAGAGGTAGGTCAAAAGGAACTCTTTGGCTTCTCGCCAGTTGGTCTCGTAAACAAACTGTATGGTGTAAGCGTCCCAATGACGATGAAAGCACAACGTTAGGAAAAGGCTCGACACAACATACGCAGCCAACAATGTGTGGAAGATGATATGAACCACACATCTCCACCTCTTACCTCCCATATTGGCTATAAGGCAAAGCGCCCACGCTACTGTCGTGTAAAGTGCCAAGTTGAATATTGTGGCCACTATGGGGTCCCACCAACGTGAGGTGTTGAACTGCACCACCTCAGGTATCATGAATAGTACAATGTAGGTTAGCAGTACAATAGGACTAAAGCGTAACGTTGTGAGTGGTCTCATGCTTTTGGAAGGTATATATATTATATATATTTAAAATAGGTGTTCAAAATAATGGTGCTATTACAAATCGTGTGGGCAAGCAAATACAGGACAATATTACATTACTACTAATCAATGTATTGCCAAGTTGGGGCCTCGAGCCTCAACTTGACAATGCCGACGCGAGGACGCGCCGCCTTCAGGTAAGGACGCATCGCCTACCTATTTCTTTACTTATTCACACGCCTTGTAACAGATCCAAAATTCTGAACACCAATTAAACTCAATAAACTTATTAAACTCAATAAACTCATTAAACTCATTAAATAACCACTACCTTCCCCGCAACGGCTGTTTTACCGTCGGCAGTAGCCACCATGATGTAATATACGCCAGGGGCAACGCGCTCGCCAGTGTTTTGTTGCGTAACGTCCCACTGCCAAGAACCACCTACTGACGTGCCGCGAGCAACGAGTTGCGAACCTGTGGTGAGCACTTTTATTTCTGATCCTTCAGTGAGTCCTGCTATCGTAACGGGACCTCGATAGTCAGGACGAACGGGGTTGGGGAATATACGGAGGTTTGCCTTGTCAAGTGTAGGTTGTGCTTCTGTAGAACCTGCATCATAACTGCAAAGACCTTGGTCAGTAGCAATGTAGAGGCGACCGTTGTTAGGATTGATAGCGAAGTCGTAGACATTGTCAGAAAGCAAAGGCGAATTGTCTGCCGTAAAGTGTTGCAATATCTCCGATCCATCTTCATTGACTAAGTAAACGCCCGCACCAAACGTGCCTATCCATTTACGATTGCCCGCATCAACACAAATAGCAGAAACGGATATACCCGTTAAGAGGTAGTCTGCATAGTCCGTACCATCGTTGCGAGGCACTTTCGGCTGATTGACCGTAAAGCCTGTTTTGAAGCACTGCTTAGGATCGGGAATGTTGTAAATACCCGAACCACATCCGAACCATATCTGACCGTTCTTATCTTCGGTCAGTGCCATGACATTCAAGAAATCACATGACGTGCCGTCTTCATTATTAGCAGCAGTAAAGTATACAGAGCGGTCGTCACTCTTATTGTTGAGCGTGCCACCATAGTCAAGCAACATGATACCAGCACCGATGTTTGGCGACCACATACGTCCCTTCACCCATAGGTAGCCACGCGAGTCGAACATGATTTGTTCAGCTCCCTCCCATCCTGAATTATAATAGGCTGGCACACGCATCCATTGACCGTTGGGCTTTAAGACGGTAAGCAGCGTATCAGCAAAGTTGTTCGACATCCAAAGGTTGCCCTCCTTGTCGAAAACACAACCGCCAATGCGCACATTACTATTACGTGCAGCCGTACCAACAACGGCGGGCCACTGAAGGGGCGAATTGTCGGCATTGTAAAGGGTGACGAACTTACCATTACGGTATTCATAAAGGCCTTCGAGCATACTTGACACAAACACGTGTTCAGGGTCAGAAGGATTAACTGCTAAGTGGGAAGTGTTCTTAAACTGCAAGCCGACGCGGCCTTCTGGGCCAGGCTCTGTACGAGCACGGTCTTCGTCCATGTCGCTCCAGTTTGTGCCGTCGTAGCAGCCAACAAAGCCTTCCATATCGCTGTCAGAAAATGGGCTACCTGCTACAAAGAGGCGGTTGTGATCGTAGAGCAGTGAGAAGCTACCCGTGTGGCGCGGACCGAAATTGCCCACTACGCCTTGAGCCGCTGGCAATTCTGTGTCAGCAGAAGTAATGCGATACGTTTGCAACCCATCATAGCCTTGTGCTATATAGGTTACCCCAAGCGTAGTGCGTGTTATGTCAGAAAAAGTGTTTTCAATGGGTACATTATATACCAATTCATCTGGATTGGAAGCATCGAATGCTACGATTGAGTTGCCCATTACGAATTGCAGTAGCTTGCCATTTGAGGTGCCTTTGAACTTCTGTTGACCTGTTGCAATCACTTTTATGTCGCCTCGGTCATTGTCGTCTAACAACAACTGTGCAACTCCAAGCGTTAACTCAGAGTTTAGGCGGTAATAGCTCATCGTAATAAACACTTCGTTACCTACGGGCAAGAACTGTTCTACGGTAATAGGATAGAATACCTGTCGCCACGACGAGGTGTTGTAAAGGTCGTCCGTTAGTTTGCCTACTATCACTTGAGCAGTCTCTGAGGCATAAACTTTGCCGTCCTTTACAAAGGCATCGTTAACTTTCTCTCCCAACTTATAATATCCACGTACGGTTTGTCCCTTTACGTCAAACACGATAACACCCTGTGAAGTACTCAGACAGGCCCAATCACCATTGGCTGAGAGGCGGCTAATTGTGATTTCCTCTTCAAAGTTTTTGATTTGTGGCACATTGGTTACGCTAAAGCGCCCATCGCCTGTTGGGTAAACAAGGTCGATGTTATTATTCTTATAAAGTAGAATTAAGCATTGTTGTGTGTTGGACCACGCGAGCGCTTTTATGCCCATGTCTGAGAGTCCAGGTGACATCTTGTCGAGCGTGTACGACTGCCCCGTCTCACTATCATAGGCTAAAAGGTTGCCATTGAAAACGGTATACACCCAATTACCCACAGCTTGCGTGTGAGTGGCATTGTGATAAGAGAGTTGGTAATTCCAACGCAGGGCATCTGCCGTTGAGTCGGCAAGTACCGAAACGGCACAGCCTAAGAACAGAATAAACGTGAACAGAATTTTTTTCATATTTGTTGTGTCGTTTCGTGATAGTTAATAGTTAGTAGGGGAAAAACTAATAATTCGGTCTTCTGTTTGGAGGTTATGAGATTACATGAGGTTACATCACGTTGATAAATAACTAAACTAACTTCATAACCTTAAAACTCTTTAAACTGCACTTTATTATTTATTCAAGAACGCTGCCAATTTGGCCACAGCGCGTGCGCGGTGTGAGATGTGGTTCTTCACGTCTACACCGAGTTCGGCAAAGGTCTTGCCGCCTTCGCCTTCAGGGGCGAACACTGGGTCATAGCCAAAACCTTCTGTGCCGCGCTTCTCGGTAGCTATCTGGCCACGGACGATGCCTTCGAAGAGGTGTTCTTCACCATTTTGAATAAGGGCTATGACCGTGCGAAACTGTGCCGAGCGGTCTGCCTTGTCGTCAAGTTCGGTCAAGAGCTTCTGGGTATTGGCTTCGGGGTCGTGACGATCGGGGTAGGCATAGCGGGCTGTGTGTACACCAGGACCACCGCCTAAGGCTGACACTTCAAGGCCCGTGTCGTCGGCAAAGCAATCGAAGCCATAGCGTTCCTTTACCCAACGAGCTTTGATAAGGGCATTGCCTTCAAGGGTGTCAGCCGTTTCGGGTATGTCGTCGTGGCAGTCGATGTCGGCCAACGAAAGGATATGTAACTTATCGCCAAAGATAGCACGTATCTCTGATAACTTATGAGCATTATTGGTAGCAAACACCAAGGTGGGGACGGAGGAAGTATTTTTCATAAAAATGGAATGGGAAAATTAATGTGCAAATGCTGAGTTAATGTGCAAATGCTGAGTTAATGTGCAAATGTGAGAATGTGCAAATGTGCAAATGATTGAATGAAGTTTTAATTACTCAGCGTACAAAGGCGACAATTTGCACATTTGCATATTTGCACATTTGCACATTAACTCAGCATTTGCACATTAACTCAGCATTTACACATTGATCTCAGTTTTCTTTCTTTGCTTTTACTTTAATGCGGTCAAAGCCCTCGCCAAATACACCGATTACTTTCGACTGTGAAACGAAGGCATTAGGGTCGATGCTTTGAATAATGCGGAATATGTTGGTACTCTCACGCTTCTTAGCCAATACGACGAGCACTTTGCGCTCTTGCTTGGTATACCAACCTTGGCCGTCGAGTACGGTGACACCACGATGCGTAGCACTAATGGCAGCGGCTATGGCATCATATTCGCGCGAGAAGATAAGGAATTGCACGGATTGGCGACCACGGTCTACGACGTAGTCTAACATAAGGTTAACGATAATGAGGGTGCAGTAGCCGTAGAGCAACTTGTCTACATCACCGTCGGGCAAGAAGAAGGCTGTGGTGATGATAATAATGTCGCAAAGCATCATCATCTGTCCCAACGTGACATCCTTATACTTATTAATAATAGAGGCTATAATATCGGTACCACCCGTCGACCCATTGTGAAGGAATACGAAACCAATGCCAACACCTTCAATGGCTGCACCTAAGATGCACGACATGAAGGCATTGCCTTGCACTACTTGGGGCAAATGGCTACGAGGATTAATGTCGGGAAACATGTCTGGGCGCGTCTGCCCCCAATAAATCATGACCTCTTGCACGAGTCCGAGCAAGAAGGTAAGCATGAATACGGCATAAATCGTTTTTAAACAGAAACGCCAGCCTAACACTTTGACGGCCACTACTAACAAAAGGATATTGACCGAGAAAAAAGTGTACTGCACAGGGAAACCTGTAGCATAGAATATGACGGCACCCGCACCTGCAAGGCCACCCGTGGTAATCTCATAGGGCAGTTGGAAACAGGTAAAGCCGATAGCGTACATCAACAATCCAATGGTGATGATGACATAGTCGCGAACGTCCTGCGCTATGCTTGTTCTATATTTTGTAACCATTTATTTTTTTTAGTTGACGAGTTAACAAGTTGACAAGTTGACGAGTTAACGGGTAGGTTTGTCTTGTGTATATTGAGTAAACAAAATTGACGAGCTAACAGGTAGGTTAGTTCTTTTATATGAAGTAACTTACCTGTTAACCTGTTAACTCGTCAACTTGTCAACCCATAAAAATCACTTTACCACAATGTTAACGATGCGGCCAGGCACAACGATTACCTTAACGACTTGTTTGCCTTCAAGGTGCTTTTGTGACTGTTCGGCTGTAAGAGCAGCCTCCTGTATCTGTTCCTTCGTAGCATCGGCAGCGAAGTCGAGTGTGAAGCGTGTCTTACCATTGAATGAGATAGAGAGCGTCTGCTTGTCCTCCTTCAAGTATTGTTCGTCAAACTGAGGCCACTGAGCGTCACATACTGTAGTGGTGTGACCCAACGTGTGCCACAACTCTTCGGCAATGTGGGGTGCAAAGGGGGCGAGCAAGATGACAAACTGCTCTAATACGCTGCGGCTGGTACACTTCTGCTGTGCCCACTCGCCTACGGCTATCATAAAGGCCGGGATAGACGTATTGTATGAAAATTCCTCAATGTCTTCCGTCACCTTCTTGATGAGCTTATGCAGTGTCTTGAGGTTATCCTTTGTAGGCTCGCTATCCGTAACGGCCCAATCGCCATTCTGCGGATAGAAGAGGTTCCATGCCTTGCGCAAGAAGCGGAAGCAACCGTCAATGCCGTTTGAGTCCCAAGGCTTGCTCTGATTGATCGGGCCAAGGAACATTTCGTACAAGCGGAGCGTGTCAGCACCATACTTCTCGACAATCATGTCGGGGTTGACTACGTTGTACATTGACTTTGACATCTTTTCGATAGCCCAACCACACACGTACTTGCCGTCTTCGAGTACGAACTCTGCTGTCTTATACTCAGGACGCCATGCCTTAAAGGCTTCAATGTCGAGTACGTCGTTCTGTACGATGTTTACGTCAACGTGAATAGGTGTCGTATCATACTGATCCTTCAATCCGAGGCTTACGAAGGTGTTGGTGTCCTTAATACGATACACGAAGTTTGAGCGGCCTTGTATCATACCCTGATTGACCAACTTTTGGAATGGCTCGTCCTTGCATGACACACCGAGGTCGAAGAGGAACTTATCCCAGAAGCGTGAGTAAATCAAGTGACCCGTAGCATGCTCTGAACCACCGATGTAGAGGTCGACGTTCTGCCAATATTCATCGGCTGCTTCGCCTACGAGAGCTGCATCGTTGCGAGGGTCCATATAGCGCAAGTAGTAGGCTGATGAACCAGCAAAACCTGGCATCGTAGAGAGTTCGAGGGGGAATACCGTCTGATTGTCGATGCGATCGTTGTCGGTCACGCAGTTGTTCACCGTGTCCCAAGCCCAACGAGTAGCATTGCCGAGGGGAGGTTCGCCCGTTTCGGTGGGCAAGAACTTCGTCACTTCGGGCAATTCGAGTGGCAAGCACTCAGCAGGCACCATTTGGGGCATGCCGTCCTTATAATATACGGGGAAGGGTTCACCCCAGTAGCGTTGACGTGAGAAGATTGCATCGCGCAAGCGGAAGTTCACCTTTACGCGACCTAACTTATTCTCCGTCACAAACTTCTTCGTAGCAGCAATGGCTTCTTTCACGCTGAGTCCGTTGAGTGTAAAGCCATTGAGCGCTTGTTTACCCTCAGCTGGTGAGTTCATCACCGTGCCTTCCTTGGCATCAAAACTCTCTTCGCTCACGTCAGCGCCTTCAATAAGGGGAATGATAGGCAAGTTGAAGTGGCGTGCAAAAGCATAGTCACGTGAGTCGTGAGCCGGAACGGCCATAATGGCTCCCGTTCCATAACCTGCGAGCACGTAGTCGCTCACCCAAACGGGTATCTCGTCGCCCGTAAAGGGATTGATAGCGTAAGAACCAGTGAATACACCTGTCACGCGACGGTCGGCAATGCGTTCGCGTTCCGTGCGCTTCTTGGTAGCATCGAGGTAAGCCTCAACGTCTGCCTTCTGTGCCTCTGTGGTGAGTTGCTGTACGAGTTCGCTCTCAGGAGCAAGCACCATAAAGGTCACACCGAAGATAGTATCCGCACGTGTGGTGAAGATCGTAAACTTCACGTCGCTATCTTTCACAGAGAATTGCATCTCCGTACCCTCTGAACGACCAATCCAGTTACGTTGCGTTTCCTTCAATGAATCTGTCCAGTCGATTGTATCGAGTCCGTCGAGCAAGCGCTGAGCATAAGCTGATACGCGCAAGCACCACTGCTTCATCTTCTTCTGTACAACGGGGTAGCCACCGCGTTCGCTCACACCGTCTACTACTTCGTCGTTGGCCAACACCGTGCCGAGCTTCGGACACCAATTGACCATTGTCTCGCCGAGGTAAGCAATGCGGTAGTTCATCAACACTTGTTGTTGCTCTACGTCGCTCATCTGCTTCCACTCCTCTGCGGTGAAGTGGAGTTCTTCGCTTTGGGCGTAATCCTCAGTGCCCTCGCTACCTTTCTCTTCGAAGTGTTTGATAAGTTCGCTAATAGGCTCCGCCTTTTGACACTTCTTACAATAGAAGTGGTTGAACATCTGTTCGAAGGCCCACTGTGTCCAGTGGTAGTATTGAGGATCGCAAGTGCGCACCTCGCGGTCCCAGTCGAAAGAGAAGCCAATCTTATCTAACTGTTCGCGATAGCGAGCAATATTCGTCTCAGTCGTTACGGCAGGATGCTGTCCTGTCTGAATAGCATACTGTTCTGCAGGCAATCCGTAGGCATCATAGCCCATAGGGTTGAGCACGTTATAGCCACATGAGCGCTTATAACGTGCATAGATGTCAGAAGCAATATAGCCTAAGGGGTGACCTACGTGAAGGCCAGCGCCTGAGGGGTAGGGAAACATGTTGAGTACGTAGAATTTCTTCTTATTCTCATCGATTTCAACATGGTATGTCTTTTCGGTGGCCCAAGTCTTTTGCCACTTCTTTTCAATATCGATAAAGTTATATTCCATTGTGTTTTTACTTATTTGGGAACAAAGTTAGTGCAAGGTGAGCGAAGAGCAAAATGAAAGTCAAAAAACTTTCATTTTGCTCTTCCGTGCCGCAGCCTAACTTGGCGAGCGAAGGAACGTTAAGGCGCGCTCCGCGCTTTGGTTTTTGAACATTAATGTCTCATTAATCGACCATTAATCTTTTTCATTAATCTATTCATTAATCTTACCATTAAATACATAAGAAGAGTATTTGTTCAATGGTAGACTATAGAACGAGATTAATGAAAAAGATTAATGGTCGATTAATGAAACATTAATGTTCAAAAGCCAAAGCGCGAAGCGCGCCTTAATGTATTCCTATCTGTTCGATAAATATACTTTATCGTGTGGACAACTTATTCTTATAAACTCTTTGCGGGAGTCAATGTGTCGACCAGATTTTGGCCTTCACCTTCAGATTACTTCTTAGGAGCAACAGTGTCCTTCTGTTCGGGTACGACCGTATCGTTGAGGGCAAACTGTACGGGTTCGCTCTTGACGGTGTCCTTCTGTTCGGGTACGACCGTGTCGTTGAGGGCAAACTGTACGGGGTCAGTCTCAGTCTTGACGGTGTCCTTCTGTTCAGGTACGACCGTGTCGTTCGGTACGACAGTGTCAGCAGCAAGGGCTGAGCCACTTGCGATACCGCGATAGTTGACTGAAGTAGTTCCTGCAAAGGCTGCGCTACTTAATACAACAACTCCCATTGCCATGATGGCAGAAATAGTGAACTTTTTCATAATCTTATTTTTTGTTTTTGTGTTTTGTAATGTTCGTTTCTGCCTTATAAAGCGCAATGGGCGTGCCAAAAAGTAGAATTAATTCATAAGTCATTGAAAATAAAGGACTTATGCTTTTACGGCCAAAAATGGGGATATGTGGAAAGTGTGGAAAATAGTGTGGCGTATGTGGAATAATTCCACACTTTAACGTGTGGAATTTATTCCTTATCCTCTAATTGTGCCAATTTATTGTAGAGCGTTTTGCGATCGATGCCAAGTAATTTAGCTGCGCGACTTTTGTTGCCTCCAGTAATTTGTAGTGCTTCTTGAATGCGCGATAGTTCGTCCGATTGCGATACTTTGAGCGAAAGAGAGTTGGAAATAGTGATAGAACTTGGGGGATTAGGCAGAAGCAGTTGTGTAGAAGTAAGCGTGTTGCCCTCTTCTGTTAGTAGTGCTGCACGCGTGATGATGTTGCGCATTTCGCGCAAGTTGCCTGGCCATGCGTATTGCAATAAGGCCTGCTCAGCATCGGGACTGAGGTGGGTGATGTGACGGCCTAACTCATGGTTAGCTTGTTGTAGAAAATAGTGGGCAAACTCAATAATATCTCTCCCTCGTTCGCGCAATAGAGGCATGTGAAGTGTAAACTCATTGATGCGGTGAAAGAGGTCCTCACGAAATCGTCCTTGCGTAATGGCTTCAGTCATATTCTCATTTGTCGCACAAACGAGACGAATGTCAATACTTCGCTCCTCTGCACTGCCAACGGGGCGAATACGCCGTTCTTGCAAGGCTCGCAGGAGTTGCACCTGCACGTCATAGCTCAAGTTGCCCACTTCGTCAAGAAAGAGCGTTCCGCCTTGTGCTTGTTCGAAAGCTCCCACTTTATTATTTAAAGCTCCCGTAAAGGCTCCCTTGGTATGGCCGAATAGTTCAGAGGCTGCCAACTCCTTCGTCAGTGCTCCACAGTCAATGGCCACAAAAGGTCCATTGACACGTTTGCTTAGCTCGTGAATGCGGTGTGCCACATATTCCTTACCCGTTCCGCTTGCTCCATTAATCAAGACAGATAAAGGTGTTGGCGCAACGAGTGCTACCAATCGATAAAGGTCTTGGGCAACGGGGGAGTGTCCCTCAATGCCAGGGTGAGAAGTTGCAGACGTCAAAGAGGCAGAAGTTGTAGCAGTGACATTTTCCACCTTTGATTGAATGGTAGTAGTTGGAAGGGAAGAAAGAGAGGCTGAGCGTAATGCCTCTTTCATCTTTTGCAGCAAGAGGTCGGGTTGTATGGGTTTGCTAATGTAGTCAGTAGCCCCCAGCTTCATGGCTTCAACAGCGTTTTGCACTTCAGCATAGCTTGTCATAACGATGAAGGGCTGAGCGAACCCTTGCTTGCGCATCCACGCCAAGAGGTAAAGCCCATCGTGATCGGGCAGTCGTAGGTCGGATAAGACTAATTGTGGTGTCTCCTTATCAGTCTGCGTAAGTGCCTTAACGGCAGCTGATACGCTTGAAACAGCGTTAACCTCAAAATCTTTTTTGCGCAACCATGTGCTAAGCATGGTGCTAAATGTGAGGTCGTCTTCAACAATTAATATTGGGATAGACATTTGTCTTGCAATATATGGGTTATTTCGTTGATTATACTTTCTGCTTGTTGCCCGTCTTCTTCTTTCCAATGTTGGTCGTCACGTTGTGCATCAAGTCGTTGCAATGTTGACACTATGTGTGAACTGATGAGCGTAAAGGTGGGCAACATTTTATGTGCTACTTTACAGAGCGTGGCGCGATCGTGCTGGATAGCGGCCGCTTGTAGTTGGGCGAGGTGCTGCTCGCAGTCTTTCTTAAATTGTTGTAAAATAGCTTCTTCAGCCCGCTCGTCTCCCTCAGCAAATGCTAAGAGTGGCGATAGCTGAGATGAGGGAACGATAGACGTAGCGTCAGAGCCAGAAGGAGCGGGTGGATCGTTCTTGGTCTCTTGCTGAAATAAACGTATTAAGTCGTTTTGAGTAAAAGGTTTGAATAGGACATCAGTAAAGCCGTGTTGCTTAAAGTCGCTTATAGGGACTAACAGATGTGAGGTCATCGCCACGACAGGCACGTGGCTTGTATCTTCATGCTGTCGCAGTAGATGGAGCAGTTCATAACCTGTGAGGGAAGGCATCTCAATGTCGGTCAGTAAGAACGTGGGGCGATGCCCTTCGTCCAACCATTTAAATAGTGCATCAGGCTGCGTAAAACTAACGACGTCAGTCGCTTGAGGCAATACGTTGTGAAGCATCGCCTCGGTGAGTTGCAGTTGTAAGGTGTCGTCGTCAATTATGGCTACGCTCATGTTGGAGTGGTGAGCGAGTGACGGCTCGTTACCTTCTTCTTGTCGTTCTTGTTTCGCAAAGGTGCATGGAAGACATAGTGTGAAGTTGCTCCCTTGGTTCAACTGACTGGTAACGTGCAGCGTTCCGCCTAATAGGTGGACAAGCTGTCGTGTAATGCTCAGCCCCAACCCTGTACCCTCTTGTCCTTCACTACCCTTAACACGTGTAAATGGTAGGAATATGCGGTCTATATCATAGGGCGAAAGTCCGCAGCCAGTGTCTTGAATAGAGATGTATAGTTCACCTTGCGCTTCGCCTTTTCGCCATATAGCTAACGTCACCTGTCCCTCTGCGGTATATTTAATGGCATTACTCAATAAGTTGTCAACGACTTGACGTAGGCGAAAGGCATCAGTACGAATTGACAGATCGCATGGCAAGTCATTGGTAAATGTCAACTCAAGTCGTTTATTCTGGGCAATGGGACGAAAAGCATCAAAAGCGGTGTGTAAGAGCTGAAGAATGTTGGTCGCTTCCTTGTGTAAAGTAATGCCTCCCACCTCCAACTTATGATAGTCTAAGAGGCTCATGACCAGATGAAGTAAGTGTTGGGAAGAGGCCTCGATGGCTTTAAGTTCATTGCGATTTTGCACTTCGTCTTGTGGTAGTAGTCTTAGGTAGCCAATGATGCTATTGATAGGTGCCTTTATGTCGTGCGATATGGTGAGCAAGAGCTGCTCACGGCGCTCCATAAGTTGCTCCGTATGTAGCTTTTCTTCTTCTAACGCTGTGCGATAGTGATTGGCTCGTTTGATATTACGATACAGCCATATTAAGAGAGAGGCCGAAATGATGACAGAAAGTAGTGCCATCGAGCTTAGTACAAGGGCGGCACTACTTCGCTCACGACGCTCATTGCTTACGACGTCACTGATGATACGTTGTTGCTCAAGGGTAAAGTTGTCAATGAGGTTTGTCATGCGGGCTGATAGCAAGGTTGAAGCCGTGCGAAGTTCGTCAGACTTGCGATACACGCGCCTTGACTGCAACTGATCGTCGCGTTGCAAGTGGTGGTGTACATTGGCTAAAAGATTCGCCATCGTGTCGGCAATGTTGACCATTGCGTGCGTGGTATCAACCACTCTTTCGTGTTGAGTGACGTGGGTACTTATGGTATCATCCTTAGCACGTCTGAAAGCATCGCCGAGGCGACGAAAGAAGCCTCGCTTGCGGCGTTCGATGACCACTCTCTCACCTTGTTCAAGAACGGGCATATCAACGTTCACTTTTAGGAGGCGTTGCTCGTTGTGTAGTCGGTCAATTTGCTTTTGTAAGTTATCACCCCGTTTGTTTTCTTTTCGGAGTGTATTGATAAGGTTGATAGTGCCGTCACGTCTGAGCCAGACGAGAACTTGCAATGAGTCTATTCGGCAGCGTTGCGTCGAGTCGGTCACTTCGGCGCTAAGTTGTCGAACGGCTTTGTCAACAGCTTTTGCTGCTGTGAGGTATCGTTCCGTCTCTTCATTGTCAGCGTATTGTAGGGTGGCCATTTCAGCTTGATTGCTGGCATTGAGGAGTTCGGTTAGCAACTTATTAGTTGCACGCCGCTGCCGATGTATCTGTTGCTCGGTCAGCGTTACGTTGCGAAGGGTGTGAGTAGACTTTATGACACACCCAATGGCAACTCCCAGTGTAACTGAAAGTAGTAAGAAAGCTATGAGAAGTTGTCCAAAGCTCCATCTCACATAGCCTCGATGTTGGGTTACGCCTTGTCTCATTTCTATCATAATGGTTTTCGGAATGACAAGCGAAGATACAAACTCTTTGTAATTTATGGTATTATAGACATATTCTTTTATGGTTCTGTAACGAATTGTGTGGGTAACTGCCTAATTGGGGGGCGGGTTTGTAACCCGCGGCAGCAGCATGTTGTAGATATTCAAA
>ENA-OVGJ01000155-OVGJ01000155.1-human-gut-metagenome-genome-assembly--contig:-NODE-155-length-37599-cov-40.119673_pt1 | contig 37599 bp, 30 predicted proteins | sample MGYA00237772_ERZ505423 | MGnify/ENA primary metagenome ERZ505423 (study PRJEB26158, sample SAMN06016386) | human gut metagenome | biome: human gut; feature: ankylosing spondylitis patient; material...
GCAAAGGTACGAACAAACGAGAAAGCTACAATGGTATAAACGCGGAGCCGCTTACCCCAATCAAGCAGCAGCAGAAATAAGCAGATAAGCCTGCCCCCTCTTAGTATGCTTATTGGAGCATCCCATCAGTCTGAGCGTCTGGCCAATTTTCACTTTCAGGCTCATGCTTGGCAGCAACATAGGATACTGCTCATGGAGCACATTATACACCTCTGAACAATTCATCCACTTCGCCTTCTCTTCTTCCCCCGGCACTCGGAAACAAGTCTTGAGCATCGTCTCCAAATCATCGGTTTTGAAGAAAGCTAAATTACGTTCCTGCAAGCGAATCACCTCCTCATTGGAGAACCAATAAGGTATCTTCTTATCCCTCAATTCATACATTACTTGCGCATAGAGCTGGTCGTAATAGACGACCGAGACGTTGTCTATATGATAACCAGAAGGGATGTGAATACAGATGAATCGACGACTTCCCGTTGGGTCGCAGAGCGGATGCTCATCATTGGTGGTGGCCAGGAAGGAAGCATAGCGGGGACGATCTGCCTGCGCCTTGCCGAAGATAGGACGTCCGTTCACCTTTACCTTGGAGAGGGTCTGTTTCAGCTTGCCCTGCTGGTTAGGTCCCATGTTGGCAAACTCGTCTATATTGACATAGAGGTTGTGAGTGAGCGCCATCTCTGCATCAAACTTATTGCCGAAGTTGATGTGGTCGAGGAAATACTGGCGCAGGTGCTCAGGCAAGAGACGATTGGCAAAGGTACTCTTTCCGCAACCCTGTGAACCAATCAATACAGGCACCACCTCGTTGCCATGCAGCGTATCCATCTGCAGCCAATGAGCCACCGCAGAACGGAGCCAGATGGCGCACCATGACAGTTGTTCACTTGTCAGTCCCGGTATTCTGCTGAACAGTTCGGCAACATGGTTCTTGCCGTCCCATTTGGGCAATCCCATGAGATAAGCTCGGATAGGATCAAAGTCAGGAACGACATCAGAGCAGATGTATTCCTCGATGTCCTGTCGGGGCGACTTCTTGCCTCCCACTCCCATTTTTTTGGCAGCTCTAACAATGGAGTTGACCTTCTCCTTGGTCATCACCTCCCATTTCAGATTGCTATTCTGAAGAGTGGTCTCTTCTTTCTCATCAACAGAAGAAGCCTCATCATCAGAAGATACCGCAACATCAGAAGAAGCCTCCTCATCAGGAGAATCCCCTTCTATGTCCTTCAGAACAGCCATTTCCGTCTTTCCGCTAAGCAAATTACGACGGAAGGCATAATGCTCTTCCATAAAACTCTCTACCATATAGATAGAAGATCCGCTACCTGTCATCAATAATGACATCTCATTTAGTTGTTTGTTCATAATTTATTTTTTATATTAATGATTAATTAATTAGCTATTGTCATATCATTCTGCAAGCCTCGCCTTCCAACTTGCTCCTTTTTTAAAGATGAAGGGCGGTGAAGGGTGGTGAAGGGTGATTTTGAGTAATTTATCACGTAACATCCTATCACACAACAACTTACAAGCAACGGGTGAAGGGTGAAGGGATTTTGCCACATCGCAGTACGATTTCTTATCGACAATGCAAAGATACAAAACGGAAGCCCCCTTTTCCAACTTTTCCCTGCAACCCGGAAACACAGCAGGGAAAAACAGGGAAAAAATAAAGGGTAACGGGGAAAACAGCAGGGAAAAATAAAATTTCCTTATACATTCATTGGTTTTCTCACTCTTTTTCTTTATCTTTGCACCATTATAATATTCATTCAAACCATGCAAGTCATTACCCATACAAAACAGGTAACAACAGGCTATTTATACAATAATGACAGACAAAGAAGAAGAACAATCACCGTTCAGCTATGAAGTTTTCGACCGACAACTGAACACCTTTTATATGATGTGCCAGGTTCTCATGCAAGGCTGGGAAGACTACAGCACCCAGGAGATGAACTTTGACATCCGCTCTCTATGCACCAAGGCTTCAAGGCTCTGCTACATGGCAGACCAGGATTTCGCTTTGCAGCACAACGACCTGACCCACCAGCGCAAGTTCATCAATCAGACCCATATCGACAACATCAGCCAGATCGTCATCAATGAGATGAGCCCTTTCTTAAAAAAAATAATAGAAAATTATCAGGCCACCAAAATACTGGAAGGTCATAAGAGCGGCATGTTTTCTGCACAGATGAGCATCCTGTTTCCCAAACTGCATGAACTGCTCATAGAGGATGGCATGTCGGAAAACTCCATTGCCAATTTCTTAACAGACATCAATATCGTGGAAAAAACTTTTCTCAAGAAAAACAAATTTGCGAAATATCCTGGAGTAAAACCCGAAGAAAGATTCTGGAATATCTTCCAACTATATGGCTACTCATGCTATCTGGTCTATCATTTCCGACGGGTAAACGATGTTTGCGGAAGATATATTACTGACGACGAGGCTGGACGACTCACCGAAATGGGGGTACAGAAATATACCACAGACCCGAAAGGCAAGATGGACATCGATCTGTATATCTCTACTCTGGAATATAATAACGACCGGCTGACACTCAACATAGACCAGATGCGCTCCGAACAGCGCAAACTGCAAAACGAAGTGCCTGACAGTCTGCTCCTGCCGTTCCTACACCATGTAAACGATGCCTATGAGATGGGAAAGGAAGTAAACCGGCTGACATTTACTGCAGAAGAATACATCAGCCTGCTCTCTGCTACTGCCAAATGGCAACTTCTGGAACAACGGATTTACGAATGTCAGAATCCGAATGAAATAAAACCGCAGTTCGACAATGAGGTTTTTGTAACGGCACTCAATGGCAGACCGGTAAAAATGGAAGAATTGAGAAAAACGATTTCGCTGATGGTGAAGTTGGTAAACAGGAAGAACCAATGGTTCTGCGTATGGAGCGTACTGAAGCATCACAATCTTTTGGGCAACTATTCTCATGAGGCTTTTGCCCGTCAGATGATGAGCAGCTACTGGTTTGGCGACGTAGAAGACTACAAGCGTTTTTCTGGCGACACCTTGCGTGAATACAAGCGTTACTTCTCCGACTACGACTACACGCAATGGGATAATGATGATTTTCTGGAGCAGAAGCAGCTGTTCGGCATGACCAAATGGTCGAACTCTCTCTGCCAGAAATTTCAGAAGCTATGCCAGGAGATGGAGCAAGCCATCGTGGGGTGGAAATACTTATAACCTCTTGATTTCCAAAATAATATTAAAGTTCACAAGTTTGTGGTCCACAAACTTGTGAACTTTATTTTTTTTGCGTACTTTTGCATCAGAAATCAAGACTAAAGGCATTATGGAAAAAGCATTCGTATATGGTATGTCGGTAGAAGGCAATAACTTCACTGACAGAATAGAAGAAACCAAACGTATCAAGGCTGACTTTGAACATGGCATCAACGTGATTCTTATCTCACCAAGACGTATGGGCAAGACTTCTCTTATCAAAAAGGTTATATCAGAGATAGACAACCCGATGATAAAGGTAGTATATATGGATATTTACGACTGCAGAAGCGAATATGATTTCTACAACCGATTCGCAGAAAATATCATGAAATCATTGGGAAACAAAATGGAACAGGTGATGGAAAACATCAAGCAATTTCTCGTGAGAGTTTCTCCTAAGATATCATTCAGCCCTGAACCTACATCAGAGTTTTCTATCTCGCTTGGCATCACTCCGAAAAATTATTCGCCAGAAGAAATTCTGAACCTCCCTGAAAAAATAGCGAAGGAAAAAGGAGTCCGGCTGGTGATATGTATCGATGAATTTCAGCAGATAGGTGAATTTCCTGATTCTTTGGATGTTCAAAAACGCTTACGTGGTGTCTGGCAACACCACCAGAATGTATCCTATTGTTTCTTTGGCAGCAAACGACATCTGATGGAAAACATCTTCCAAAGTCGCCGTATGCCATTCTATATGTTTGGCGAAATGCTTCACTTGGAATGCATACCTACAGAATATTGGGTACCATTTATCTGTTCCCGATTTGAAAAATACGGCAAATATATATCCGAAGAATTTGCAAAACGGATTTGCGAGACGGTAAAGAACTATTCTTCATACGTACAACAGTTGGCATGGAATGTAATGGCTGAGACTGAAAAGGAAGTGAATGAAGAATGTCTGCTAAGCGGCATCAATGCGCTCCTGCAGCAATGTAACAGTCTTTTCGTACAGCAAACAGAAAGTCTGACTACCTACCAGCTCAACTTCATCCGTCTGTTGTGTAAAGGCATACACTCAGGCTTTACTGCTCAAAACATCACGGAAGATCTTCCATTAGGTAGTAAATCTAACATAGACCGCATCAAGAAATCTCTGATTGACAAAGAGATTATCTACATCGAGAAGCAGGGTGTTTTTCTTGCCGACTGTGTATTTGAACTCTGGTTTAAGAAGGAAATGATGTGATGCCTCATAAATCAGCAAATATCATTATTATAGAGCAAAAACAACCGATAGTGTACGAAAGTTGATGTTTTTAAACATGTTTTCGCACGTTATCGGCTGTTTTTCATAAAAGTTATACGACCGGTTTACTCATGAGATGCCTCTCCATCCATTCACTTTAGCGGAAACAGAGAAATTGTGTACCAGTAAGCAGCCAGAAAGATTAAGTGTTCGCGCAGCTCTATAAAAGCCAAAAGCACGACCATCTTCTCAGATAGCCGTGCCAATAATATTTTTCAAAACCACTGTTTTGCAAGAGAGAGATTGTATTTATTTCTTCAATAATTCATCAATAAGCTTAGAAGTCTCTGGGCTTGATGGTCTTGGCGCATCAGCCTTGATAATCTTTCCTTCACGATAGTATGACTTTTGTAGGAAATTAAAGAAAATGTGGGTGTATCAGTAACTCTGACACACCCTCTATATATTAAAAGAAAGAGATTCTATTACATTCTTCGTTATTGATTTATTTACCAGCTAAACAATCCTCAATAGCCTGTTTGATTTTTTCACCTCGTAAATGCTTACGATAAATATTACCTTTCTTATCAAGCAAAATAAGGAAAGGAATACCATTAAACTGATAAATATTCAAAACATCCTTACCTGAATTTGGTGCCCATCCTTGTAGCCAAGGCATTTGTTCTTCTTTTAAAGCCTTAGTCCAAGCATCTTTCTTGGCATCAATAGACACACTTATGAACTGCACACCCTTATTTTTATACTCCTCATAGTATTTCTTTACATGAGGAATTTCCTTGCGACAAGGGCCACACCAACTTGCCCAAAAATCAATCAAAGTTATTTTGCCTTTTAACTTATCAAGATGAAGAGTTTTACCCTTTTCATTTTGGAAGGTAATATCAGGGGCAGGCATACCTTCTTTCACACGATTACGCAAAGCTTTCTGTTCGTCCTTCTGTTGTCTGTAATTATCTACAATTAGCTTACCTGTTTCAGAAGAAGCTGACAGTTTATTTAATGCGTCTTCAACAAATTCTGAGTTCTTCTCATCAGAATCAAGCAAAGTGATAGGAACAAGAACACTTGATAAAGTACTATTGTTTTCAACAATATACTTCATCCAAGCCATATAGTTTTCACCATTGGCATCATACAATGATGTAGAAAGTGCATTCTTTATACTATCATTTTTAATATTTGCAGTCCAAATATTCTGAGAGACAGCAATCATTGACTGATAATTACGATATTCAGCAAAATTGACAAGATTCATCAGTTTATTCTTCTGACCGCCATGAATACGAATATAAGAAGGATTCTTTATTATGACCTTGGCTGTATCTTTTCCACGAAAGTCTATATCTAAATTTTCATCCTCCAACCAGACATTTACACTTTGCCAACGACCACAATCAACAATCGCAGAACCAGGCTTATCAAATGGTACTGTGACAGTATAAGTGTTGTCTGCATTCAAAGGAACTTCTGCAAGTACTTTCTTACTAAAAGACTGACGCTGATATACAGAAATTTTAAAATCCTTATCGGCAAACTTCACCTTTCCCTTAATAGTCACCATATGCTGAGCAGAAACCTCAGCAAAACATCCCAAACATAATGTCAGGAATAATATACTAAACTTTTTCATTCTTTTATTAATCTGCATTATATGGTTCATAATTATCAGTATTGATACCAATTCCCCATTGTGGATTATACTCCAATATTGCATTATCAATAGGCAATGACTGGAAATAAGCATCAGTAATAGACTTGGTATAAGTCTTATTACCACATTGATGCTCAATAGTCTGCTTAGACCAAGGCTTTCCTGCATCTAAAGCATAACGCTTGAGGTCTATAGTACGCTGAATGGATACAAGTGGCTGCTCACGACGACGCTCTTTTAAAATTTCCTCTAATAAAGCATCTCCAGTAAGTCCTGATAATTCTATCCCATCGCCAGTATAACGATATTTTCTTAAGATATTTAAATCAGCCAAAGCAGCAGTATAGTCACCAGTTCTTGCTTCAGCTTCAGCTTTCATCAAGAGTAATAAAGGATGGGTATAAGCTTGTGTGTTAGATAAATTATCTGCACGTGTATAAATAACCCGAGGTCCATCATTGAAAGAAACACCACTTTTATTTCCACTATAACCAGGAGCCTTCAAGGCAAATAGTTTCCAACGTAAATCATGTTCCTTATCAAAAATAGATTTCCAATCCTCAGAAGGATAAAAACGACTGTTAGAACTTCCATAAGGAGCTATTCTATAAAGCAAATTCTCACGATTAACCGTCTGATCAAAATCATTGTCTGGTCCTAAAAAATCCATCCAATATTCTTTGTCACAACCTTCTTCAGGATCAACTGGCTTACTCTCATCATAGGAAAAATCAGAAAAATTATAAATCAACTTATCCACATCTCCACCAACATTCTCTAAAGCAAGTTCCCAAGCTTTTTTACTATCTGCAAGCATATGATTCCAATCTCTCATATACATATAGTATTCTGCACGTAATGCATAAGCCGCAGCCTTATTGGCACGAGAGGGATTTGCTACAGTCTGAGGACAATTTTCACAAGCATAATCTAAATCCTCCTTTATATTAGTAAATACTTGAGCTGTAGTTGCCAAAGGACCACTACTTACTGTTGGATCACCTGATGTACGATAAGGAACAGTAGGAGAATCATTAGCTCCATCAGGATTATACATAGGACCATAAATCAATGCAAAATTCATATAAATCCATGCACGACCAGCCTTAGCTTGAGCTATTACCCCCTTAGCATAAGAAGTAGCAGCATCAAGTTTTGAAACACCATCTACGACATTATTAAACAAACCTAAAGCTCTATAACCATAAGTCCACCACATAGGAGTACTTTTAGGATCAAGCATTGGGGTATAATACTTATAAGCTGCAATTATATCCTGGTTTGGGTATGTAGAATTATAATTAAACTGCATTTGATTATCAGAAATCTGAAGATTATCTCCCAGGAATGCATAAGAACAACCACGATTGTTGTCCATAAATTGATAACTCAATGTAGTCGTATTATTCAGTATATTTTCAAACTGAGATACTTCTGTAGGAATCATCTGACCTACAGGTTTTACATCAAGATAATCACCACATGAAGATAGCAAGCTCAAGCTTAAAGCCAAGCCTATTATATATTTATTATTTTTCATATTTGTTTATCCAATTAAAAACCAAAAGATACTCCAATATAAAATTCTTTGCTAAGTGGAAGAGATGCATAACCAGCGTTTGAAGAGGCACCCATACCACCAGAAAAGTTATTTTCGAAAGCTTCCGGATCAATATCACAACCTTTCGCTGTCACACGGAAAAGGTTACGAGCCTGCAAGTAAATACGAGCATTACTCAAACCAATATGGCTAAGTAAATTCTTATCGAAATTATAACTTAAGGTAAGATCACGCATCTTCAGATAACTAGCATTACCTACATTAACATCACAGAATGGGAAGTAGAACAAATCCATATTCCATGATTGCAAATTAGGATAGATAGTATGTTCCTCATCACCAGCCTGCTTCCAACGCTGACCGACATAACGGTTATTATAGTTGGAACCCTGGAAACAATCCTTACGATACTTATGACCTAACTTTGCTATAAACATAAAAGACAGAGTCCAACTCTTATAGTTGAAAGTATTAGTCAATGACATATCTGCCTTTGGTATAGCAGTACCCTGATAATAAACATCTTCTACTTTAGCATTAGAAGCTAAAGTTTTCTCACCCTGAGCATCGTAAATCAAGGTCTCACCCTTTTCATTTAAACCAGCAAAGTGATATCCAAAGAATCCATACATAGGATAGCCCTCAGCCTGAATAGGTGTAGTATAGGCCCAAGAAGTAGAATACTTACGTGACACATTATATTTCTTCACCTTATTCTTGTTGATGGAGAGATTATAAACTGCATCCCATGAGAAATCTTTAGTTTTGACAGGAGTACCATGGATAGACAGTTCAAAACCTCTATTATCGATAGCACCAACATTTTTAGTCATAGAAGATGTACCAGTCGTAGGATCGATAGCATCTTTTGCTAAAAGGTCACTACTTTTCTTGAGATAATAGTCGAAACTTAAGCCCACACGACCATTCAAGAAATCTGCATCTATACCGATATTTGTGGTCTTAGTCTTCTCCCAACGAAGAGAATTATTAGGATAAGAAGCTATACTATTAGAAACGCCACCAGTAGTACTATTATAAGAACCTGCAGAAAGAATCAAATAAGGACCCTCCGAAAGCGAAATATTACCATTGACACCATAAGATGCACGCAAATTCAAACGGCTAACCCAATCTGCATGAAAAAACTTTTCATTATTGATTTTCCAGGTACCACCAATAGACCACAATGGCTTATGACGATACTTAGGATTGGTACCGAAGAAATTGGTTAAATCCTCACGAACACTACCGCTTACAAGGTAACGGTCATCATATTCATAAGAACCATTAAAATACCAAGAAACAAAACGATTATCACGAAGACCATAACTACCATAACTGATAGCACTTGACAGAGTATTGCCATAGAGTAAATCTTGCTTAAAAGTATTGCTCTTAAAATCTACAATATTAAATGGAGAAAATGAACCTGCTGTAGAATTATAACCCAAACGAGTTTCATAACTATTACTGTCTGTTGAAATACGACGTACTTCATTACCAGCTAAAGCACTAATTCGATGAGGACCAAATTGACCCTTATAATTGATTTGTGTACGAATAGTCCAGTTCTCATTATTAGAGCGAGACTCATTAATCATATCTCCATCTGGCACATAATGGTTGGAATTATTCTTTTTAGAAGTCATACTATTGTAAGCTAAACGCATATCATAACTATTAGCTTCAGAAATTGACTTATAAGTAGTATTAGTACGAGACCAAGTTCCACCAAAATCTGCACTAATTCCATTCCAAATATCAAAATGCATATAAGCATTCAATCTTGCACCAAAATTTTGGGTAGTATTATAATCCTGATATGCATCATTGATAGGATTATAAGTTACATCCTTTAAACCACTAACCTTGTCAAATGTATTCTGCAAAGCAAGACTGACTGTACGGATATTTGTCAAGTTACCATTCTCATCTACCAATTGAGTATATGGCTTTACCTTATCGGTATAATCTGTCAATGTTTGCCAAGAAGTATTAGGCGACTTTGCTCTTGAATACTTTAAATTTGCAGACACACCAACTGTCAAGAACTTGAAAGGTTTCCAAGTGTTCTTAAAATCTACAATGAGTCGATTATCCTTTGTATTAATATATGAACTACGATTATTAGTATAGTTAACAGCCAAATTATAGGTAACGTCATCATTACCACCACTAATAGACACATTATGCATCTGCTGAAACGCTGTACGGAACATATACTTCTTCATCTGAGAAAGAAAATTGTACCCTCTCAGTTTGTTAATTTGCTCATTAGTAGCTTGTTCTGTCATCAGTCCAGCCTTTTGAGCAACCAACAAATATTCGATTTCTGACAAATTATCTTCTTCATCAGAAATACTATAATAACTTGAGTTTTGATTAAAAAGTTCTATCTCAGCATCTATATAATCGGAAGTATTCGCCATATGCAAGTAATCCAAATCTGGCTTTGGCTCAAACTTAAATGTTCCTTGATAGCTTACTTTTGCCTTACCCTTTGATCCGTTCTTTGTTGTTACAACAATTACACCATTAGCAGAACGAGAACCATAAATAGAAGCAGCTACACCATCTTTAAGAACGGTGACATTCTCTATATTTTCTGGGTTCAAATCACTTAAATCACCTTCTGTAGGATAACCATCAACTACCAACAAAGGTTTTGTCTCAGCTCTCAATGTAGAAATACCACGAATGGAAATATTACCATCTTTATCCAAAACTACACCTGCCACCTGACCCTCAATAACATTCTTCAAATCTGAATTGAGTTTAGCTTCTAACTGTTTGCTATTTATAGAACCAAAAGCACCAGTAGCCCTTTCCTTTGAAATAGTCTGATAACCAGTTACAACAACCTCATCAAGCAAATGATTATCATCACTCAATGTAACTGTAATATTGCTAACGTTCTTGCGACAATTAACGAAATAAGAAGAAGTCTTCATTCCAAGGAATGAGAACAATAAAGTCTCACCCTTACCCTGTTCAAGGTTCATAGAAAAGTTACCATCATCATCCGTAATGGTACCTATACCTTTCTTACCTTGCAACATAATGGTAGCAGCAGGAATAGGGTAACCTTTACTATCCAATACTTTACCCGAAACAGTAACTTTCTTGACAGTTTGCGCTTTAGCTGCAACCTTAACGGAAATCGTACCATTATTAATCGTGTAGCTTACAGGGATGTCTGCTAAAATTTGGTTCAACGCATCTTTTGCCGAGTTAGCCTTGACATGAGCGTTTACCTTGTAAGCCTCCAAATCCTCATAAGAGAATACAATTTTAGTACCAAATCTCTCCTCTAAGTCCTTCAAAACCGATGTCAATGGTTTTGAATTAATTACTTGCTCATACTTCACATTACTTGTCTGTGCCACGGCTATATTGCCACAATATCCAGACAACGCTAATGCTAAGCATGTAGAAAATAGAATTCTCTTCTTTCTCATAACAGCATATTTACTCTAATTATTAAATTGATAAAACCTCTTTATCGTTACTATATTATGCCATTATGACGTACACTTTCTATAAAAGGGCACCCCTAATTGAAAGTTTTTGTTGCAAAAAACTTACTTTTTGTTATATTTTTATTCAGATTCTTATATTTTTGAAGATTTTATTAGCTTTTTTGTTATAGGAACAACAAAAATTACATTACTCAATTACTATTATATTATTCTTTATTTTGACATTAACCTCAGAACTCTCATTGAGCAACTTAAGAGCATTCCCTAAACTATCCTTTATATTGCACATATAATGGAAATGCTTGTTGAGCAATTGCTCGTCACGACAAACTATATTCACATCATATACTCGTCCCAACTGCTGTAAAATGGTACGCAAGGAAGCATTGTCGAAATACAAGACGCCATCCTTCCAACTCGTAAAGTCTTTTGGGTTGACATTCTGAACCATGACCTTGCCATTTTCTATATAAGCATCTTGTTTTGGAGAAATTCTCACCTTGCTCTGGTCAAGAGATACCTCCACAGAACCTTGTACCAAAGTGACGTGTACATCCTCATTGTTATAACATCGAAGATTAAATTCTGTACCTAATACCTTGGTTGAAACGGAATGAGTCTTGATAATAAAAGGAAGATTAGCATCATGGTGTACTTTGAAATATCCCTCACCATAAAACTCTACATTACGATTGTCTTTACCAAAATTCTCTGGATATTTCAGGATACTCTTTGAATTAAGACATACTTCTGTGCCATCTGGCAAAGTAACAGTCTTCTGCTCTCCTGCTTTAATCTCAATCGTTTTTACTGATTCTGATGCAGATACTTCATGAGATTGTGGAGATTCTATCTTAGCAATTTGATTTTCTACTGAATCCTTGACTTCCGCCATCGGTTTTTGACCCGGCTGCTGATGATTCCAGGTCATCAAGACTACGATCAGAAGAATAGCTGCAGCACTGGCTGCAATATAACGTAACAAAGTCTTGAATATCGGATGGCTCTCAGATTCTTCCTCCTCATATTCTTCGTCCATCTTATCTTTACTGAACTTATCCCATGCAGCATTCACATCAGGAACAGGTCCAAATTGGCGATTAGCGGCTTCGTCCAAATCCAGTATATCGCACAAGGTCTCCATGCCCACCTCGGATTCGAGTTGTGCATCTGAATGCTGAAGCATATCCTCTACAGAATCGTCCATTGCATCTAAGACTTGCTGTTTTATATCTTTTTCTTCTTTCATTGGAATCTTTTTTCTTTTAAAACGAAGTTTCAAGAAAATATGGTACCTTTAACGTCTTAATATTTCGTTAGAATAAGTTAAGTTTAGTAAAACTCAGCACCTTTGAATTTTTGCCGCATATAACTGAGTGCCTGCATGATATGTTTTTTCACGGCACTCTCGCTGATATCCAACTCCGCCGCGACCTCTCGGTATTTCTTATGCTCCACATAACAGAGTTGTACAATCTGTTGGGTTCGTGGAGTCAACTCAATTAAAGCACCCATTATCGCCTTTATTTTCTCTTCATGAACATCCCAATGGTCATAAACAGAATTGACCACCATTTCTGTCTCCTTCATACTCGCCAATACATAACGAGAGCGAATATCCTGCTTACGAATATAGTCTAAGCTGACATTCTTTACGGTGGTCAACAGATAGGAAGAAATATTATCAACATCTTGATACCGGACTCTTTTCCAAACCAGTTCGAAAGCATCGGAGACGACATCTTTGCTTGCCTCGTCATCATGCAGAATGCGCAAAGCAAGATAGTATGCTTTGGAGTAATTCTCCTTAAATAATACCTCGAAACTATATCTTTCCATCAATCAGAGTTTCTAAATGACAAAAATGTCTTTGAGTTGCAAAGGTACACATTCTTTTTCAGAATTATTCTTTTTTGAAGCATATTTTTTCTTTTTCCTCATCTTTTGCAGTATTAGAGGCTAAAAACTACTCTGTGATTAACCATTTCCATACAGGAATAACCTGAATAGTAATTCTACTCTTTACAATCTCGTTTTTCTTAAACTTTGTTGTCGTCGTACAAGTAGTCATCGTGAAAGACATACCTCGTTCACAATAATCAGAAACAGGGCTTACTAATTTCCATTTTGTCCCATTAAGTTCTGACGTAGCAATCTTCTGAGCATGGCACACCATGCTCAGAAGAAAAACTAAAGAAATTACCAAAATATTTCTCATCCCTATTGTCTCCATGATTTGTCAGAATATCATACTTTCTCAAATACAAAAGTCTGCCCTAACTTAGTCTTTACCTTCAATTCAGAAGAGCTAAATTGTATAATTTGAAACCAAAAGAAATCACCATCTAACTCCTGTACTATATATGAACCTTTTAATAATTGTCCCACTTTCTTACTATCAAAGCAACTCGGAACTTGATTAGCAATATAATATGAGTACTTATTAATGTATTTCTTTTTTAGCCCTTTTCTGAACTTAGTATCAGCATAATGAGCATCCGATACATTAGTCAAGACTCTATCTGAAAACTCAAAGTAAGTATCGACATTCGGATTGCTTGGCTCTTTTAAATGCCAAGATGTATTCTTCAATTGCTGAGGAGTAACAATCTGTGTATCACATGCACAAAACAGAACTGTGGAATTTTTCATTCGTATAGTCAAGCGACTAGATGTCAAAAAAAGAATTTCTGAACAAAAGAAGTCTTCATATACCTTACCTTCATAAGTATATTGACGTTCAAATACGAGATACTTTCCTTTCGTACTTTTCCCTAGCAAAGTGGCATCATACTTTTCTGGTTTTAAAGGACACAAGTATGTGTTATAGATAAACCGACTTACCTTATTATCAGATTTTCCAATAAACCTATGTTCTGACGATTCCATAGAAAAGGTAATACTCCAATCTATGTTATCACTTCCGTCATAGCCAGAAACAGCCTTCCAAGTCTTACCTACAAGGTCAGACATTTTAATTTCCCTCCACTTAGTCCCATTTAGTTCAGACGTCGTTACCTTTTGAGCATGGCATCCCATGCTCAAAACTAGTATAATAACCCCAAGAACTCTTATAAGCCTCATATACGTCCTCCTTATATCATTATAAAAATGTGCTGGCATGTTTTTTTACACATGCCATACACACCTTAGTTACTTTACTTTTTGGTAAACAGTAGTGATACCAAATTTAGATAATAAAGTTATCTTCGTACTACTTATTTCTACTATCTTAAACCAAAACACGCTATCATCAACATATTGAATGATATAATTACCCTTTCGATTTTTTCCAATCTGTGAGCTATCAAATTTTTTGGGAATAGAGGAAGAGAGATAGTACTTTAGAGGTAACTTAAACGCCTTGTTAAGCCTCTTATACTTTTCAATCGTTGTACGAGAATCCATTGTAAAAGACATTCCTCTTTCACAATAATCACAAACAGGACTAACCAGTGTCCACTTGATTCCATTAAGTTCTGACGTAGCAATCTTCTGAGCATGGCACACCATGCTCAGAAGGAAATAAATTGCAAAAACTAATATATTTTTAATAGACTTTATCATAAATCAATACATCGCCCTGTGGAGTCGAAAGTTTCAACTGACCACTACTAACACTCAAAATTTTAAAAGGCACAACCCTCTTGCCAACATACTTAATAATATAAGTTCCAGAGTTACTTTTCCCTACTAAGCTTTGATTGAAAGTTGTAGGAATCACAGTTGCAAGGTAAAATGGATAAGAGTTGCTGAAGAAACGTTTCGTTTCCTTAGTTTCTCCTCGCTTCACATAGTGGGAACTAGAAGTATTCGTCATTTCCGTGCTTGTAAAGGACATTGTCTTATCACAATAACTGAACACTGGTTTGGTCAATTTCCATTTAGTGTTAGTCAATTGACCCAAAGATACTGTTTGTGCATGACATGCCATGCTCAGAAGTATCGCAATAATAATTAAAAAAACTCTTACAAACCTCATATATACCTTCCTTACATTCTTGTACCAAAATGTACGGCATGTGTAAACATGCCGTACACATCTTATTATTTACTTTATCTTTTGGTAAATGATAGTTTGTCCATACTTAGACAACAATGTCATTTTTGTATTACTTAACTCCACTATTTTGAACCAAAACACTTTGTTATCAACAAACTGAATAATATAAGTGCCTCTTCTGCTTTTTCCTATTCGAGTGCTATCGAAAGTTTCTGGAATAGAGGAAGATATATAATACTTTAGAGGACAATTAAACTCTTTTCCTGTCTTGTAAAACTTGGTACTTGTCGTACGAGTGTCCATTGTAAAAGTCATTCCTCTCTCACAATAATCATAAGTAGGACTAATCTCTTTCCATTTCGTCCCATTAAGTTCAGATGTCGAAACTGTTTGCGCAAAACAGAGATTTACAAAAGCAAACAATATTATTAAAACTATTTTTCTTTTCATATCACTTAAAACTATTAACTTTATATAATGTATTACCATAGAAGTCATTTTTATTAAATGCTTGGAATGTTCCGGTTGCTGGATTTAATGTTTGATACATATCTGTATCCGCAAAATACCCAATAACAAACAACTCGTGTGCTGAATTTTCACCAGAAGCTATCACACCCATTACAGGTGTGTTATTCAATATACACGACTGCACATCTTTGTAAGATATACTTTCAACATCAAATCCACACAGCCCATAAAAGGAAGACAAATGAGAAGGATCAACACCTAATTGGAATAAATCTCGACCAAAAGCTTGTAAATATAATGATTCAAAATAATCTCTATAAAATATGTAATCATTCCCAGGATAACTTCCATCTAAACAATTTGCAATATACTCCAATGCTACTGATACACAATTTTGTCCAGTTTGAGGTTGCCAATGCTCTGGATAATTTTCCCATTTCTTCCAATTAAGAAGATATTCATTATATGCAGGAATATGCCAAGTCTGGTTCTTCCAATAATCAGGTGCGTTTTGATTATTCTTTTCATCGGTATTTGTCCAAGACCCAACATCATCGTCATCATCTCCCCACCAATCATCATTACCGTTGTCATCAGGAGTATCGTCATCATAATCTCTTCTCCACCAATCATTATCAAACTCATTATCATCATCATTTGGAATAGGTGCTTCTACTTCAGAAAGCATTCCGCCAATAACATCATCATCTTGACCAAAACCATTCCAATCGTCAAAATCATTGTCATCATCGTCTTGACCAAAATCATTCCAATCGTCAAATTCATTGCCATCATCGTCTTGACCAAAATCATTCCAATCGTCAAAATCATCATCTCCAATCCACCAACCAGAATCATCATCCCAATCGTCGTCCCAACATGCGTAGGAATGAATTGGCAGCGACAAAGATATAACTATTATCAATAACTTAATCCATTTCATACGTTAAATTTTACAAATGAATAAATTTTAATACCTCACGCACGCCTTTTCCATCTACTTTGAGGATATACTCCCCTGCTGAAAGAGTAGAATGGAATGACAAACTGTTGCTACCAGCATTCAATTGACAAGTGCCATAGTCTGCAACTTTCATGCCTGCAAGATTGAATATCGATACATTCACATTTGTAGCAGAAGTAACACTTAAAGTCACAGTGAAATCATTTTGTACAGGCAATGGAGAAACGCTTACTCTTCCATATAGCAGTACATTTCTGATATTAGTTGTTGTCCCATCACGTCGCAATGTCAACATAACTGGCTTCAAGGCACTTCGCTCACTAGCGTTCAAACGATTGACATTGGCATACAAAGTAAAGTTGTCTGATGATTTTTCAAAGGAGATTGACAACGGTATCCATTTGTAAATTTTATCTGTCTTACAGACATGTTCTTTCTGCCATTTATTATCCAACTGCTTATCAGATCTAAAAATTGATATAACGGAGTCGTTTTGAAGGCAAGTTACCACAAGGCACGTATCTTGGAAAACTTCTATGGCAATAGGTTCTTCTGACAATACTCTTGTTTTTCCCCAATCATAAACTGCCATCGTTCCTTTCCAATAACCTATTATATCAGAAGAATTGTCAACTTTTACCGTTGTACTTCTTCCCTGCGCTTTGGCTAAAGCTGGCTTAGACGCAGCGATATTATTTTGCTTGATGACAGAATCCAACTTGTTGAAAAGAGTCATATCAACAGTCCATCCATGCCCATTTCTTACAGCCTTATTCAAAAACTCCTTTGCCTTTGAATAATCAGGAGTACCTCCAAATCCATAGGCATAATAGTTTGCCAACAAGAAGTCGCACTTAGCGTTGCCTTTCTCAGAACCTTTCAGCAAAAATTCCTCTGCTTTTTGGTAATCTTGTTTCACACCTTGACCTTTATACAACATATTTCCAGCTCCATAGCATCCTCTATCATTCCCCATGCGAGCGGCACGTAAATACAACTTAAAAGCTAGAGATTTGTTAGTTTTGGTACCTTGACCATATTGATAGACATGAGCCATGGCACACAACGCTTTGGAATCATTGGAAAGACATGCTTTCTTTAACAATGAATGAGCGACTTTATAATTTTTAGGTACTCCTTCTCCATTCAAGAACATACAACCTAGTTCTCTCTGAGCATCAGCATTGCCCTTCTTAGCCAAATAGCTATAGATTTTTGCTGCACGTTCCAAATTTACATCCGTATTGATGCCATAACGAACTCTTTTAGCATATCTCAACAACTTGCTCGGACTAATAGAATCCAAACTTACAGCATTGGCGTAAGCGGAGGACAAAATGAGCATGGTCAAGAATAAAAAGACTTTCAATTTTCTCATAGTGTTCTATTTTACCAGTTAATACTACCATTTGAAATTTTGCCTTGTCCTTTCTGCTTCTCTCGTATGTTACTTTCGAGAAGAGCCTTCGGTATCAAGTTCTTCAGACGACTGATGTTCTCTTTCTGTTTCTTGATGTCATACTTGTCACGAGCATATACGATTTTTTCGCTCATCAAGTAAGCAAAGATAGCCTTACGCTTCAACTTTAGTTCCAAATCAGAATACTCATTGGCCTCTTTGAGCAAGCTTAACTTGTAATCGGTCTTTGCCTCAACTTCTGGAGTGGAAGTTACCTCTATGTACTTGTTGCGCTGTGACTCGGTGAAAGTCGCCATCAAGGTCTTGTTAAATTCCTTACCTGCCTCATATTTGATACGAGCAGCAGCCTTGGCATCCTTTACCTCATACAATGCCGAGTCTATCTTGACATTGTATGCATCATAAGCAGTTCTAATCTGCTGCTCTTGCTGATTCGACAACTTGACAATCTTGGTTATCTCCAAGATTTTTCTGTCAGAACGCTTACCTTCTGAGGTGAGGGTACCTGCATTGGCAATGCTCATCGTCATTGCCAATAACACAATTAAAAACAATTTGTTCATTAGTTTATAGTTATTAGGTGTCCACAATAAAGTGAACGGTTTACAAGTATAGCTTTCCGGTATAGGTTACAGTTCCATTAGTGATTTGAAGTTCAAACTCACCTTCCAAATTATCTGGTAGAGTTATGGTATTACTAGAAAGAAAATAGGCATATTCCTCTCCATTCTCGCCCACCAAAGTTAACGTATAACCAAGTACTTGATTTGGTACTGTAATTACTTGATCTGTCAAGTCAATACTCAAAGGACGCTTAGGCATTCTACTACCTCTAGTGCTTAGTTGATTATTATAATCAATACTACTATACAAATAGTATGACATTGCAACTGTTGGGTTAGCCCAAAATAGCATTGCCCCCCCCGAATAAAATTAAAATGTACTTTTTCATATTATGTTATTTTTGAAATCTGCCGCAAAATTATAGGTTTCTTTCAAAAACAACAAACAAATGAAGCTGTCATAATTTACAAAAATTTACAAGTCTTCTGAAAGTAATTATATTTCAGAGACTTGCAAATAGTTTACAAAAATTTACAAGCATGTATTTGCTTATAAAATATGGTGTATATAGTCATCAAAATCTTTACCATTTCCCGAATTTCCACAAATTTTAGCAAGCATTCTTCGGCGAGAATTTGATATATCAGACAAGGACGTTCCTATTAAAGAACTGATAGTGGAAGGAGAGAAGTGAAGCTTTACCAAGAGACAAATATGATATTCCTTGGTATTCAGTTTTTGCTTTAAATCGGCAAAACCATATACAAATTTTTCTACCGTTTCTTCCAAATTGCTCCAATCATTTTTTGTCATCTTCTCTAAAGGATGATTCTCCAAATAAACAAGTTGTTGATATATAGGTGACTGCTTGAGTTGTTTTTCCAATTCCAAAAGATTGTGTCCTATATTTGCCTCTTCATACTTCTTGACTTCCATTTGCAATTTTTGTATTGTCTCCTCTTTCTCCTTAACAAGAGTTGCTATAGTATTCTCATTCAAATCTTGAAGTTTTAACAATTCTTGTTGAGCTTCATTCAACTGTTGCACACTATCATTATACATCTTTTGTACCATAGCTATTCGCTTATTTCTTAACCTAAGCCTTTTTCTATAAATTGAAATAGAAACAATAAATAACAAAATAGCACAAATGATGACTATATAAATTATACTCATCCATTGCTCTGCTTTTAACTGCGCTTTGTACGCTATATCTTTATTTCGATTATAATTATACATCGCTTGAACCTGTTGCAACTGCCCCTGCCGTGTTGCAATCAAATCAGAATCATTATACGCAGAACTCAGTAATGCATATTTAGCAGCCAAAACTGGATTACTTGTTTTGGCATAATATTGTGCTAATCCTCTTGTTGAAGCAGCCAAATTACTAAAAGATTTACTCTGTTCAAAACTTTGACTTAAACATGAATACGCAGAATCCAGTTTTTCTACAATCAAATAATATAAGCCTTGCTCATAAAGTACATAGGCATAAGAGTCTTCCCAATTAGAATTACCTCTATAATGAGTTGATTGGTATGCGTCAATAGCCTCCTTAGCTTCCTTAACTCTATTTTTATTTAGATAATATCCCAAATTACAGCCAAAAGCAATTTTAGAATCTGCTAAATATCCATGCTTTTTGAATAATTTAGCAGCTTTTATATTTACAAATGCAGCAGAATCTTTTTGACCTAAACATTCGTAGGCACCAATCTTGTTTTGGTAATACCGAATGGCATTCAAAGTATCTTTTGCCAAATAAGCATACTTAACCGCTTTATCCCAAGAATCCAATTCTTGGTAAGGTAAGTGCTGTTTGTCAAATAGTACTCCCATCTGGCTATACACCCTGCAAAGTGTGGCATAGTCACAATCTTTGACTGTTGTATCAGCTTGTTCTGTAGCCTTATTATAGTACTCTAATGCCAATGGTGCCTCATGCATATCTCGATACACACATCCCAACACATAATAAGCTAACATCCTGTCGTTCGCAGAACCATGATGCTCATAATAATCTACGACTTCCAACATGACACTATCCGATGTAAAAGCAATATCAGCCTTATTCATCGCCTTGTGATAAAGCAATTCATAACGCATCACCTGACTTCTAGTAAACTCAGTAAGTTCAGGTTTGACATCATCAAGCAGTTGGATGGCAACCTTAGCTGAATCGTCATCTACATTCATCAAGCTATCAGCTTTTGCTAATAGTTGGTCATACCCCTTATTACCTGTGCATGAAACAATTAGCATGGATAAAAATATTACCCATGCTAATCCCCTATTTGATTTTCGTAAATTCATTAGTAGTATAAGATTCTAATATTACTTCACAATAGAAGTAACAGGATTTCTAACGCCCTTCATACCAATGAGGAAGGCCTTGGCACTACCAAACTTCAGGAACATGTCCAGACGTACAGGTACATGATTTTCATCATCAGTAATGTAGAAATCGACGATGCGCTTATACTTGCCCTTCTCATACTCCTGATAAGCCAGACGCAAACAACGATACTTCACACCATTGTCGGCCTTGATGGTTTCTCTGCCCGCAAACTTAATCTGGGCAGGAGTACGGCCATCGCCATCCACAATCGGGAACTTGACTACATAACCCTTCTTCCAGTTGGCAGGATCGAAACTACGGGCACGGAGGAAGATGTTCAGCATGTCAAATACGCAATCATCATAGCTGACTTTCTTCCAGGAATGAGAACCGTCATTGCGCTGACGATGCATCTTGACATGACACTTGCCGCCAGAATAGCTGTAGAAATCCTCATCTACCGTATATCGCTTGCCCTCACGAGCTCCCTTGCGGAAATACATCGGAGACATATCGGTACCCGTATAGCTCAAAAGCGTATCACGAAGGACAAAGAAATCATCTACCTTGTGATTTCCTCTCGTCACCAATGAGGTGCGATAAGCGGGCTTGCCATGCTTGGTACTCTGCACAATAGACATGCTGGCTGTACCAGCCTTCACCCACACAAACTTCCAGTTGTAATACAAATTGTAAGTGAGAAACTCACCCGACTTGAAGGCTGTATTACGGAAAGTACACTGGGCAGACACTGTAGTGCTGACCATCAGCAGTAATACTGCTATCCACAATGACTTCATTCTTTTCATAGTTCATCATATTTTAGGAATGTATTGTATGCCAAGTTTCTTGGCACGCTCTACATTCTGGTTCTTTACTTTTTTCTCCTTGTCTGGCTTCTGCTTAGTGATGGCACCTGGCTTCTGGTGTGACAATGGTTTCTCCTTAGGATCCCAAGATTCCGTGACATCCCACTTCGCCTTACATTCGATAGCTCCAGGATAATAATATACTTCTTCTGCCTGCTGGTCTTCATCATAACAGCCTGTATCCCACTTGCCGTTATTGTTGCGGTCCACTATCAGGCGCAAGTAATACTTCTGTGGCTTCAGATAATAAAATTCTGCCACACCATTGATGGCCTTCACTTCCTTGACTACCTGATCCTGACCATTGAGCAACTGTACGAGCAGCGGTTCATCATTCAAACTGGTGATATTGACCAAAAGAGTACCATACTCATCCAGCGAAGAAACCTTGAATCCCTGTTTGATAGCCTTAGTAGCCAATCCGTAGATGTCTTCGAAAGCCGCAGAATCCACTTCCAGACTATATTCGATATCAGGACGCCATTCGCCTCGCAACTCATATTCCCTCAATTTATTCGGAACCGGTTTAAACTCGAAAGGTGCCCGATACCAGAGCGTATCATGCTTAGCATAAAGATGAATGCCTGCCGTATCTGCCTTTGAGAGAGGCGTAGGGAACGTAAAGCGGATGTTCTTATCCGGATCCAACTGGGATGAGACGCCCACCTGCACTTCCAATGGCTTGAGAGGCATGATGGAATCATAAGGCTCTCCTTTCTTCTTGAGTTTTTCCTGTTTCTTGGTCCAGTCTTCCAGTTCCTTATTGAGTTGTTTCTGTCGCTTGGCATATGGAGTCTTTGCCAATATCTCCAATGTATCAAGCTTATCCACCAATACACCGGTACTGTCGGTCATGCGATAAGCCAATTCCATCCGCAGCGTGTCCTGATTGACCAACGCAGTATCTTTCAACCAGTAAGTAAGGGTATCCTTCTTCTCTACTGCCTCCAGCAGGAAAGCATCTTTCTCATTGAAATTCAGACCCTTGATGGTAGGCAGGATGCTATCTCCATAACTGAAGAAGAGAGAGAAATTGTTGGGCTCCTTGCGCTCTGATTTCAGAAAATAGCGGTCGGTAAGCATTTCGGTGAATGCTCTCAGCACAATATCGTCTGGATAGAAATGGGTGTAATCCACCTGGGCGATAGACTTGATATGAAGGGTATCAATCCAAGTGGTATCCTGTCTGACGTCCGGCTTGCAGGAAGGTACGATGATGTCATGAGAGAAAGCTAATTTCTCGCTTTTCTGATTGAACATATAGTTGCCATCCATATCCTGCAAGGCATAGATGCGATAAGAGCCTGGTGCAATACCCTTCACTACGAAACGGCCACGGCTATCCGTACGGCTCACTCGGAGCATCGGCTTGGTCTTGAATGCCGAATCAGCCTGATCACTATACAGACCCACTAAAATACCCTTGATAGGTTCCAGATTTTCAGCTTCGAGCACATATCCGGATACTTCCATGGTGTCGATGACCTCGCCCGTAGAAAAACTATAGGTGAAGTTACCCATCGGATTGTTCTCATTGTTATCGCTGATAGCATCAGAGAAATCAATGGTATAAGTCGTATTCGGCTTCAGGGAATCGACCAGAGAGACGGTGATTTTCTTACCCGCAGCCTTGATTTCTGGAGCCTCCAACTGAGGTGGAGACACGATGACTTTCTCAGAAGGATTGTCGAGCTTGATAAACTCATCGAAGTAGATGCTTACTTTCTTGCTCTTCACCCCTACTCCGCCATCTGCCGGGTCGGCACCTATCACCTTAGGCGGAGTTTCATCATACCATCCTCCGTCTGGCTGCCCCATCTTGGCACAGGAAACCAAAAGCAGAAAAGCAAGCAGATAGAGAGGCAAAAACAGAGTTTTTTCCTTCTGGCTGTTTCCAACTAAAAAATCTAATATCTTCTTCATTATTCTTACCTTTCTGCTAATTATTCTTATCCTTTAATATATCATAAACTTCCGGATGAAGCCATGATTTACTGATTCATCTGGAGCATCTCGTCGATATTCTTACGGCTGTTGCTCAGACGAGGTATCTTATGCTGTCCACCCAACTTGCCCTTGCTCTTGAGCCAGTCGTTGAAGAGATTAGGACGGGCCTTCACAATCTCCAGATGCTGGAGAGTAACATCGTGGAAGCGCTTTGCCTCATAATCACTGTTGATTTCCTGCAGATGCTGATCCAACAATGTGGCAAACTCATCGAGACTTGCCGGTTCCTTAGAGAACTCTATCAGCCACTGATGACGGCACTTCGCATTACTGTCCATAAACACAGGTGCTGCCGTATATTCTGCCACCTGGGCTCCAGTCTTATCACAAGCATATTTCAGTCCCTTCTCGGCATTGTCCATAATCAGTTCTTCGCCAAAGGCATTGATGAAATACTTGGTACGACCCGTGATGACAAACTTATATGGATTCTTGCTGGTAAACATGACTGTATCACCGATGAGATAGCGCCACAATCCACAGGAAGTAGTAATAACCATCGCATAGTTCTTGCCTATCTCCACTCCCTGCAATGGCACTACGGTAGGATTGTCGGTACCAAATTCATCCATCGGGATAAATTCATAGAAGACATCATAATCCACCATGAGCGACATGGAAGGGTCTGACGGATCATCCTGCAAACCGAAGAATCCCTCGCTGGCATTATAGGTTTCCATATAATGCATGTTAGGAGAAGTGATGAGCTGCTCATACTGCTGGCGATAAGGAGTAAAAGCGATACCGCCATGGAAGAAGACCTCCAGATTAGGCCATACCTCCTCCAGATGCTTCTTGCCGGAAAGTTCCATCACACGAACCAATACGCTGAGCATCCAACTTGGAACACCCGAGATATTGGTTACGTTCTTATTCATCGTTTCACGGGCAATGCGGTCGCGTTTCACCTCGAAATCGCTCAGAAGAGCTGTCTGCTTCTTAGGAACACGCACCAGATTGGCAAGTGGATTGATATTTTCGATGAGGATGGCACTCAGGTCTCCCACCAGACTTCCCTCTACATTATAATTAGGTGAATGGCTGCCGCCGAGAATCAGACTCTTGCCATCAAACAGTTTACTTTTCGGATTATTACGGAGATAATATGCCACAGCATCAAAGCCACCGGCATAGTGGATGCCATGCAATCCGTCTCGTGAAACAGGGATAAACTTACTCTTGTCATTGGTAGTACCAGACGACTTAGCATACCATTTCACGGTTCCAGGCCAGAGAACATCCTGCTCTCCGTGGCGCATACGGTCGATATCCCCTTTCAGTTCCTCATAGGAATTGACAGGTACATTTTTTGCGAATTTCTCGTAACTATCAGTCGTATTTAGTAGATGCTTAACGCCATATTCTGTATTTTTGCCCTTATTGATAAGGTGCATGAGTACTTTATGCTGCATATGTTCTGCATCATAAAGGTACTTCTCCAACTCCTTTTGGCGAGGTTTGAAGACGTTGCTTACTATACTTGTTAAACTCATATATGATATTAATATCTTTTGAGTTGCAAAATTAACCTAAACTTTTCATATAGAGAAAGTTTTTACTATTTTTAATATTAAATATATGACTTTAAAAAGAAAAGAAGAATGACTAAGGCTCAGAATTCGCACTTTTTATTCGTAATATAGCTTATTTTTCTTCAAGTCAATATAAAAATTATAGCAGTTCCCCAAAGCGGACACGATAAAAGATTCAACAGATAATTTGCGTTAACATACATTTTTACATACATTAGCGCAGATTATCCGTGAATAATTTGCGCTAATGGCCACTTTTTTGTATCTTTGCGCAAAAAATAACGAATCAAGTATGGAACAGAAGTTGGTAGGAAGAGAAGTCGAACTTGAAGACCTCAACAAATATTTAAACTCTGAAAGATCTGAGTTTATCGCCGTTTACGGAAGAAGACGTGTGGGAAAGACTTTTCTCATAAGAAAAGCCGTAAAGGATCATTTTGCCTTTTTCATGACAGGAATGCATGGCGTTGGCAAAAGCGAACAACTTGTCAACTTTAGCATAGCTCTGCAAAAATATACTCACTCTGCAACTCTACAAACTTTCAAGAGTTGGTTATTGGCATTCTATGGCCTTGAACAATATTTGGAATCACTCCCCCACGGCAAAAAAGTCATTTTCATAGATGAATTGCCTTGGATGGATACTGCCAAATCTGGCTTTATCCCTGCATTGGAAAACTTTTGGAATAGTTGGGCTGTACTACGTAATGATATCAAACTCATCGTTTGTGGCTCTGCCACTTCTTGGATGATCAACAACTTAATTCACAATCGTGGAGGATTACACAATCGCCTAACCCACCACTTGGTTCTTAAACCATTTACACTACATGAGTGTGAAGAATACTTCCAAACATATCACTTCGGATATAGCAGAAAACAAATAGCTGAATGCTATATGGTGATGGGTGGAATACCGTATTATCTATCCATGATGGACAAATCGAAGAGCTTGACACAAAACATTGACCAACTATTCTTTGCGGAAAATGCAGAATTAAAAGGTGAGTTCGACGAACTATATCGTGCCTTATTCAAAAAATCTACCGACCATATTGCCGTGGTTACTACTCTTGCCAACAAGGGTATTGGCATGACACGTCAAGAATTGGTGAAATCGTCAGGTCTTACTGACAATGGAGCTTTCTCCACGGTATTAGAGGAGTTGGAACAATGCGGTTTCATCCGTTTATATGAGCCATTCTCCACCAGCACCAGAATGAGCGGTGATTCTCGTCAGAAACGAAATACACTATTTCAATTGATAGATTTCTACACGCTCTTCTACTTCAAATTCATCAAGCACAATAAATACCAAGACTCTCATTTCTGGTCTTCATCACAAAATACGCCTATGCACCATACATGGATAGGACTATCATTTGAAATGCTCTGCCTAAATCATATAGAGAGCATCAAACAGTCCCTCGGCATATCGGGTGTTCAAACGATAGTATGTTCCTGGCGTAGCAACAAAACAGAAAAGGGCGCGCAAATCGACTTACTTATAGATCGCAAAGATGAAACCATCAATCTCTGTGAAATTAAATTCTATAATGGTCCATTTGAGATTAGTAAGGAATACGAAGAAAAGTTGCAAAATAAAATCAGTACATTCTTAGAAGAAACAAAAACTAAAAAATCTCTTATCCTTACATTCATTACTTCCTTTGGGATAAAGGAGAATAAACACAGCGATATCGTGCAAAAACAAATCACAATGGATGATTTATTTGCGCAAAAAATATGATAATACCAATAAAGGCTTTAGTGAAATAGCCAATCACTAAAGCCTTTATTGTCTGCTTTTATTCCTCTGCAAATGCAGCGGCTTCGGCGGCAGCGATGATATCCTCACGGCTCTGTATCTTAGGCTGTGCGGAAATATCGCTCAAATCAAATTCATCTTCTTCCTGTAAATCGGTTGTCTCGACAGTATTTACCTTCTTGACAACCCTATCCTCGAAAACCTCTTCCTTGAAGACATTCTCATGCTTCTCCGGTTCTTTAGTTTCCGTATTCTGAGAGATAATGAAGTCGTCCTTCACCTCAGTATCAGGAACATTCTCCACAGGTTCCTCTTCCATCTTGGTTCTGTTGGCCTTGGCAGAGAATACAGCATCTATAAACTGCGGTTCCTTGCGCAATCGCTCCAGGGTAAGCTTACAAGCAGCCTGCTGGCTTTCCTTCTTGGAATATCCAGTACCCTTGTCACCCTCTATGCCTTCTATCGTCACCAGGAAAGTAAACATCGGATTTCCATTACCATCCTTCTTCTGGTCGCATAATACAAACTCAATGTTCACGCGGTTCTTCTGGCTCCATTCGATAAGCTTGCTCTTGAAGTTGACCTCCTTGTAAGCCACCTTATCGATGTTGATCATTTTTGCCAGAATGCGCTGCTTCATGAATTTCATGCAGGCATCATAACCACGGTCCAAATAGATGGCACCCACCAAAGCTTCGAAAGCATTTCCTCCCATATAGCTGTTATGAGAAGAACTGTGTCCGTTAGATAAAACAAGTTGGTTGACTCCCATCTCCTGGGCTAATTTATTGAGCGTATCACGCTGTACCAATTTACTTCTTGTATTGGTAAGGAATCCCTCACGTTTTCCAGGGAAATGTTGATATACGATATCGCCCACAACAGCATCCAGCACGGCATCTCCCAAGAATTCCAATCGCTCATTGTTGACAGGCTTTCCCTTGGAATTGCGGTGCATAATGCTCTTATGCATCAGCGCCATCTTATAATAACTGATATTGTGAGGATAGAAACCAAGAATCTGGTACAAAGAAAAATAAAGCTCTTTGTCCTTGCGGAAAGAGAGCTTTATTCTATCTATTAAATTATTCAGCATACTTCTTGAATACTACACAGCAGTTATGACCGCCGAATCCGAATGTATTGCTCAATGCAGCACGAACCTCACGCTTCTGAGCTTTGTTGAAGGTGAAATTCAAGTTGTAGTCGAGCTCAGGATCATTATCACCCTCTTCGTGGTTGATAGTAGGAGGAACGATATCGTTCTTCACACTAAGAACACAAGCCATAGCCTCTACTGCACCAGCAGCACCGAGGAGGTGACCAGTCATTGATTTGGTAGAACTGATGTTGAGCTTGTAAGCTGCATCACCGAAGACAGCCTTGATAGCCTTAGCCTCTGAGATATCACCTACGTGGGTAGATGTACCGTGAACATTGATATAGTCAATGTCCTCTGGCTTCAGATTGGCATCAGCAAGTGCACGCTCCATAACGAGCTTAGCACCAAGACCTTCTGGATGAGAAGCTGTGATGTGATAAGCATCAGCACTCTCGCCCTCACCCACCATCTCAGCATAAATCTTCGCACCACGAGCCTTAGCGTGCTCCAGTTCCTCGAGAATCAAGCAACCAGCACCCTCGCCCATGATAAATCCATCACGGCTTGCGCTGAATGGACGTGAAGCATGCTCTGGGTCATCATTACGTGTTGACAATGCGTGCATAGCATTGAAACCGCCTACACCACATGCACAGATAGCTGCCTCGGCACCACCGCTCACGATGATGTTTGCCTTGCCCAAACGAATCAGGTTGAAGGCATCAGCCAAAGCATTGCTTGAAGATGCACATGCAGATGTAGTAGTGTAGTTTGGTCCGTGGAATCCGAAGTGGATTGAAATCTGACCAGAAGCGATATCTGCAATCATCTTAGGGATGAAGAATGGATTGAACTTAGGACCGTTCTCCTCGTGAGTACCAAAGTACTTCACCTCATCCTCAAATGTTTTGATACCACCGATACCTACACCGAATACAACACCAACATTGTTTAAGTCTTCCTTCTCAAGATCGATATTAGCATCCTTTACACCCTGCATAGCTGCAATCATAGCCAACTGAGTATAACGGTCAAGCTTGCGAGCCTCCTTACGGTCAATCCAATCATTGATGTTAAGGTTTTTAACCTCGCAAGCAAACTTGGTCTTGAAAAGGGTTGTATCGAAATGAGTAATAGGTGCAGCACCGCTCTTACCAGCTAAAAGGCTCTCCCAAGTCTCCTCAGGAGTATTACCAACTGGAGTCACAGCACCGAGACCTGTTACAACAACTCTCTTTAATTCCATTTAGTATAATTTAGCTGCTAAATTACTTAGCGTTCTCCTCAATGTAAGAGATAGCGTCACCTACAGTAGCAATCTTCTCAGCCTTATCGTCTGGGATAGAGATAGAGAACTCCTTCTCGAACTCCATGATCAACTCTACAGTATCCAAAGAATCTGCACCAAGATCATTTGTGAAGCTTGCCTCTGGCTTAACTTCAGCCTCATCAACACCGAGTTTATCAACGATAATTGCCTTTACTTTGCTTTCAATTTCTGACATAATTTTAACTTTTAAAATGTTTATAAATCGATTTCTAATTAAAAATTCGAGTGCAAAGGAACACTTTTTTTTTGATATAAGCAAACTTTTTAAGGAAAAAAGTGCATATCAGTGCACAAATACCCCTAATTTGTGCATGAAAATCTGCTTTTTTCTTATTTTTAGTTGGTTATTTGCAATATTTTAGTTACTTTTGTGCACAAGTTGAACTAATAATTAAAGCGATATGGCATTTACAGAAAAAGCAAATAAGATTTTCAATCAGGCTATTAACGATTATCACGTGAAAGATAACATTGATACTCCTATCAATAACCCTTTTGAAGAGGGTAGTATTGAGAACCGACTTTACTTGAAATGTTGGATAGATACCGTTCAGTGGCATTTCGAAGATATCATCCGCGATCCACAGATTGACCCTGCTGAAGCGCTGCTCTTGAAGCGCCGCATCGATAAGAGTAACCAGGATCGTACTGATCTCGTGGAACAAATCGACTCTTATTTCCGTGAAATCTATAAAGACGTGAAGGTACAGGATGATGCTCGCATCAATACGGAAAGTCCTGCATGGGCTGTTGACCGACTGAGTATCCTTGCCCTCAAAATCTATCACATGAAGGAGCAGGTGGAGCGCCCTGAGGCTTCTGCCGAGCATAAGGCTAAGTGCCAGGCTAAACTTGATGTACTCCTGGAGCAGCAGGTGGATCTGAGCACAGCTATCGACCAGCTTCTGGAAGATATCGAGGCTGGACGTAAGTATATGAAGGTGTATCGACAGATGAAGATGTACAACGACCCTTCTACAAACCCTGTACTTTACAACCAGAAATAGTCATTCTTTCAAAGACAACACAAATAACCCTAACCGGAAAGAATATGAGATGAAAGTTTCTATGATGTTCATTCTTCTCATATTCTTTCCTATACATTATTATATATAGAAGTAAAAGAATGAAAACTGAGCATATCCTTGTCATCAGATTCTCAGCCATGGGAGATGTTGCCATGACTGTACCAGTAGTATATTCTTTGGCCAAACAATATCCTCACGTAAGAATCACCGTACTCAGTCGCCCCTTTGCCAGACCATTCTTCACAGATCTTGCACCCAACATAGGATTTATGGAGGCTGACATCAAAGGGGAATATAAAGGTATCAAAGGCTTGAATGCTCTCTACCGCCGCCTCGTCGCTAAACAGTTTACGGCTATTGCCGACCTGCATAGTGTTCTTCGTTCGGATTACTTACGCATGAGATTCAATCTGGATAACTTTAAAGTTGCCCATATCGACAAGCATCGCAAGGGAAAGAGAAAACTCATAGCTGCCAACAACAAACAGTTTGTGCAGCAACCAACTTCTTTCCAAAACTATGCTGATGTCTTTGCACACTTAGGTTATCCTGTAGATCTGGACTTCACTTCCATCTATGGAGAAGGAAAAGGGGATTTGACTTCTCTTCCTGAACAGATATTCACAGACCAGGAAGGAATTATCCACAAACCTGGGGAAAATGCGGCACCATGGATCGGTATCGCTCCTTTTGCTGCGCACAAGGGAAAGATTTATCCTACGGAAAAGATGGAAACAGTTATCCAGCAACTTATCCACAATTATCCACAAGCCCGTTTATATCTTTTCGGAGGCGGAAAAGACGAAACTCCTATCATGAATGAGTGGGCTGGGAAATATCCACAAGTTATCAATGCTTCTGCACAACTCAGCGGTTTATCACAGGAACTCAACCTGATGAGCCATCTGGATGTCATGCTCAGCATGGATAGTGGAAATATGCACTTGGCTTCCTTGGTTCACACACCTGTAGTCAGCGTTTGGGGTGCTACACATCCTTACGCAGGCTTTATGGGATGGAATCAGAATATCCTCCATGCCGTGCAAATCGACCTGCCTTGCCGTCCTTGCAGCATCTATGGCAACAAGCCTTGCATGAGAGGTGACTATGCCTGCTTGAACAATATTGAGCCAGAGATGATTGTAGAACGCATCAAAAAGTTGCTAAAGTAACTGATAAACTATAAAAATATATAGAGGATGTGTCATAAGTCACACACTCTACACCCTGTAAAGTCCCACAGATATTACAGAATTACACATGTTTTCAAATAGATCTGTGTAAATCAGTGAAATCTGTGGGACTATCTGTTTTTAGACTTCTCTCCGTTTTCCACAAATCCGTGGAAAAGTGTATGTATAACCATCTTAATAACTCTGTAATAACTTTGTGGAAATCCACACATACCCGTCTCTGACTTATGAAATGCGGATATCCACAGGGTTATTATTTAGTTTTTAGGAAGTTTTTCACGATTTTTGACCGAAAAAAGATATAAACTTATTAACTTTGCACCGAATTGGGGAAATGTTAATAAGTCATTTAAAACATTATGAGCCAACAAGAACGTAGGAGAATAAGTTTTTAATAAGTAGGGAAAAGACTTGGATAATTAAATATGCAAACTTTCTGAGCATTTTTTATCCACTTATCCACGGCATATCATAATCCCTATATTCTTTTCTTTTAAATTTAAAAATAGAAATATAATATTAATGTTATGGTGAAAAAAGAATGGATTGAAAAAGGATACGTTGACGAACCTGTTGACGAGACCTTGGACTTGAAAGCTGAAATCAGACAGCTTTGCAAAGAGAAGGATGCTATTATTCTGGCTCACTACTATACGGTGGGGGATATCCAGGATATCGCAGACTTTGTGGGCGACAGTTTGGCCTTGGCTCGCAAGGCTGCTGAAACAGATGCCAAGGTGATGGTGATGTGCGGTGTGCACTTCATGGCTGAGACTTGCAAACTCCTGAGTCCTGACAAGACGGTTTTGTGTCCTGATCTGAATGCGGGTTGTTCACTTGCCGACAGCTGCAAGGCTGAGGATTTGAAAAAGTATAAGGAAGAGCATCCTGGATACAAGGTGGTAAGTTATGTGAATACGACTGCTGCCGTGAAAGCTCTGACCGATTGTGTGGTTACCAGTGGTAATGCCAAGAAGGTGATTGACAGCTTCCCACAGGACGAAAAAATCATCTTTGGACCAGATTATAACCTCGGCAACTATATCAACAGCGTGACGGGCAGAAATATGCTCCTCTGGAATGGTGGATGCCATGTGCATGAGAAATTCTCTGTAGAGGCCATCGTAAAGCTCAAGAAAGAGCATCCTGAGGCTGTAGTGATGGCTCACCTGGAGTGTAAGGCTCCGGTATTGGCTGTGGCTGATGTGAAGGGTTCTACGGCTACTATGCTCAATTATGCCAAGGAGCATCCTGAAATCAAGGAATATATCATCGCTACAGAGGCTGGTATTCTGCACGAACTGGAGCGCAACTGTCCGCAGGTAACATTCTATCCTGTTCCTCCTGAGGTAAGTGAAGGTGGAGTAGGGTGTAGCTGCAATGAGTGTGAATATATGAAGATGAATACACTCCAGAAGATTTATAATGCCTTGAAATATGGTTGGCCTACTGTTGAAGTGGAAGAAAATATTGCAAAAGAGGCTGTAAAGCCGATTGAGAAAATGCTTTCTTTATCATAAAATACGTGTAAATTCATATAGGATACTTGTAAAATCATAATTAAAAGGTGGATAAAAAGAGTAAAATGGTGGTAAAAACTGTTTGAATTAGGTGTAAAATCAGATTTTACCCTATAAAAATTGATATTTGCGACTGCTTACATGAAAAAGGCAGTATCTTTGCATCAGTTAAATCAAACAGACGTTGAGAAACGTTATCATCATCTTTTACTTATACAAAATATATTAGGAAAATTAAGCAAAAATTGAGCTCTCATAGTGATGAGAGCTCAATTTTTTTTGCCGTTTCATTTTATTATCGTATCTTTGCAGCATCTTCTTCTTCTATAGAAAGATAAAAATCAAATAATATAAACCATTAAAACGATTTTGTATGATGCGTACTAAATTTATCACTTCATTTATGTTGGCTCTTATATGCGGCTTGCCTTTGTCGGCAAAAGTATATACTATTACTTCACCCAACAAAAAACTGGTTGTCAATATCTCTGTGGATAAAGAGTTGAAATGGGATATCAAGAGTGGAAATTCCATTGTCATGCTCCCGTCTTCCATTGCCCTTCAAACGGACAAGGCGTGTTTGGGCAAAAACATGAAGGTAAGTAAGGCTTCTATATATAATAAGGTGGAAAATGCTGATAAGGCTGATGTTTGGGGAATCAAAGCGAATCGCCCTTATCAGGGGCTGAAACTTTCAGGCAATGGCTACGACGTAGAATTCCGGGTTTTCAATGATGCTGCTTCCTATCGTTTTGTCCCTAAAAAACTTATCAATAGAGTTATCAACGAAACTTCTGAATATCTTTTTGCTGGCAATCCTCAGACCTTTGTACCTTATGTGAATGATAATCGAGGAGGGGAGCGCTGGTGTTATTCCTTTGAATCTTATTATGACGAGGCACCTTTATCCAATATGTATCAGGATTCGCTTGCCATTACTCCATTGGCAGTTTGTTTGCCACAGGGAAAAAAGGCTGTAGTGATGGAAGCTGATGTGGAAAATTATCCAGGAATGTATCTTTTGAAGAAGAATACTGAGGGAAAATCGGCAAATGATGCAGAAAATGCTGGAGGATTGCAGGCTGCCTTTCCTCCTTATCCATTAAAAGAGGAGATAGGAGGTTATGCCCGTCTGAACTTGGTTCCTACTGAGCGTGCTCAGTATATCGCTGAAAAAGTGAATAAACTGCCTTGGCGTATTGTGCTTGTTACGGATGAGGATAAGCAACTGGTGGGTAATGATATTGCCAAAGTGCTCGGTCCTAAGTGCCGTATCAAGGATGCATCGTGGATAAAGTCGGGAAAAGTGGCTTGGGACTGGTGGAATAATACCAATATCACAGGTGTGGATTTCCGTGCTGGTATCAATACTGATACTTATAAGTACTTTGTGGATTTTGCTAAAAACAATCATCTGGAATATATCATCATCGATGAAGGATGGAGTGATCCTGAAGATTTGCTGATTTTCTCTGATAAGATGGATATGGCTGGCATCATCAATTATGCCAAGGAAAATGGAGTAGGTGTCATCCTCTGGTCTTCATGGCGTAATCTAGTACAGCGTGGACATGAGAAAATGGAGGAAATCATGAAGCATTATGGCGATATGGGCGTCAAGGGATTCAAGGTGGATTTCTTCGACCGGGATGATCAGAAAGCTATCAATTCCGTTTATGAAATCGCTGAATGTGCGGCAAAGCATCATCTTTTGCTCGACCTGCATGGTATGCGTCCTTTCGGTGTACAGTGTGCTTATCCTAACATTATCAACTTTGAGGGTGTAAAAGGTCTGGAAAACTCTAAGTGGGAGCCTCGTACTGCTGATGGTCCTCTGCATGATCAGCCTCGTTATGATGTGACGATTCCTTATCTTCGTGCACTTCCTGGTGCCTTCGATTATACTCCTGGTGCGATGGTGAATGCCGTCCGCTCTCAGTTCTTTGGCAATAATGATCATCCGATGAGTCAGGGTACGAGAGTTCATCAGATGGCGATGTACACCCTTTTTGATGCTCCATTGCAGATGCTTGCCGACAGTCCTACCAAGTATATGCAGAATCAGGAGTGTACAGACTTTATTGCGCAGATACCAACAGTTTATGATGAAGTTATTCCATTGTGTGGAAAACTCGGTGAATATGTGGCTGTGGCGAAGCGTAAAGGAAATAAATGGTATATTGCGGCGATGAACAATTGGCAGGAACGGGATATTATGATTGATTTGAGTCTTATTAAGAGTGCTGGTGATTTGGGTTTTGATCAAATTCCTGGATTCAAAGGTAAGGCCAATGTCTTCGCTGATGGTATCAATGCCGACCGTGAGGCTACTGATTATAAACATACTTATCAACAGGTAACTTCTGCCGATAAGCTTCAGATACATCTTGCTCCGGCTGGCGGTTGGACTGCTATTATAGAATAAATTGATATGAACTTATTGAAAAGATGTTTTATCTTTTATAGAAAAAGTATCTTTCCTATAAGAAAAATATTCTTTCATAGATAAAATGTGTATTCAGTGACGTTGAATGTCCATTCGAAGACGTTGAACGGAGAATTCTATTAGGAAGTATGTAAATACTAACCAGGAATAAGATAGAAGATTGACAAGCAGGATTAGGAATAGAGACCCTCCAGAAGTTCCTGCTATGCCCTTCAAGCGGTCCCTCGGGGACCACGTGATGGGGAACCGGTGAACATGAGACGAGCAACCGTTGCTCACGAGGTGGGCAACAAGTGCCCAAACTAAGGACTATAATTTGGGCAATATTCTGTTATGTCAATTAGTTCATAATTTTTCCAAAAAGTCACCGTTCGACAAAACGGTGACCTGATGCCCCAACTTGCGAAGTCCTTCGGCAAGCGTGGCATGAACATTGCTATATTCGCCTAAAAGTAGAATTTTCATTTTTTCGATCAACTATCAGTTTTGTCTAAAATATTAAAAAAATGGGCACTTTTATTATGATAAGTAGAAAACTTGTTTATTTCTTAATGAAAAGTAAAAGTCCGATTCTTCCCAGATAAGTACTGATAGCTTTTCTGAACATCGTATATTTCTTGGTATAATCCTTGTCAGGAAGCGGATATAGTCCATGTGATCTCAGCTGCTTGATACATTTATTCAAACTGATCAGAGAATGGTTCAGACGGATATTATTATACAGATAGTCCATCGTGAGTTGTGCGATACGGCGGTTTAGGGCCTGACGCTCAGCCACAGGTATCTTGTCCAACAGTTGCTGAAGATGTAAAAGGACTTCCATGCTATTATCCATGCGCATCTGAATTTTCTCCTTATGATATTGATGGCTTACCGAATTTTTGTTGTCTCTATAGAAATAAGCCTCAGTATTGATCTTGAAAATCCTTTCTGCACGCAAGAAGAGTTGAGGAGTAAATTCCTCATCTTCTCCATAAACGATACCTGGAGTAAACTGCAGGCTTCCAACGATACTGTGGCGGAAAATATACGACCATGCAGCACCATGGAGGTTGTTATTGTTAAGAAAATCTGTACCAGTAACAGGTGTCGGCAATTCGTATGAAGGCTCTATATTCTTATTATTTTTGCAGTAATTGAATGTGACGATATCTGGTTGATGGTATCTCACGATATCCAGACAGTGTTCATAAGCTGCTTTTAGGATATAATCATCACCATCAATAAACTGGATATACTTGCCAGTAGCGATTTTCATACCATAGTTGCGTGCTACGCTTACGCCCTGGTTAGGTTGGCGCAGGTAGATGATATTTGGCAGATATTCCGCCAAATCATTCAAAGGACAGATATCGCTACCATCATCAATGAGAATAATTTCTCTCTCTTTAGGATTCAGGGAGAGTTGTAGAATACTTTTAATGCATTCTACAAGATATTCTTTTTGATGTTTGCTTGTAGTAATGATGAAACTCACCAATGGTGAAGATATCTCTGATATTAATTCTTTCTGCATAAGTTATTCTTTTTTATGACTGCAAAGATAATAAAAAGATTTAATTTACGTATTAATAGTAGTACAAAAAACATAAAAATGGAAATAGTTTGTTCTACTGATAGTAAATATATCATGCCGACCGGTATCATGTTGACCTCTTTGTTTGAGAGCAACAGAGGAGAAGTTGTCAATGTACATCTCTTGCATGATCAGGATTCTGCTGTATTATTGGATTCTATCAGAACCATAGCTGCCCGTTATCAGCAAAATATTCATTTCTATCTAATTAATGATGATATCTTCAAACATTTTCCAATTGGTCTGGATTTTCAAGTAGATCATGTAGGAACTTCGTTTGCTACTTATTATCG
>ENA-OVGJ01000179-OVGJ01000179.1-human-gut-metagenome-genome-assembly--contig:-NODE-179-length-35275-cov-39.080750_pt1 | contig 35275 bp, 25 predicted proteins | sample MGYA00237772_ERZ505423 | MGnify/ENA primary metagenome ERZ505423 (study PRJEB26158, sample SAMN06016386) | human gut metagenome | biome: human gut; feature: ankylosing spondylitis patient; material...
GAAACATTGAAACTAAAAATGAAACATAGAAGTCGTATGTTTCAGCCTTCAAAAGAATTGATAATCAATAGGTTGAAACATAAAAATGAAACATGAAAGCAAAAAACACCATTGGTAAAATATACGTAAGGACAATGCCTATTTAGGACGTTCTGAAACATTTCATAGAGACTTTCAAACTGCAATTTGTCGAACAAATAGGAACGAAACTATCAAAGTTCTACTTGTCATATTACTCTTTTCACAGACTAAATACTCTTATATTAAAAGATTTAACATCTTTTATTACCCCCCCGATAAAATTAAGTACTTATTACTATTTTTGCATTCATAAATGCGTTAGTTATTAACACTTAACGACTATTTGTTGCATTAACATTAACTACTAAATAAATATTTATGAACATGAAGAAAGTCTTTACTCTTTTTCTGTTGCTACTCTGTGTAGCAACGGGGTGGGCTGGCGTAGACCCGACTCCAACCACCGACATTGAAAGCGGAACTTACGTTATCAAAGCTTTCTCTGAAAAGAACGAAACTGGTGGATACGTATTCTTGAATAATAGCAATGCTTACGCTGATGCTAACACTAAGAATTTTGAAGAACTTATATATAAGACTTATCTTTGGACTGTAACGAAAAACACTGATGGTAGCATTACGATTACAAGTTTTTCTGACGCTACAAAAAGTTTTCCTGCCAATCCAGGCAATACGCAAACTTTCACTCTCGGGAATAATGCAGGTTCTTATACCCTTCAATCAGCAAGTGATAGCTACCCCAATTGTTTCTATTTAAAGATAGGTTCTCATTACGTTTATGCCAATGGTCCACGAGGAAATAATAACAACCTTGGCTTTTGGGATGCACAGGGAGGCCCCGCAGTAAAAGCATGCTTCTATAAAGCCACTATTGATAAGGTAAGCGTTACCTATAATTACACACACAATGGCAACACAATTAAAACCGTCACAGATCAATGGGGGGGTGGCTTCCCTTATCCTAAATTATTAGAAATTCCCGATTATGTTACATCTACCCTACCCGAAGGCACCGTTCCAAATGAGGATGTAACAAAGGAGATACCTGTTACATGGGATGACATGCCATTCAAAGAGAACCAATGGTACTTCGTTAAATTGGGCTGTGTGGGAAATACATCCGATGGTTACCTCTATGATAAGAATGATAATGCCACACAAATTAACATGGGAGTAACAACAAAAGACCTTAGTACCACTAACTATTTATGGAAATTTGAAGGTGATCCTCTTAATGGCTATACGCTTACAAGCGCCAACGGACATAAGTTAGTAACCCCTACTGTTTCTGGAGATGGTGGCACTACTTTCGCTTACGCTGCTTCGAATGCTCCAACAAATGGATTTGATACTTGGGTTGCGTACAAGCCTACATCCACCGACATTACCAACAACAAAGGTTTCTTCTTAGCAGTTAAAGACCATGCTCCTTGGAAATTAAACTCTCGCAAGGTTACTGAAACACAAAAAGCTTTATCATTCTGGACTGAAGGTGCGGATAAAGGTTCTGCAATTTTTGTCGACGCTGCCCTTCCCGAAATCACGCTCAACACCCTTAACGATAAGAACTACGCCACTTACTACTTGCCTTTCGCAGCTAAAGCTCCTGAGGGCGTAACGGCATACGCTGGTACGATTAATAATGGCAATGTACAACTCACGGAATATGCCAACGGCGTAATCCCTGCCAACAAGGGCGTGGTATTGGTAAGCGACACGAAGACTACTGCTACGTTTACACTGACCGACGCAAGCGATGTTGTAACAGAACAAACAAATGAACTTACGGGCGTGCTCACTAATACAGAACTCAACAGCGTAGTGAACTCTGATCAAGTACGCATCTTTAGTAAGAAGGATAACGTTGCTGGCTTCTACAAGCCCAATAGCGGCATTACTTCTTTAGCAGCCAACAAGGCTTACATCATGGCTCCTGCTAACGAAGGTGCCTTGGTGCTCAACTTCGCTGGAGGTGAGGTAACAGGCATCAATCAAGCTACTATCAACGCTACTGAGGCCAATGCTCCTATCTACGACCTCACAGGCCGCCGCGTAGCGAAAGCCGTGAAAGGTATCTACGTGAAGAACGGCAAGAAGTTTATCGTAAAATAATCCAACCATTGTAATAAAGAAACATATACATGAAACGTACATACATTCAACCGCAAGCTACGAGCATTTGCCTTTTCACAGAAGACACGCTGCTGAACAACAGCGTAGTACTCTCTGACGAAACGAACGATACAGATGCCACTCAATGGAGCCAGGAACGCAATGACAATGGTGGCATTTGGCAGTATATGAACGACAACGATTAATACAAACATTCTTCGTGATGTGTTGCATGGCTACACCCACACTCCGGTATATGAACGACAACGATTAATACAAACATTCTTCCGCCTAAAGGGAGAATATTTACTATCCCGATGTAACTAACGCAGCAAGTGGAGGCCTGCCCCCACTTGCTGCGTTAGTTATTTCTTGTATATAAGGCGATATAAGGCCACCATTCTCACATTCTCACATTTACACATTAAATAAAAGTCGTACATTCGCAGCAAAACAATCCTATCATGAGCTATCACACTTCAAAAAAATTGCCCTACGGTGTATCAAACTTCATTACCATCGTTGAGCAAAACAATTATTATGTGGACAAGACCATGTATATACCCATGCTCGAGGACGAGGCATGCAATCTCTTCTTCATACGTCCACGACGCTTTGGTAAAAGCCTCTTCTTAGGTATGCTCCACGCCTACTACGACTGCCGTACAAAGGATAAGTTTGAGCAGTGGTTTGGCAAACTGTGGATTGGCCAACACCCCACACCTAATCAAGGTCGCTATCAAGTGCTGCACCTCGACTTCTCACAAGTGGGAGGGAAGATAGAAAATTTGGAAGAGAACTTTAATTTCTATCTCGGCATTAATCTTGATGGATTTGTTCGTGATTACGCTGAATACTATTCAGAAGAGACAAGGAAAAAAGTTTACGAAACAACATACGCAGGAGGCAAACTTGCGATTATCCAAAACGAGGCAAGGACGAAGAATTATCCTCTCTACCTCATCATCGATGAGTACGACAACTTTACCAACACCGTGCTCAACGAGCAGGGTGAGGACGTATATTGGGCCATAACGCATGCCGAAGGCTTATATTGCGACATTTTTAAGAAGTTCAAAGGGTCATTTGACCGTATCTTCATCACAGGCGTAAGTCCTGTTACACTCGACGACGTGACCAGCGGCTTCAACATTGGTTGGCACATCTCTACCAAACCTGAGTTTAACCAAATGCTCGGATTCTCTACCGAGGACGTACATGCTCTCTTCAATTATTACAAAGCGTCAGGAGCTATTCGCCCCGACTGCGACATTGAGGCTGTGATTGACGAGATGAAACCTTGGTACGACAATTACTGTTTCTCAGAAGATGCACTCCACACGCAAAGCCGCGTGTTCAACTGCGATATGGTCCTCTACTACCTACGCAACTACATCAGCCGTGGCGAAGGACCAAAGGAGATGATCGACCCGAACACCAAGACGGACTATAACAAGATGAAGCGCCTCATACAACTTGATAAGTTAGACGGCGATCGCAAAGGCGTCATTCGCACCATTGCCGAAACGGGAGAAATCATGTGTAGCCTCTACGAAACTTTTCCTGCTAACCAAATTACCAATCCTAATATATTCCCCAGCCTCTTGTTCTACTACGGCATGCTAACGATTAAAGAGGCTATCGGTAACATGTTGATACTCTCTATCCCTAACAACAACGTGCGCAAGCAATACTATGGTTTTTTGTTAGAGGAATATCAAAATATCAATAACGTCAATCTCAACGAAGTCTCTATACGCTTCACCTACATGGCGCTCCAAGGCAAGTGGCAAGACGCACTCAACTACATGGCTGAGGCTTACGCCAAAGTATCGTCCGTACGCGACGGCATTGAAGCAGAGCGCAACTTGCAAGGCTTCTTTATGGCCTATCTCAATCTCAACGCTTATTATTACACCGCGCCTGAGTTAGAGTTAAACCACGGCTTTTGCGACTTTTTCCTTCTCCCCGACTTGACGCACTATGCTACAAAGCATAGTTACATTCTCGAACTCAAGCTCTTACACAAGGGTGACACCGAGGTCGCTGCACAAAAGCAGTGGGACGAGGCTGTCAAACAAATCAACACCTACGCCCAAGCACCTCGCGTCGAAGCCTTGCGCCAAGGCACACAACTGCACAAAATCATTATGCAATTCGATGGTTGGAAGTTACATAGAATGGAAGAGGTTTAAACGCTATAGCATAACTAACATTCTCTCTCCCAGTTAAATCCGAAACTTAAATAAGAAGGAGATGTGTCAAAACTTATTTGACACATCTCCTTCTTTTGTATATACGCTGTCTAATTACAAACTAAGCGCCCCCTTGTTGATAAGACGGCGAATGGCATCGGGGTCGGTGTTGGGACAAATCATCAACACGCCATTCTGTTCTGATACGACATAACCGTCAAGGCCTGCAATAATGGCCTTCATGCCCTTCGGGAGGGCTATCATACAGTTCTGCGTACCTTGCAACATAACTTTGGCTCCTCCCGTTACGGCATTGCCGTCGGCATCGGTCTTCGACACTTCGCGTAGCTCTGTCCAACAACCAACATCGGCCCAACCGAACGTACAAGCTTGCACGGCTACGTTGTCACAATGTTCGAGCACCAAGAGGTCGATACTTCGGGGCAAGCCTTCAGGTATGCACGAACGCACATAGTCTACTTCCTGTGCAATCGTCACCATCTGCTGCGCCACTACCTCAACGGGTTGGTCAGGACTATGGGCCATCTCTGAGAGGTGACGCCCCATAGTCTCGCCCTTCCAAAGGAAGATGCCCGTATTCCAAAGGAACTCTCCACTTTCTAAGAAGAGTCGGGCATAGTTCAACTCAGGCTTTTCGCTAAAGGACTGTACTTTGAACATATCCTTCTCGTCTACCTCATCCCCCATCTGTATGTAACCATAAGCCGTATTGGGCTGCGTAGGCTTGACGCCCATAGCTAAGAAGTCGGCATGGGTGTTGACATAATCAAGACCATGGAGTATTTGTTGTTCAAACGTCTCTTCATGCTGAATGATTTGGTCGGCCGGACTTACGACTACGCAAGCTTCTGGGTCGGCCAATACGGCGTGCCACGTACCCCAAATAGCCGCAGGAGCCGTATTGAGTTGCACGGGTTCGGGCAGGATATTGGCCTCGGGGAGTTCGGGCAACTGACTGTGTACTAAGGGTACGTAGTCTTCGAAGGTGGAGACGAATATATGTTGTATCGGAATGAAACGTACAAAACGATCGAAGGTCTGTTGTAGCAACGTGCGCCCCGACCCAAAGAAGTCAATAAACTGTTTGGGCATCTCCTTTTGACTAGTGGGCCAAAGGCGGCGCCCCGTGCCTCCTGCCAAAATGATGCAGTAGTTTTTATTATTGATCGTTTCCATTTATCTGTTTGATTTTGGTTAGTACGTTGCTAAGATACAAACATTAATCGTATAACGCGAATGTTTCAGCCCTTTTGAACACAATTTCTCTATTTTTGAACATATAAAACACGTATTAATACATTAACACATTAAGGCGCGCTTCGCGCTTTGTTTTGAACATTAATTATCATTAATTGTTCATTAATTATTTCATTAATTTTTTTTCGTTAATTATCTAAATATAATAGCCAATTAATGAACAATTAATGATAATTAATGTTCAAAACAAAACGCGAAGCGCGCCTTAACGCCTTAACGTATTAATGGGTTAGCGTGTTCACGCGTTAACGTTACGATCGGACTCTATGAGTTCGAGCAGTTTATCCACGGCCTGTTCTGTAGGAATGTTCTTCTCGACACATACCTTGCCGCGATAAAGACTCACCTTACCACGTGCTGCACCTACGTAACCATAGTCCGCATCGGCCATTTCGCCAGGACCATTGACGATGCAACCCATGATGCCAATCTTGAGGCCCTTCAAGTGAGCCGTAGCAGCCTTGATGCGTGCTATCGTGCCCGGAAGGTCGTAGAGCGTGCGGCCACAACCAGGGCAACTGATGTACTCCGTCTTTGTCGTGCGCAAACGCGTGGCTTGCAATATGGCAAAGGCCGTAGCGTCTTGCACTGCAATGGATAAAGGACGTTGCCCTTCAGGTTTCTGATTGAAAAGCATTATGCCGTCCGTCAGTCCGTCGAAGAGCAAGGCTCCTAAGTCGGCTGCCGCATAGAGTTGGAACTCCTCCTTCTGTTGCTCGCCTAAGCGGTATTGCTCGAAGAATACAACAGGCGTGCGAAGGTCGTCACGCCAAAGTTCGTGAACCAAGGCACGTTGTTCGCCCAAACGATTTTGGTGATTGCTTTGCGCAATAATCACTACGCCTGGCACTGTGCGCAACAAGGCCTTCACCTCATCATCAAGGTCGAGATAAGTCAAGAAGAGGAACTTGATAGCGGCCCCACACGTAGGCATCGCCATTAAGTACTGCTTCGTAAAGATGGGGTAAGTGTCGGACTCGCCCTTCCAATGGGGTGCATCGACGATATAGCCCACGCCCTTCACGCGCTTATCGGCCTTGGGAAGGTTCGCTCCCACGTAGTAATAATCGGGCTGAGCCTGTCCTTCTGGAGCGGCCTCAGTCAGCGCGCCTTCTAAACGTGATGAGATAACTACGGGTACGTTGTCGCCACCGATATTGCCCACTGCTACGGTGCGGCGGCGCGTGGGATTGACATAATTGAACTGCGGTGCTTCTTGACCGGGTATTTCGGGGTGGCCCGCACGTTGTACTACATACGAGGCCAACTTATAGGCCACAGGCACTTCTACTTCGGGGGCTTCGCTGAGGCTTACACGCAAGGTGTCACCAATACCGTCGGCCAACAAAGCTCCTATGCCTACAGCACTCTTGATACGACCGTCTTCGCCCTCGCCAGCTTCGGTCACGCCGAGGTGAAGGGGAAAGTCCATGTGTTCGATGCGCATCTTTTCGCACAACAAGCGCACCGTACGCACCATGACTTGCGTGTTAGAGGCTTTGATTGAGATAACTACGTCTTTGAAGTCTTCCTTTACGCAAACGCGCAAGAACTCTAAGCAGCTCTCTACGATACCTGCTGGCGTGTCGCCATAACGACACATGATACGGTCGGAGAGTGAACCGTGGTTGACACCAATGCGCAAGGCGGTGTGGTGTTCTTTGCAAATGTTGAGCAACTGCGTGAAGCGCTTTTCGAGTCGATCGAGTTCTGCGGCATACTCTTCGTCAGTATACTCTAAGTGTTTGAACTGGCGAGCGGGGTCAACGTAGTTGCCTGGATTGATGCGTACCTTTTCAACAATCGTAGCAGCCACATCGGCCACAGCAGGATTGAAGTGTACATCGGCCACTAAAGGGCGGTCGTAACCGCGTCGACGGAGTTCTTCCTTAATATTGCGTAGGTTTTCAGCCTCACGTGTGCCTTGTGTTGTCAAGCGCACGTAGTCTGCCCCAGCATCAAATATGGCCATACACTGGCGCACGCACCCTTCCGTGTCGGTGGTGGCTGTAGTGGTCATGCTCTGTATGCGTAGGGGTTGGTCGCCACCCAACGGGCGATTGCCTATCTTTACCTCGTGACTGTGACGAGGGGTATAGTTGAATAGAGACATGGTTTAAAAATGTGCAAATGTGAGAATGTGCAAATGTGCAAATGCTTGGGAAATGTGCAAATGTGAGAATGTGCAAATATGCAAATGGTCGTCTTTACAGGCTACTTTTAGCAATCAAGACATTAAAACATTTGCACATCCTCACATTTGCACATTTGCACATTAACCAAGCATTTGCACATTAACTAGTTAGTTTTATACTGATACTTCACCTCTTTGAGGTCGGCATTAGCCTTAACAATCTTTTGTTTCAAGCCTTCTTTATAGGCGGCTAAACGTTCGGCTAAGGCATCATCGCTGAGAGCGAGCATTTCGACGGCAAGGATGGCTGCATTTTGTGCGCCATTCACGCCTACTGTAGCTACGGGAATGCCAGGAGGCATCTGTATGATAGAAAGCATAGCGTCAAGTCCGTCGAGCATGCCTTTGATGGGTACACCAATAACGGGCAACGTCGTGCTGGCAGCAATTACGCCTGGCAATGCGGCTGCCATACCTGCACCAGCAATGATTACGCGCAGACCACGCTCTTTTGCCCCCTGTGCAAAGGCTTCTACCTCAGCGGGGGTACGATGTGCCGAAAGGGCATTCATCTCGAAGGGAATTTGCATTTCTTCCAAAAACTTGGCTGCTTTTTCCATAACGGGCAGGTCACTTGTACTGCCCATGATAATACTTACGATTGGTGACAACATAACTTTAATATACTAATTTGCTAATGTGTTAATTTGCTAATGCTTGGTTAATGTGAGAATTTGCAAATGATATAATGCATTCATAAAAACAACAATAAAAGGCGTCCATTTGCACATTTGCACATTCTCACATTTGCACATTATACTAATAGAATGCTTATCAGTCCGCTCAACACACCAACGAGTACGCCCCATCCTACCTCCGCATACGTGTGTTGACGCAGAATAAGGCGCGCTGTACACACCATGCCGCAGAGTAACACGGCAAGGCAGAGCCACCACATGGGGTTGAACGAGAATATGAATGAAAAGGCCATCAATGCGCCTATCACACCGCCTGAGGCAGCAGCGTGGGTGCTAATCTTGATGCGGCTATTGACGATTACGCAGATTATCTGTATAACCAAAGCGCCTACGATCACGCCTATAGCAAAGCGTGGCATGTGAATGCGGTAGAGCAATACCAACAGGGCGGTATAGCACACAATGCTGACGGCATAAGGCACGTAGCGGCGCTCGCGCTTGCTCATCTGGTGACGTGTCCAACCATTCAACCGACGGTAAAGGTAAATGCCTAAGTGTGGAAAGAGTATGGTAAACACATACACCAATGAGGTCAAAAATATTTTCGTTGGCCATGTGAGCATGTTGAGATAACTAAACAGAAACAACACGACAAAGGCCACCACTGGAAGGTAGAAGGGCGAGTAGAGCGACGACACGACTTGTGAGGCTACCACCAACAACGTTGACGATATGCCCGTGCGCCCCGTATCAGCCTCAGCAGGGGGCGCAAAATGCTTCTCTAACTTCTCGATATATTCTTTGTTCACTTTGTTAATGTGCTAATGGGCTAATGTGCTAATGGGCTAATGTGTGAATATGCTAATGGGCTAATGTGTGAATATGCTAATGTGTGAATATGATAGCGTTTCTGCCTTTTAAACACAGACATCTATCCATTATCCACAAACGCGGCAAAAGGATGCGACCATTTGCACATTTACACATTTGCACATTTGCACATTAACCATGCATTTGCACATTAACCATGCATTTTCCACCACTACTCTTTTCTCAATCGTGCCGTGGGGAGTCCTAAGACATCGCGGTATTTGGCTACGGTACGACGCGCCACGTTAAAACCTTGGGCCTTGAGTTGCGCGGCTAAGGCTTCGTCGGACAAAGGGCGGTGTTTATCTTCACCGTCTATCAACTCCTTAAGAGCGGCCTTCACTTTGCGCGCTGAGAGTTCGTCGCCGTCGGCAGTCGTAAACTGGCTACCGAAGAAGAACTTCAACGCATAAGTGCCATAGAGCGTCTGAACGTACTTACTACTCGTCACGCGTGACACGGTCGACACGTCTACGCCTACGACATCGGCCACATCCTTCAATGTGAGGGGGACAAGGGCATCTTCATCGTCATCGCCAAGGAAGAAGGCTTGCTGCTTCTTTGCGATCACCTGCATCACGGCCAAGAGCGTTTCGCGGCGGCGCGTCAAGAGGTTGATAAACGATTGTGCCGCGTCTACCTTCTGTCGGGCATAGGTGTAAGCATCACGCTGCTCACGGCTCAGTTTGCTGCGGTTCGAGCCATACTGCTTAATACTATCGCGAAAGGCGGGACTTACTTGCAATTCAGGCACGTCGCCTTGATTGAGCGTTACGACCACTTGCCTCTCTTCGTTTACGCGTACAAAGAAGTCGGGCACTACTGTAGGAGCACCAATCGCTGCTGACTCACTCAGCGCACTGCCTGGACGCGGATTAAGATGGGTCAGGACATAGCGCACGTGGTCGAACGTATCGTCATCTATCTGTAAACGCTGCTTTATCACGTCCCAATGACGACCTACAAACTCCTTAAAGTAACGATCAACGACGCGCAGTGCCAAGTCGGTGTAGGGCGTGCGGTGGTCGGGGTCAGTCAGTTGAATGTGGAGGCACTCTTGTAGCGAACGCGCCCCAATGCCACGAGGCTCAAACTGTTGCAAAATGCCGAGCAAACGTTCTAACTCTGCGTGAGTCGTCTCTATATTATGATAGATAACCAATTCATCGACCATGGCATCGAGGTCTTTGCGCAAGAAGCCATCTTCGTCGAGCGAACCGATAATATACTCCATGAGTTCGGCCTCACGCTCCGTCAGGTTATGTTCACTAATCTGGCTTTGCAGTTCGTCGTAGAACGATACCGTGCCAGCATACTGAAATTCATTCTTATCACGCTCTGCGTCAGCACGCTGTTGTAAGTAAGACGGCACGTCGTCGGCTGAGAAGTAGTCGCCCATGGCATCAGCTTCGCTACCATAGTCAGCTTGCTCTTCAAAGCTATTCTCCTCATCACGCACACCAGCCTCATCGCCTTCACCCGCTTCGAGATCGTCGTCGCGTTGTGCGTCGTCTGCCTCCGTGGCTTTATCAACGTCAAAGTTATCAGGGTCTTTCTCTTCAAGAGCAGCATTATCAACCATTTCGTCACGCACACGAGTTACCAACTCTGTGACGGGTAACTCCACGAGTTTTGCCACAGCCACTTGCATTGACGAAAGTTGCTGTGTCTGTACTGCCGCTTGCGACTGTTCTAATCGTTGTGCCATGATTTATATTTTTTTGCAAAGATAGTGCAAAGAAAAGAAAAATGCAATTTTTATTTGCATTGCGCTCGCCTTGCACTATCTTTAGATAAAATAGGCGGCGGCTCGGCTATGCAAAAATGAAAGTTTTCCGACTTTCATTTTGCATTGCGCTCACCTTGCACTATCTTTGCATAAGATAGGCTACGGCTCGGCAGAACGTTCAAACAAACTTGACGTTTTGCGCTCGCCTTGCACTATCTTTGCCCCATACAAAGCAAAAAGAATGAGCGAATATATAGTATCAGCCAGAAAATACCGTCCTACAACGTTTGATAGCGTGGTGGGACAGCACGCTTTAACCACAACGCTAAAGAATGCCATTGCACAAGGGAAATTGGCACACGCCTACCTCTTCTGCGGGCCACGCGGTGTGGGTAAGACGACGTGTGCACGTATTTTTGCGAAGACCATCAACTGCCTATCACCCACGGCCGATGGCGAAGCCTGTAACGAATGCGAAAGTTGTAAAGCGTTTAACGAACAGCGTTCGTATAACATTCACGAACTCGACGCTGCATCTAATAATGGTGTAGAGGACATTCGTGGACTCATCGAACAGGTGCAGATACCACCACAGGTGGGACGCTACAAGGTCTTCATTATCGACGAGGTACACATGCTCTCTACTGCGGCCTTCAATGCTTTCTTAAAGACGTTGGAAGAACCGCCCTCACATGCCATTTTTGTATTGGCTACCACAGAGAAGCATAAGATCTTACCGACCATTCTGAGCCGTTGCCAAATCTATGACTTTGCACGCATCACGGTGGCCGACACCATTAAGCACCTTGCTTATGTGGCACAAAAGGAGGGCATCACCTACGAACCCGAAGCACTACACGTCATTGCAGAAAAGGCTGACGGTGGTATGCGAGATGCACTCTCTATCTTCGACCAAGTAACAAGTTTCTGCGAGGGCAACATCACTTACCAGAAGGTGATTGAAGACCTCAACGTGCTCGACTACGATGAGTACTTTAGCATGACGGACACCCTCCTGAAATGCGACATTCCTTCGGCCATGGCTCGCCTCAACAACATTCTCAGCAAAGGATTTGAAGCAAACTACTTTATCGGTGGTTTGGCCTCTCACTTTCGCAATCTGTTGATGAGCCGCGACGAACAAACGCTGCCCCTACTCGACGTGAGCGAACAGGTGCGCCAACGCTATCACGAACAGGCGATGCGCTGCGAACCGAAATTGCTCTATCGAGCACTGAAGCTATGCAACTCTTGTGACATGAGCTACAACACGGCACGCAATAAGCGACTACTCGTGGAGCTCACCCTGATAGAGGTGGCACAAGCGGCTGCTGGCGATGACGATCCAAGTTGTGGGCGTCGCCCTACACGACGACTTAAACCCATATTTTCTCACCTTGCTGCTCCCGCAGTTCAAGGTCAACAACGGACTGCCACCGCAGCACAACGCCCCGCAGCAACTAACACGCAACGCCCCACCACTGCAACACCTCCTCCTCATGCTGCATCGACTCCTACCTCGGCCGACAACGTACTACAAAGCCAGTCTACTTACCAGCAATTGGCAGCAGCTACTAACAATGCTACTCCCTACCGCGCACGGCCTGCTCGCACGCTGTCTATCCGTGCCATGCAACAGCAAATCCGTGCTGCACAATCTGCCTCTGCTACGCCTAACACTGCCTCTAACGCACAAAGCACTACGAGCGAGAAACCTGTGACACAGAAGCTCTGCACACCTTTCGATGCAGACCGCATGACGTACTATTGGTTTCGTTACGCACAGCAGTTGCCCAAAGAGAAGTATCACCTCATGGGGCGTATGAAGAGCATGGAACCGCAACTCGACACGGCTACGTGGACTATCTCTGTAGAACTTGAGAATGAACTCGTAGAACAGTATATGCGCAAGGAACAAATCTCGCTGATGAACTACCTGCGCACGCAGTTGCGTAACGACTACATCACGCTGAAGTTTAACATCAAGGCCGATACGGCTCCTCATCGCGCCTTTAGTCGCGTTGAACAATATAAGGAGATGCTCAATACTTGTCCCGACCTCGAATTTCTACGCCAAGAACTCAACCTGGAGTTGGCGTGATTGCTTTTTGCTGACGAGTTGACAAGTTATGAAGTCGTCTAAACTTTTATGAAGTTCAAGATTTGCCTTTATTTTTGAAGCGATTTTTGGCATTGAAGAGGGAGTGTAGCGAGCTACACGACCGATGAAAGGTCAAAAAGCGGTCAAAAAGAAAGGTAAAGATTGAATTTAGAAGAGATAAAAGTTTAAATATAATCTTCGTCAGAAAAGTTTAGACGACTTCTATAACTTATCAACTTTAAAGAACATTAACCCTAAGAACAAATAAATTACATAACACATGGAACAAACACCACACAAGTATGTGACAGTAGCATACGAACTCTACGCTGACAACGAAAAGGGCATTCACGAACTCATTGAGAAAGCTCCCGTTGAACACCCCTTCCAATTTATCAGTGGTATGGGTGTGGCACTCGATACATTTGAAGATAAAATCTTAGCTTTGACTCAAGGCGCTGACTTCGACTTCACACTGAAGCAAGACGATGCATACGGCCCCTACGTACAAGAGCACGTGATTGAACTCCCTAAAGAGACTTTTAGCATCAACGGTAAGTTTGACAAAGATATGGTTTACCCTGGTGCCGTATTGCCTTTGGTCAATGCTGACGGTAATCGTTTCCAAGGCCTCGTACTTGAAGTAAAAGACAATGTTGTCGTAATCGACCTCAACCACCCCTTAGCTGGCAAAGACCTCCACTTTAAAGGTCAAGTAGTCACGATGCGCGATGCTACTGACGATGAATTAAAAGAACTCATCAAGATGATGAGCGGCGAAGGCGGCTGCAACTGCGAGGGCGGCTGCGAAGGCGGTTGCCATCACGGCGAAGGCGAAGGCGAAGGCTGCTGCGGTGGCCATCATCATGGTGAAGGAGAAGGCTGCTGTGGCGGTCATCATCATGGCGAAGGAGAAGGCTGCTGCCACAAGCACTAAAATCTTTTGTTGACGAGTTAACAAGTAGACGAGTTGACAAGTTAACGAATAAGCATGTCCCTTTAATTAGGTAACTTGCTCGTCAACTTGTTAACTCGTCAACTTGTTAACTCGTCAACTAACAAAAAACTAACTAAACAAAACATGAGCAACACATTTGGCCACCTATTTCGACTCACCACCTTCGGCGAAAGCCACGGTACAGGCATTGGAGGCGTGATAGACGGAATGCCCGCTGGCATCACCATCGACCTCGACTTTCTACAGTCAGAACTCAATCGACGCCGCCCTGGACAAAGCCGACTTACCACCGACCGCAAAGAGACGGATCGCGTAGAGATACTTTCTGGCACGTTTGAAGGCAAAACTACAGGTTGCCCCATAGGCTTCTTAGTGCGCAACGAAAATCAGCACTCTAACGACTATGACAATATGCGTGACGTCTTTCGCCCTTCACATGCCGACTTCACCTACCAAACGAAGTATGGCATTCGCGACCACCGTGGCGGCGGACGTACCTCTGCTCGTGAGACGATAGCACGCGTCGTGGGCGGTGCTTTTGCTAAAATGATATTGCGCGAGAAGGGCATTCGCATCACGGCTTACACCTCACAAGTAGGCTCCATCGCCTTAACAGGCACTTATCATGACTACGACTTCAACGAGATAGAAAAGAATCCCGTGCGTTGCCCCGATGCTGAGAAGGCTGCCGAAATGGCACAACTCATCTCTGAAGTGAAAGCTGAGGGCGACACCATTGGTGGCATCATCACTTGCGTCATCGAAGGGTGTCCCATAGGATTGGGTGAACCCGTGTTTGACAAGTTACACGCACAGCTGGGGGCTGCTATGCTGGGTATCAATGCCGTAAAGGGATTTGAATATGGTGACGGATTTGCTGGCGTTACCGCACGCGGCAGTGAGCAGAACGACCTCTTCACCACCGACGAAGAAGGACGCATCACCACTCGTACGAACCACAGTGGCGGCATACAAGGCGGACTGAGCAACGGACAGGATATCTACTTCCGCGTAGCTTTCAAACCCGTGGCTACCCTACTGCGTGAGCAGCCTACCGTCGACCGCGAAGGACGCGCCACCCTACTCAAAGCCCGTGGCCGACACGACCCCTGCGTTCTGCCTCGCGCCGTACCCATTGTCGAAGCCATGGCTGCCATGGTTATTTTAGATAATTATATGCTTTATAACACGCCCAAATGCTAAAAACATCGCTTTTGTAAACTTTTCTTTACAAAATCTTGATTTAACTCGTGCGGTTTTATATATTTGCATTATCAAGTTGTCGTGATGATAACGCTATCAAATAGTTTAGTTAAGTCTAGTTTAGTTTTTGTGTTGGTTAATGGAGGCTCGTGGAGACGGTGCCTCCATTAATTTTTTAGGCTCTATAACGAATCGTGTGGGTATACTGTAATTTATCGCTAAGCGCGAGAACATACATAACATAGACTCATTTTTTACTATTGGTGTCCGATAAAAATTATGGGCAAGTGCCTCAACGGCAGTTGTTGTTAGTAATTGAAGTTTCGGATTTAACAAGGACGGGCTGAATCCGAAACTTGAGTTAGTAATATACGTATATTATATGATGCAAAGATAGTGCAAACCGAATGCAGAACGTCAAGCTTGCTTGAACGTTATGTTGAACCGCAGCCTATCTTACGCAGAGATAGTGCAAACCGAGCGCAATACAAAACGAAAGGCTTAATTACGTTTTTATGGCCGAGGCGCATACTTGTTTATTTCATGTATAACAAACCTCTCCCTAAAAGCCACATCTTTATTTCACCAAAACGATTTCATTGTAAGTATGGCGCCCCCCGTCACACTCAATGTGCAGCAAATAAATACCCCGCTCCAACTTTCGGAGCGATAGCACACCCTGTCGTCCGTTAGCAGACAAAGCACGCTTAACCAATCTGCCGCTTACGTTGTACATGCTCACACCGAACAAATCGTGGGCCGAAATAATAAAATCGTCACCCTTGCGCCTCACACTGAATGGCTTAGTAGTGGGCAAACAAGTTGAGGTTGACGATGCCCCTGTCACCACATCTTGCTGAAAGAGTGTGAGCACATCGCCCTCGCGTTTCAGGTAATAGGGGGCCGCCTCGGGATTGTTCAGCTCAACGTCTTGCCCGTCAAGCTTGCCCATAACTATAAGGCGATAGGTGTGGCCATCGTACCATGGCAAATTATCCTTGCGCAGCCAATAGCTAAATAATGGTACGTCGTAAGATGACGACACGTCAACCTCGTCATCAATGCCTTTCACATAAGTCCTTTCTTTTGTCTGAGTGTCTTCGGCCAGCATCGTAATATGTCCGCTGTAACACTTGTCTTCTGATGTGCGCAACGACACAGCAAGTTTGAAAAGAGACGTTTGCGAGAGGTCAACACTGCCATTCTCAATCTTGTCGTTAGAGTCGTCGGCCATGAACACTTCAACCTTGGCCATGAGCGGTTTGTCCTCTGCTTCAGCTACATCAATGTAAGGCACCTCCTTGTCGTGTATATTATTGATGGGGTAAAACAGAGACTCCTCCGCGTCGGCCGAAAGCAGCAGCCTCGCTTCGTAACGCCCTGGCACAAGACTGGCGGGGAGTGAAAGCGTGATGGGTATTTCAGTTTCAGAAAATCCTTCTATTTCAGTACATTCATCCACACGTGTATCTAACACAACCGTCTGGCGCTCATCAAGCAGCTGCACCCTCATGTAGCAGTCGCGCGGCACACCATTAAGATTCTTGACAGTGAAGAATGCCTGCACTCTGCCGCCCTGTTCAGCCGCACCGCTGAGGCGTGGCTGTGCCATGAGCTGAAAGTGAGCCTCGTCGGAGCACACCTCAGACACGCGACCTGCATCGTCAGTCAGTTCCACCTCAATGATGGGGGCCTTTTTCATTCTGAACAGGTCGCCCCATGTGCCATCATCGTTACGGGCCACACACACGGGGGTAAGGCTATAATATCCGTTGGCAAGGCCAGCCAAACTCATCTGCACGTGCTGTGGCTGATTTACCAAATAGTCAGTCCCCATAAAGCCATCATGGTCTGCCCCATAAATGCGCTCTGTAAATCCGCCGTTGTCATGGTCGTCTGAATAGGCCACGCGCACAAACTTACCACTGTCGTTGCAAACGGCTATGCCAATGTCGCCCTTAAAGGGAGTGCCTCTGTTTACAAATGAGTTAATCACAACGGTTTGGGGCTGTGAGGTGCTAAAACTCTTGTCGTCAGCACCCTTGAGCGTGACAGAGCCTCCCTCATTAAACATAAGCTGGGGCGAACCCTCCAAAAGCCCGCGGTCTATATCGGGATATTTACCATTGTTGGGGTGTGCAAGAATGGCCGTTACGGCACGGTTAAAGGCCAAGGGCTTACCCTGAAACTCACCACCGGTTTGTGACAAACTGAGATTGGTGAGCGAATAATAAGCATCACCTTGCCCTTCCCATCCAAAATTCATGTGGAAAAGGCCATTCTCGTCAAAGCCATCGGCCACCCAGGCGTGTCCCGAAGCAGTGTTGGCGGGGCGCCCCTCAAGGTAAACGGGACAGCCATTCAGCAACTCCTGCCGCAATATGCTGGCAAAGCGACCTGGGCCCTCCACAGCCCTCGTCACGTATGCCGCAGTATAGTCAAAGTGCTTTTGCAGGGCTTGGTATGCAAAAAGCCCCTGTGTGCCGCTTGAACTGGGAGTGTACTGCATAGATGAAGCTATGCCCACATCGCTCATGAGTTGTGCCACGGCATGCTCCTGTGTGGCGGTGGCGCGCACGGGATAGCGGTAATCGGGCAGCATCTCAGCCCAGTCGTAATAAGATTGGCTAAAGTCGGCACTTTTGGTAGTTTGGTCGTAGGTAACGGTATATTCATGCTTGCCAAAGCCGTGTGCGGGCCATTGGTAGTAATACATCATTTGTGCCACGGCAGTGGCCACGCAACCGCTGTATGGATACCCCGTTTGAGCATTGAAGGGGTGCGATTGTCCCCACTTGGTTTTGAGCAGAGGCTGCACTGTCTGGCTGAAAGTTGCTGCGCGAGGGCTGGCTTGCGTAGCCACCTTTTCACTCTCAATGTCATAGTATGCTTGTCTGTACCCCTCTAATAGCCATTTTACACAAGGGTTCGCATTCAGCGTGTCAAGCGTGTTTTCGGTATCGTAAGCCAATATTTCGCCCATGGCGTCATTGCCTGCAACAATTACAAAGCCGTGTCCGTGTGCATCATTAAATATATAATAAGGTGCATTGCCTGTGCTATGTTCTTGTTGTTCCGCTTGTGCTTTAATGCTTTTGTTGTTACGCAGCGTAATATACTTTTGGGCAATTTTTGCAGCCCTTTGGTAGTCAACTCGTTCAGCGTCGGCCGCAAATGTGGCAGACATAAGCAGAGTTACGACTATCAGCAGTCGGGTAATAGCATAGGGGTGGTAATGAGCCTTTATCATCGTGTTGAGTACGTTGTTATTTATGCAAGAATAGTATCAGTGCAAAGATAGTCGGTTTTTCAGACAATCGCAAATTGACTGGCTGCATCATGCGGGTAGGGGGAGGTAAGTACTTTTTGTGTATGTAGTACTTGCCTCCCCCTATAGTTAGGTGTCTGAAATTAGTTGATTCTAAGACCGACCAGTAAGGGCTAAAACATAACAGAGCCAACAGCACTCAACAGTCTTAAACCTCCGCTAATGACCATGATGATGCCCGCAATATTACAAGCCAGCTTTATCCTTTGTCGCGTTTTACGACTGCCTTGGGTGATCCAGCCAGGCACGAACAACCATAGCAGCAGCCCAATAGCAATTTGTATAATACATTTTGTAACCATCGCTAATAAACCGAATCCGTTTCGATGTAGACGGAATCACTTTTAGAGTAATCTTCGGACGGGCTTTCTTCAGCATTGTCAGATGGATATACGTCCTGTTTTCCGCATATTTCTTCAAGCCCTTGTACAAATCCATCAGCCTCATTCGACGATTTTTTCGCAATATGCTCAAGATATCGGCTGAATGCTCCTACGCAAATGCCCTTGAGACGTCCGATTTCGTGGAGTTGTTTTGGGGTGAAGTCTTGGTAATTCTTGGCAATCTCCTCGTCTATTTGTTTGAATTCTTTGGCAGCGCGCTGCCATTGCGTAATAGAGTAATCATTGCCTTGACGCTCAAGCTTTTTGCTCAGCTTTTCAAGGCGTTTTACAACTTTTTGTTCACGGCTGGTACACGAAGTGGTTAACGACAATGAGCAAATAGCAATGATTATAAATAGAATGTGTGTCCTCATGGAATGTCAGTATTGTTGGTTGATAAAGTAGTGGAAGAATAATTGTTAGAAGTCTTATGTTCAATCATACCGGGCTTAGGTATGACATGAATTAAAAATCGTTGGTTCTTCGCATTGGTCGGCACATCGGGCATCATGCGCATTACCCCCTTGTCGCCGCTTCCGCAAACAAGCAATTCGCACTTTTGAGCATGGTTGGCATCACGCAGACTGATATCATGTGCTTCCCAAAAGTTTACCAAGGCCAGAGCGCGTTCATAGCTTAGCACATCGTTGTTTTCGTGCACATTGCGCCAGTAGGGGCCTTTTGATGATTGTCCCTCCACCACGACAAGAAAAGGCGATTCATACACCGCATAGATGCTGTCAATAAACTGCACGATGCGCGAGCCAGCGGCCAAAAGTTTGTGCTTGGCTGCAGGGTCAATGCTCTCAATGTTTGAGTCGTAAATGGGGAATTGCACATCAATTTTTAGCACATGCTTCTTAAACTGCGAGTTATATTCAAAATAACGCGAGTCAATAGCCTGAACCGAGTGTTCCAGTTGGTGTATTTTGTTCAGCTCCTCCTCGTTTGCCTTGCCATGGGCGTACATCATGATGACTGTGGTAACAAATAGCAGCAACATCACAAAGAACAGGCTGGTCATGAGGTCTGAGTAGCTGGTCCAGAAAAACGATTTGTTCTTCATAATTTCATGTGTGTAGTTTGGTTCAATCAGTTCGCAGCTGCTGTTTCTTGCGGTGTTTGTGGATTGTTAGTTACTTTCAGCGTATTGCCTTGATTGGGAAGTTTCGTGTTGGTGATAGCGGAAGGCTGCTTGGCATCTTCTGATTTGTCAGTTTGCTCGGTAGACTTGGTTTGGCTTTCAGATGGTGCATTATGATAGGTTATCCATGCGTTAAATCCATTCACCGCGAGCAGCAACACAAGTGCTGCGGCAATCACCATTTGCCAAATGTTCGCTTTGCTACGCACAACTACCTGGCTGCCGCCCTTGCCATCGGGGCGGGGCATGGCATCGATAGTTTGCACCAATCTGCTCAATTCTCTGTTTTGCACTTGCAACTCCTTTCGCCAGTCCTTGAGTCCATCGATCACAGGCTTAAGGTCGCGCAATGTGTCATAAAAAGCATCAATCTTGCCCGCTTGTCCCGCCACGAGTCGCTTTTCGTTTTCAACCAGGCGACTCATCTCGTCTGACGACATGGCCAGTGATTCTTTCAGAGCTTGCATCTGTTCATTCACAGATTGCTTCATTTTATTGAGTATGCTTTTAATGCCGTCGTCCACTGCGATTGTAGCAGCTTCTACTGCATCGTTGCGCTTTTTCAGCGCTTCGAGCTGTTTGTTCGCATAGGTCAGATATTCGTGGAATTTGTCAAGTTCGCCAATTGACTCCTTAAATGCCGTGAGCACCTCCACGTTAGCTGTGGCCATTTGTTTAAGGTCCAACTTGTTGACAGTTTCAATCAATTTGCTTTGGTCGGCAGCAGTTTGGGCAATGTTGCCAACCGATTTGTTAAGCCCGCTGACATTACGGGTAAAAGTTTGGTTAAACCTGTTGAGGTTCTCCTCAAGCCGTCGCACCCCTTCACTGGCATTTTCTCGCGAAATGATAGGCATGAGTTCGGCTTGGAACCAGGAGTAGAACGCGTTCTTGCGTTCTTCAAGACACTTTTTGCTCTTCTTGGCCATGAACGAAATGGTAGAGGTAAAGCCAATGCCACAAAACGAGGCGGCCATGGCAAATGCTACATCGCCCATTAACGACCCAATATGTTGCTCCGGCTTGTCTACAAATGCTGCAAAACCACCGTCACCTAAAGCGATGCATCCAATACCTATGATGATGCCGAGCATAGTGCACATCAATCCTATATAGAGTGGGAAAGGCGTCTGCGTATCAATCTCATCCTCAAGCATGGTGCAGTTGCGCTCCACTGTGTCTTTGATTGTGCTAAAGTCGCTTGCAAGTCCCTTGTTGCGAATAAGGTAGTTGTTGATAGATACCTCTATTCTTAAGCCAATAGGGTTGTTTGATGAGATGTCTACAAGGCTTATTTTATCTTTCTTTCCTCGGTCTGACCAGTCAAAGTCATTGCTATAACTTGGGTCGGTATAAAAAGCTTCCTTATACAGAATCTCTTCATAGCTTGTATTGCCAAATTCGTTAGCAGGTATATAATAGTCTTTGGAATGGTAGCTTTGCTTTTCTGAAAATATGTTTTTTAGCTGATTTATCATCTTGATGCTATCCTTCAGAAAATAGAATTGCCAGTAGATAGCAAACAAAATAACAGCTATGATGAAAATCGTTTCCATTTTAATTTTAAGTGTTTTTAATCAGCATCTAATGCCCGTTCGATGTGGCACTTTTGTTAGTAATGGTTATAGGCTTCATCACTTCGGCCGTCTGTCCATTAATACGCACTCTGCCGGCCTCCTGTTTGAAGTTGGTTGCATTAACTCCGGCGTCAACGTAGCAACATTTGATGTTGTCGGAGTTGCCCAGACATTTTGCGGCATTCTCTTCCACAAGTTCAAAACAACCTTCAGTGTCCGACCCATTGTCAAGTGTGATGACAAAAATGTGTTCATAAGGGTCGAATTCCTGGCTGAGGCTTATTAGCCTTTTGGCATCTTGTGCATCTTGTTTAGCGTAAAGTTTGCGCGGTGGGGTCGGGGTAATGTCAAGTTCGATGGTTGGTGAGCGTTGAGGGTCTTGTGGAGCATCATTTGCAGAATGCTCATCGTCCTGTGGCGCATCATGCACGTCTGTATTTTTCGACTTCTGCATCTCTGCCTTGGGTGCTTCCTGCGGCTTATGCTTTAGTGCTTGATACCATTGTTGGCACACATTCCTCTCACGCTCCGCTTTTTTCGCGCGGCGTTCCATCTTTGCACCATAGCGCCACAACATGCCAATCAGCACGACGCATAATGCCACTGCAACCGAGAGTCCTACTTCAAGCTGGCTACACCCACTTGCAGACACTCATCGCTTGTGTGTGCCATGGCTCCCCAGGAGCAGGCAAGCCATAGCACCAAAATAGCAGATAACTTCTCCTTTGTCATACCTTTAGCAATTCGTTGGTCAGTTTGTGCAAAATGCCCTCAATTGGCAAGAAAAAGAGCGATGATGCCACCTCGTAATTTGGGTTTGCCACTTGCGCGCAGCCATCTTTCACATACTTTTTGATGTCGCGCTTGAAGGCTGTCATGTCAAACACCTTTTCCATGTCGGCAGGCAGTTTGATGTATTTGTTGGCCTCGCCCTCGGTGAGAATTTTACGGCAAAGTGTCACAAACTCTTCCACATGATTGGCAACCTCTTGTTCTTGTTTGTCACCCACGTCGGCATATTTCTTCACGGCATCATCTGTGCCTACCCATGTAGTGGCGTGTTGGCTGACATAATCAATGTCAATGCTATCATTGTCATCATTTCCTGAAGCAAGCACAATACCTCCCTTGGCTGTTGCTGCTTTGGGCGAGTCGCCCGGAGGCATCAGCAAATCCAGACCGTCTGCGTCATATTCGTGTCCCAACACGTGTTCAAATATCTTTTGTGTGATATTCACGAGCCGTTTTTTCGATACAGGGTTGTCAAGGAATATGTCGAATATCTTCGAACCGTTGCCGCTGAAGCCTATGTAGCGTGGTTCTTTCAGGTGGTGCATTCGTGTTACCTGTGCTGCATAGTATGCAATGGCCATGTAGTAGATTAGTATAACCATGTTGCATTCTTCTGATTTGGCAAGTTTCGCCTTAAAGTCATTCTGCCGGCGTATGCTCTCATCGCTGATGATGGTGCTTTCGGCAATGGAGAAAAAGAACGATGCCAAGTTGGCCGACGAATTTGCGCCACGGCTGATTTCATCAAGCACAGCATAATAGGCGCCCGTAGCTTGCACGGCCTCGTACTGTGGCTTGAAATATTTGATAAAGCCATTGTCGGCACTGTCAAATGCAGAGTTTGAACCAAACAGACTGTTCGAGGCAAAGCGTGCCGATGAGATGCACACAATATCTTTACCGTCGGCAAACAGGAAGTCGGAGGTGCCACCGCCAATGTCAATGGTGATGGCAGACGAAGAACCTGTTTTGAAAGCGGGGAGCGGGGCAATCGCCTCGGGCATGTACTTGATTTGATCGTGTGTGGCTCCATCGAAGTAGCGGCTGAACACATTGTCCCATGTTTTTGAGAACTCGCCAACCATTTGTGAAACCATGCTGGTGGGGTAGAACCATACCACTTTTGTCGCACTTAGGTCACCATTGTTCATCAGCACCTTGTTGCGCATAATGAGCGCCAGTTCCGACAGGAAACACTCTATCTGTGCTTGTGCCGTGTCCGCATCATTCCATTTTAGATTGGTCGTAGGTTGCTCGTCGTAAGTGGGCATTGTATCGCGTTCGTAAAAGAACGGAATGTTGGCATCGACAAGTGGCTTGGCCCGCAGCCAATCCACCTTTTTGCACGAGGTCAATGCTGTGCGGATCGGGAATGAGGCCGACAGATTGTCAGAGCGGCACTGCCCTATGATAGGTGGAAACATGTCACCGCGCATCATTTGGGTCCACGACGTGTCGCTCATCATGTCGTTCGACGGACGCAGTTGCGCGTCGTCAGCTGTGGTGTCGAGCGGTCTGGGCGATGAACCGTCAACAGAGTATTCAATGTGTGTGTTGGTCGTGCCGAAGTCAACCGCAAACACGAACTTTTTGCTGCCACCGCCTTCATTCATCAGTGGTATGAGCAGATTGTCGGTGCCTTTGTAGTTGACAGCTATGGCTGTAAAGTTATGTGCAATGTCCCATTGTTTGGTTACACAAGTAATATCGTCAATACGGTTGCCCAGGGTGTCAAAGTTGCGACACATTTCAGGTGTATGGTCGATGAATTTGCTTTCGTCAACGAATGACAGTGTGGGCAAGTCGTTTTGAGCCTCCGTATCCGATATCTTGTTGTCAATAGAGAGCGTAACACGATAGTCGGGGGCAACGCCCTCAGGAAATCGCATGTGCGGCAGTATTGTAAGTCCGGTGTTTCTCATGTCTATGATGCGCCCAAATTGGCTGTTTAACATCGAATCGGTCTGCGTTTCCATATAGCTGCGCTTAAACACCACCTTGTCTCTGCTGCCGTCACCCCTAATTGGAATAGACAGTTCAACTTTTATTTGCCCCATACCGCCTTTCTCGGCACGCAGGCAGCGTTTCAAGTCGGCAAGGCTGAAATATCGGAAAAACTCTTTCTTTATAGGAATGAGGTAATGCCTCAGTTCTTCGTCTGTGCCAAGGGGCAAATAGTCGTCGTTGCCCCCGTCAAAAGGTTTCAGGGCATAGCTTGTGCGCAATATGTTGGCACACAAAAAGTCGCCTGCGGTCAGATAAGGGTACTGTACATTTATACCTGGCAGAATACGTTGGGCGAGTTCTGTCTTTTCTTTGAATGGTACAAGTTTGACAAGGCTGCCGTCCCACTCTGATGTGGTATAGTACATTCCGTCGCAACTGTGGTCATTGGGCAGCACAAGGGGCAAGTCGCCTTCAATGGCTTTCGTGGCGTTGATAACCAACTGGCTGTGTTGGCTTACTTGTGCAGCATCAAAGCGCTTGTACATCACGGGGTACCCACCGGCCAGTGTCACAGGTTTTCCATTGTCTGTTGTAACGGGGGCTGTGTCGGTGTGTGATGCAGCGGTCATGTTGGCCAACTCCTGCCCAAAAGCATTGTCTATGCTGTTGAGTTTGGTAATGGTGTCGCTGATGTAGGTGCTGACCTCGGGGTACCCATCAGCAAAGCCAGGTTGCTTGCTCAACCACACAAGGTAGCGCACAAAGTCCGCATCGCGTTTGTAGAGCGGGTTGTAATCCCCATCAAAGGGGCGGTCGTTATTGCCATCAAACAATATTTGGCTTGTCACGTATCCCAGGTCATTGGCCGGTGTGAAGAATAGAGTACACGGGCTGGTGGCGCCAATCACGTGGCCGGGTAACGCACTCGTGCCCGGTGCACCAGGCCCAGTGTATTGCAGTATGAAGATGCTCTTCATGTTGCGCAGATTGTACACATTGCCATTGGCCGCATCTGATTGTATGTAAAGCTCCAGTGTCTTGCCCAACAAGCGCAATTGCTTGTCTGTCGAGGCTTTGAGATTTTGTATCTCGCCCACGTTCCACTCGGTAATCTTTATCAGATTGCCGTACTTGTTGACATTGAAAAATATTTCGCCCACATCGAGCGCGTCCGACACCATGCGGTGAAATATGGTTTTACCGTCAAAGTTATGCGTGTCATTAACATATTTGAAGGTCAAGACGCGCAAATGGACTTGGTATGGAGGTTATCTCTGATTGTGCGCAGTTGCCTTGGGGGTCGGTGATGGTTTCAACTGCTTTTTGCGAAATCACAGCGCTTTGTCCCCAACCATTTATATTGTTTGTGGCACCCGATGCAGTGCCATCATGAAGTCTGAGTACTTTCATAGCAGGTTGTGTCAGATTTTGAGTTTCTCTTCAATAAGGTTGCTGGTCACTAACGAGAACAGATTGAGCCAATATGCCGCAGGTGTCTTTAGTGACTCTGGCAATTTGCCGAAGTCCTTCTTTTTCTTAAAACTGTCAAGCTTGTTGTTGAACAATTTGAAATTGTCGTCCATGATATATGACAGTACCTTAATCTTTTTAGGCTCTTTGTCGCTTACAATGGCAAATACGTCTTTCTCGCCCGTAGTCAGTTTGAACGGGCCAAACTGACGTTTGTTGTTTGCCATATCGTTCAGCCATTGTTTGTAGGCGGTGGTAAAGCTCGTCAAACGCTCCCAAAAGCCTCCTTCTTCAAGCACAGTGTGTGAAAAAACGGGTTCGTGCGTACTGGCCCAAGCCAAATTCCATGATTGGTCGAGAGCCTGTGTAAAGTAGTTGTGCGCCAACAGCAGTTTGGCCATAGGCTTGCGCACGAGCGCAACGCTTTGTTCGGAAAGGTTGCTGAAGTTGAATTCCTGCTTGTCCTCCTTAATGCCGTATTCATGATACATCGTACGGCTATTGGCATTGTGTGTCATGCCGCCACAAGCTTGGTTGGCAAAATCAAATATCGAGAGCGCAGCAACAAATTCCACAAAGTTGGGCTTGTTCTTTTGCTGCGCACCGCCGTCGTGGTTGTCGTAGGTGGGACGCACATCATCGCCTATGTAGTACATATGATCCAATTCGGCCAAATTGCGCTCGTAATATTTGAGCGCGGCACGCGTCTTTTGTATAAAGGTGCCGCTGTCTATTTGGTCGTCGCGGTTGGGGTCAACATTGTCAAGAATGAAATAAGGCAATACGCTGATGGCACCGATGGGAGCTTGGGCTATAAGATTGGCGTTTGGCACGTTGGCCGTGTCATTGGCGCGCAGGTTCTTAAGTAAAATAGGGAAACCGCTCGCACCTGTGCCGCCAAATATCGAACTGATAATGAATATGGCATCACCCTCAGCAAAAGAGTTGGCAAACGCTGCAAAGTCATCGCTGTCAATAAATTGGTTCAGCACCACACTGCCAATGTTGGGGTTGCCCTTGAAACCTACCGACATATCTGCTTCGAGATTTTTCTCGCTGAATAACATCTTGACAAGGTCGCGGTTGGCGTTGTCAAGGTTGCTGAAGTGCATGTAGTCCTTGAACTTTTGTGCCGTGCCGCCGGGTATGTTGAGCGTAAAACCATCGTGGCAACAACTTGACATGCTGGTGGCAAAAAAACCGTCTGGGTCGGCAGCTGATGTATGATCGGTAAATTGGTAAAGACGTTGGTAGTTCTCCATCAATTGTACGGTCTCGGTTTTGTCGCCAGATGTGCTGTCGGCATCAACCACAATTGGTACAACCTCTGAATAACTGGGTAGCTTGACCCCTGCGCCAAGCAAAAACGTTAATGAACGCAGCACACGCGAGCCTGTACCGCCTATGCCAAATATGTAGAGTTTTGCCATGATACTAATGTAAGTAGGTGTTCAATATAGAATATCATTTGTTGAATGAGCCGCAACTTTGGCTGTCATCACATCTTAAATGGGACTTTGTAATTGTGTGTGCTGAAAAAGCACAAAACAAATGAGCAGAGCACGAACAGCGATAAGCTGATGAGGCCGCTGGACACTCCTGTGCCAAACAGGTCGGCATAGCTGCAGTCGCTTACTTCGTCGCTGCCAGCTTCGTTAAACAGTGTGCAGCATTCGGCAACTGTGGTCAATGCTACAACTACAAAGTTGATGCCGCCAAATATCAACCACCATTTGCGGCCGCTACACCTCACTGTGGGCAAAAAATAAAATAACAGTGCTATGAACAACGTGATGCCAATAGTAGTGCAGCCCAGCATAGTATAGCCGTTGCAGTCGTACAGGTAGCTGTCCCAGGAATCTCCATAACAGCATACATAACCGTAAATAGTCGAAAAGAAATCGTTCATGATATAAATGTGTTTGTGTTAAGGGCGGTTTTAATAATTCTGAAATAGGGATAGCGTGCAAACCACATTTCAGAATAGCAGGACTCTAAAAACATAATTTTTAGAATCACCCTAAAGTAAGCGTTCAAAAGGTTTATTCAATGCAGAGCCTCATTCGGGAATAGCACGCATCAGTGCTTGAAAAGGCTTTTTGCACACCTTGCATCAATGGCAACAGTCCGAACGTTTTTCCCGCTAATGGTGCTGTTCCCTCAGCGTCATTGCACTGCTCGATCCATGCCGGAAACGACTTTTTCAACAAAATATCGCATGATGAGGCGCACAGGTGTTTGCTGTTGTTCGCTGTCAGTGTGATGCAGTGTGTGTAGCCATCTGCTGAAGCATTCAATGGCGCTACGCTTGTAACCTTGTAGCTACTTGTGCTGGTGGTATAATTGCTGGCGTCACATAAATATTGGTCGGTCAATGGCAGACACGAATAATCTACGTATACCTTAAATGTAAAGTTGCCGCTGCGCTTGTTTGCATGGCAGTCTTTCAGGTGGTGTCTTAGACCATTCTTGCTTTTCTTGCACAGTTTGAAGGTGCCATCTTTGGCACTTGTGTTTTTCACAACTTCGTACCTCACGGGCGACAGCCCAGCCTCTGTAAATGAATTTATAAAATGTGTATCGCCCTTCATAGCTGAGTGTAACAACAGCGCTATGGCTGAGCGATTGCCTGCCAGCATCACATAATAAGGGCGTTTGCCATGATAGGTCGATTTGGTGTTGCTCACATTCCAGTAGTAGCCGGCGTAGTCTGAGATGCCTTGTAATATTACTACACAAAAGTGACTGTCTTGTTTGAACCTGCCACCCATGGTGTTGCTAATGTCTTGCTGCTGCATACTAAGGTATTCCTTCACACTCTGCGCATCAGCTGGCGGTGAAAAGATAAAATCAGATGCCAGCATTGCAACTTCTTTCGGACTGTCGCCCAGCACGCGCTCAATCACTTCTGAGATGTCGGAGAAAGCTCTGTTGCCACCTTGTTGCTTAAATGTTGACGGCGTAAGATTTAATATAAAGTTGCGGGCATCGCAGGATTGCCTGTATATACTGTCGTTCACATAACTTAGTTTGAGCGTTTTTACATGCTCATTGGTGAGTAGTGTGTAAATGCCAGTCTTGAATGAAGTTCCACTACTAACGTAACCATCAATGCTTCCAGAGTTTTCTATGTATGCGTTTAGCGAAACATTGGGGCATGATTTGTCTGGTTGTTCCACAGCTTCGTCTTTGCAAAAGTCTCTTTTGAAGAACGAACATGAATTTAGGGTGAGTAAAAGGGATATTAAACTCGTATAAGTTGTTAGTTTATTCAGAAACATGTAACAAAAGTTATTTCATATTTAGTGTGGCGGCGCATTAGTGTAGAGTGTTAACCTTTTGCGGGTTGGTAACTCTGTTCTGGCTCCGATATTTCTCAACTTGTTAAAACATCTACAGTAATTCTGCAAAATGACTGTCAGGGCGCAAAGATGGCGCTAAAACCATTGATTATTTGCACGCGATGTAAGTTCAATTAAATTTATGCAAATATAGATATTTAAGAAACACCCCCCCATTTTATACAAATATTAACACGGCAGTACACAAGGTATATGTACATTTCCACGCACATCACGATAGTGACTCCTTTAATCTGTAATAAGGAACCCTATCGCCAGTTTGGGGATTATTTCTGAGTTGTACATTCACGTGCATGGCGCAAGGTTACGCCTTTTTATATTAACGTTTGTGTCCTACATTTTGCATCGGGGGCTTGTAAGTGGCTTAAGGCAATATTAAATAGGCCCTTATTGCTTCTTTTGCAATATATAGGGTGACAAATTTGAGCGAAAAAAAATTGAAAGTTTTTTAGGGGTGTGAAAGTTGGGATAAGCGCGAGAACACATACATAACATAGACCCATTTTTTACACCAAAATGAAAAGTCTCTCCCCCTAACCCCTCCCTGATCGGGGAGAAGGTTAGGGGGAGAGACTTTAGTTTACCTTTAGTTTGCCTTTACCCCTTCAATATTCGTTTAATGTCATTGAGTTTATTAAGCGCCTCGAGGGGAGTGAGGTTGTTGACATCGAGGTGGAGCAGTTCATCGCGTATCTGACTCAATACAGGGTCGTCAAGTTGGAAGAAACTGAGCTGCATGCCCTCTTCGTGCTTCGTGTTGCTCTCAGCGCGTGGCACACTCGTACCCGCTTGAGCACCCGCCTTTTCGAGGTCGGCGAGGATTTGTTCGGCACGATGAACAATCGTCTGAGGCATACCCGCCAAGCGCGCTACATGAATACCAAAGGAGTGTTCCGAACCGCCGCGCTGAAGTTTGCGCAAGAATACGACACGGCCGTCCACTTCGCGCACTGATACATTCCAATTCTTAATGCGCGTAAAGAGCTTCTCCATTTCGTTCAGTTCATGATAGTGCGTGGCAAAGAGCGTGCGTGCGTGCGCTTTCGGATTCTCGTGAATGTACTCCACAATGGCCCAAGCGATAGAGATGCCGTCGTAGGTGGACGTGCCGCGACCCAATTCATCAAAAAGTACCAACGAGCGCTCCGTAAGGTTGTTCATAATATTCGCCGCTTCACTCATCTCGACCATAAAGGTACTCTCGCCCACTGAAATGTTGTCACTTGCCCCCACACGTGTAAAGATCTTGTCCACCAGTCCAATATGAGCCGATTCGGCAGGCACGAACGACCCTATCTGTGCCATTAACGTGATGAGTGCCGTCTGACGCAGCAAGGCACTCTTACCTGCCATGTTAGGACCCGTCACGATGATGATCTGTTGTTCCTTCGTGTCCAACTCAACATTGTTTGACACATACTCCTCGCCAGGAGGCATCAACGTCTCGATAACGGGGTGACGGCCTTCGTGAATGTCAAGCACCAAGCCATCGTCTACTACAGGACGCACATAATGATTGGCACGCGCCACGGCAGCAAGGCTTTGTAAGCAGTCAAGGTGGCTCAACGCTACTGCGTCGCGCTGCAAGGGGGTAACGAATGTTGCAACATCGCTCACCAATTCGGCAAAGAGGCGCGCTTCGAGTTCAAGAATGCGGTCCTCCGCGCCCAATATCTTGTCTTCATACTCCTTCAGCTCTTGCGTGATGTAGCGTTCAGCCTGTGCAAGCGTCTGCTTTCTAATCCACGTCTCAGGCACCTTGTCCTTATACGCATTGCGCACCTCGATGTAGTAGCCAAACACGTTGTTAAAGCCAATCTTGAGGCTTGGAATGCCCGTAGCGTCACTCTCGCGCTGCTGTATCTTCATCAGATAATCCTTGCTTGATGTCGAGATGTGGCGCAATTCGTCCAATTCTTCGTTCACACCGTCGGCTATCACACCGCCCTTATTCACCAATATCGGTGGGTCAGGACAGAGCGTTTGCTTAATGCGGTCGCGCAAGGCCGTAAGCGCATCAAGTTGTTGACTCACCTGTAAGAGCGCCTCGCAGTCAGCGTGCGCACAGGCATACTTGAGCAGCGCTGTACTCTCAAGCGCTGCACGCAGTTGTTGGAGTTCGCGAGGGTTGACACGCATCACCGCCACGCGGCTCACGATGCGTTCCATATCGCCAATCTTCGGCAACTCCATTTCGCATAGTTCGCGAAAGTCGGGGTGTTTAAAGAAGTGTTCCACTCCGTCTTGTCGTTCCGTAATTTGCTTCACCGAACGCAAGGGGAAGATCACCCAACGGTGCATAGCGCGTGCGCCCATTGGCGTAAGCGTGTGGTCAATCACCTTTAGCAGCGAAGTGCCTCCTTCGGCCATAGGCTGCACCAACTCGAGGTTGCGCATCGTAAAGTTGTCAAGGCGCACGTAAGCGTCCTCTTCAATGCGGCGAAGCGAAGTGATGTGGCCTGTCTGTGTGTGTTGCGTCATTTCGAGGTAACACATAATCGCGCCTGCTGCCACAACGCCGTCTTTCAAATGTTCTACGCCAAAGCCCTTGAGATTGCGCACCTGAAAGTGGCGCGTCAGTCTATCCAGTGCCGTCTGAGGCGTAAAGGCCCAGTCATCAAGTTCAAAAATAAAGTTTTTTGAACCATACAAACCCTCGTAACGCCCTTTCAATCCATGTTGCACCAACACCTCTTTGGGCGCAAAGCCAGCCAAGAGCTTGTCAATGTATTCGGTTGTGCCCTCAGCTACCAAAAACTCGCCTGTAGAGATGTCGAGAAACGAGAGTCCTACAGCCTTTACGCCAAAGTGAATGGCCGCCAAAAAGTTATTTTCGCGTGCATTGAGCACGTTGTCGGTCATGGCTACGCCTGGCGTTACCAATTCGGTAATGCCGCGCTTAACGAGTTTCTTAGCTAACTTAGGGTCCTCCAATTGGTCGCAAATGGCCACGCGATAGCCTGCCCTGATAAGTCGGGGCAAATAAGTATCGAGTGCGTGATGAGGGAACCCTGCCATTTCGGTGGCCGGGTTTTGTCCCTTATTATTACGACGTGTGAGGGTAATGCCCAACACCTGTGAGGCGGTGACGGCATCTTTAGCGTAAGTCTCGTAAAAGTCGCCACAGCGAAACAGCAGTATAGCATCAGGGTTTTTGGCCTTGAGGTCATAGAACTGCTTCATCATGGGCGTAAGGTTATCGGTTGAAGCCATGTAACAAGAAGTATGAACATGAATAAAAACGGTTAACAAAAATCTGTAACACAGACTCTAATCTTTCTTTTAAACACGAATTATTTTTACAGAGATTTTCATGAAATAATTCTTGGTAATTCATGTTTTAAGAAAAAGTGCATAGATATTAATGAAGAAATTAACGACAAATTAATGGTAATTAATGTTCATAAAAAGCACGAAGCACGTAATTGTATCGTTATGCGTTCTTGAACATTAATGTCATTAATTTGTCGTTAATTCTTCATTAATCTTTTCGTTAATCGTTACGTTAACGTTTATGATTGTACCCCCGCTGAGAATCGAACTCAGATCACTGCTTTAGGAGAGCGGTGTTCTATCCATTGAACTACAAGGGCTCGTTTTGAAAGGCAAATGTACAAAATTATTGCGAAAATGCACCTTCTGTTGTTCCGGAACCCTATAAAAGTACACCATTAATGCATAAAACCTCATAAAGTGTGCAATAATCAAGACACATTTACTAACTTAGCACGCGTTTGAGTAAAATGTGAATAAATCATACAAATATGGAGAAAGCAATAAAGAGTTTTGCTGAGCTAACGGCTCACCTACAACAATTGCCGCAGCGCGTGCGTTTGGCCGTAGTATGCGGTTCGGACGATAGTACACGTGAAGCTGTGACAAAGGCCGTACGACATGGCTTTGCCGAGGCCACCTTTGTAGGACATTGTTCGCAAATTGCTTCCTCCACTAAGTTCGCAATAGAGTCAACAGGTCATGTATGCTTTGTAGAAGCCACAGACGATACCCAGGCCGCCCAAAAGGCCGTGCAAATGGTACGCGAAGGCGAGGCCGACGTATTGGTAAAAGGACTGTTGCATACTGAAACGCTCTTACACGCCGTCTTGAATAAAGAGTGGGGCTTATTGCCCAACGGCAATGTACTCACTCACATCGCTGTGGCCGAAATGCCTCGTTACGATAAACTCTTCTTCTTCAGCGATGCAGCCGTCATACCATATCCTACTCACGAGCAACGCCTTAGCCAAGTGGCCTATATGGCGCGCCTACTCCATGCCTTTGGCATAGAAGAGCCACGCATCGCCCTGACTCACTGTGCCGAAACGGTCAATCCTAAGTTTCCGCATACGTTAGGCTATGCTGAGATTTGCCAACGTGCTGCCGAGGGAGAATGGGGCGCGTTGCGCGTTGACGGTCCGCTCGACCTCCGTACTGCTTGCGACCCTGTAGCGCTCCGTGTCAAGGGTATCAACTCTTGCCTTGAAGGGCAAGCCGATGCCATTATCGTGCCCGACATCGAAGCGGGCAATCTGCTTTACAAAGCCCTCCCCCTATTTGCGCAAGCCAAAGTAGCGGGTTCGTTGCAAGGTACGCTCCGCCCCGTCGTATTGCCCTCACGTGGCGACGATGCCGAAGCTAAATTTAATAGTATCGCACTTGCAGCGATAAATATTTAGTATCGTTTTGAGTTCTTAGTTTTGAGGTTAAGTAGGTGTTCAAAATTAGTTAGGATTACTTACGTTGTCATACACCTCAAAACTGGAAAAGAAAGAAACAAAAAAAATGTTCCACCGTATATTAGTAATCAATCCAGGTTCCACCTCTACGAAGGTGGGCGTCTACATAAACGAGCAGCCCCTCTGCGTCAGCACCATTCGCCACACGGTCGAAGAGCTAATGCAGTATGAACAGATAATCGACCAACATGACTTTCGTCAGCAGTTGGTGATAGATTGGCTCAAGGCCAACGACATACCCTTTGAGTTTGATGCTATCATAGGTCGCGGTGGATTGATTAAGCCTATACCCGGTGGCGTATATCGTGTCAATCGTAAGATGGTGTACGAAACGTATTATGCTCTTCGCAAGCACGCTTGCAACTTGGGTTGCATCATTGCCTACGAGCTGGCCAAGCAGCAACAGAATGGTTGTAAAGCCTACATAGCCGACCCCGTGACCGTCGACGAACTCCTGCCCGAAGCCCGTGTGAGCGGTTCGCCCCTCATGCCCCGCTTAGCTATCTGGCATGCCCTCAACCAGCGCGCCATAGCTCGTCGGTATGCGTCAGAGATAGGCAGTCAATACGAGGACCTCAATCTCATCATCTGCCACCTCGGTGGAGGCATTTCAATCGCAGCCCACCAGAAGGGACGTGCCGTTGATGCAAACAACGCCCTCGATGGCGAAGGTCCTCTCTCGCCTGAACGCGCTGGCACGTTGCCCGCAGCCGACCTCATCCACCTTTGTTACAGCGGTCGCTATACGGAGGACCAATTAAAGAAGCGCGTAGCGGGCCAAGCAGGCCTAATGGCTCATTTAGGCACGACCGACATTCTGCAAATCATGCAACAAGTCGAAGCTGGCGATGCCCACGCCAAATTGTTGATAGATGCCATGATATTCCACACGGCCAAGGCCATCGCAGCCGAGGGTGCCGTATTTAGCGGACAAGTAGATGCCATTCTCATCACGGGCGGCATGGCGCATTCTAAATATATCACGCAAGGCATTGCTTCAAGAGTGAAGTTTATAGCTCCCGTCCACCTCTTCCCAGGGGAGGACGAAATGGAAGCCCTTGCCCTCAACGCCCTCAGCGTATTACGTGGCGAGTGTGTGGCTAAGGAGTATGAGTAAGACGTATAATCTTAGAATTATTAGATTCTAATTGGGGGGCGGGTCCTCACCTGGGGGCGACGCGTCCCCGCGTCGGCATTTGTTAGTCAAGGCTCGATG
>ENA-OVGJ01000190-OVGJ01000190.1-human-gut-metagenome-genome-assembly--contig:-NODE-190-length-34048-cov-6.596034_pt1 | contig 34048 bp, 24 predicted proteins | sample MGYA00237772_ERZ505423 | MGnify/ENA primary metagenome ERZ505423 (study PRJEB26158, sample SAMN06016386) | human gut metagenome | biome: human gut; feature: ankylosing spondylitis patient; material...
ACAGCTTTGTCTGCGGGCGGCGCTTTGTTTTGCCCTTTTACGCAAAAAAACACCGAAGGTGTCGGTTTTTTCACCTTTCAGCGGCGGTTTTCCGTCTTTTTCTACAACTTCTCCTTTATCCCTTGACTTCCCCGTATAAGGGGAGTATATTTTTGCATGGCATTCAGGCCAAATCACTGTATTTTTTGATGGAGGAAACCCATGGACGGTTTAAAAGAAGCCTTCAGCCGCGAAAATCTGCTGAAGAATCTAAATTTCTTTGTCCTGCTGAACCTCGGCCTTGTGCTTACGGCAGTGGGCATCGTATATTTTAAAAATCCCAACCACTTTGCTTTCGGCGGCACCTCCGGCCTGTCCATCCTGCTGGCAGACCTGTTCCCCCGGATCAATGTGGGCGGCTTTATGTGGATCATCAACTTGGTGCTGGTGGTGCTGGGCTTTATCTTTTTGGGCGTCAAGTGCATGGGCTGGACAATCTACTCCTCCTTTGCGCTTTCCTTTTTCGTGTCCGGCTGCGAGTGGCTGTACCCCTCCGGCGTGTCCCTGAGCGGCGATGCCATGCTGGATCTGGTGTTCGCGGTGTTCCTGCCCGCACTGGGCGCTGCCATCGTGTTTGATATCGGTGCTTCCACCGGCGGCACCGACATCGTGGCGCTGATCCTTGCCAAGTACACCTCCATGGAGATTGGCAAGGCGCTGATGGTCAGCGATATCCTCATCGTACTGGCGGCCGCCGTGCGGTTCGGCATGGGCACCGGCCTGTACTGTATCCTTGGCCTGATCGGCAAGTCCTTCGTGGTGGACGGTGCCATTGAAAACATCCGCCTGCGCAAGGTGTGCACCATTATGACCGCGAACCCGCAGCCCATTCTGGACTTCATCATCCACAACATGAACCGCTCCGCCACGGTGGAAAAGGCCTACGGTGCCTACACCCACCACGAGCTCAGCGTACTGGTGACCGTGCTCACCCGCCGTCAGGCTTTGCAGCTGCGCAACTTTCTGCGGGAGAACGACCCCCACAGCTTTATCACCATTGTCAACTCCAGCGAGATCATCGGCAAGGGCTTCCGCTCCTTCAACTAAGACCGCTTCGTATCCTTTTTTCATCCATTTTCCGCTAAAGGCTTCCCCCGGCCGGGGGAAGCCTTTATTCAGAGGATTGCCCCCGTGGTCCGTGCAACTCCGTACTTGAAGAAAAACGCAAAATAGTGTATTATATAGTATTATGAGTAAAAGGGGGCACGCTGTGCCCTGACAGGGGGAACCTATATGGCTGATAAAAACTTTCTGACAGATATCATCGATGCCGACCTTGCCGAGGGCAAGGTGCAGCAGATCCACACCCGCTTCCCGCCGGAGCCCAACGGCTATCTGCACATCGGCAGCGCCAAGGCCATTTATATCAACTGGTCCATTGCCAACCAGTACGGCGGCAAATTCAATCTGCGTCTGGACGACACCAACCCCGCCCGCGAAGGCGAGGAGTACGTCAACAGTATCATCGAGGATCTGCACTGGCTGGGTGCCGACCCCAACGGCGGCATCTTCTACGGCAGCGATTATTTTGATAAGTGCTACGAGTACGCTGAGAAGCTCATCACCGAGGGCAAGGCTTATGTGGATGACCTGACCCGCGAGGAGATGCGCGAGTACCGCGGCTCCGATGCCGGCAAGCCCTCCCGCCCCTCTCCGTGGCGCGACCGCAGCCCGGAAGAAAACCTCGACCTGTTCCGCCGGATGCGTGCCGGTGAGTTCAAGGAGGGCGAAAAGACCCTGCGTGCCAAGATCGATCTGGCAAGTCCCAACATGAATATGCGTGACCCGGCCATCTACCGCATCAAGTACGCCGAGCATCACCGTCAGGGCAACAAGTGGTGCATCTACCCCATGTACGACTTTGCCCACCCCATTCAGGACGCCATCGAGGGCATCACCCACAGCATGTGCAGTCTGGAGTTCGAGAACCACCGCCCGCTGTACAACTGGGTCATTGAGAACATCTTTGGTGCCGAGTTCCCCAAGCAGCGCGAGTTTGCCCGCCTGAACATGACCAACACGGTCATGAGCAAGCGCTACCTGCGCGAGCTGGTGGAGATGGGCATCGTGGACGGCTGGGACGATCCCCGTATGCCTACTCTGTGCGGTCTGCGCCGCCGCGGCTACACCCCCACCTCCATCTTCACCTTCGTGCGGGAGGCCGGCATCTCCAAGTCTGACAACCTGATTGATATGCGTCAGCTGGAAGCCTGCATCCGCAGCGAGCTGGACCTGACCGCACAGCGCCGCATTGCCGTGCTGGAGCCGGTCAAGCTGGTGGTGGACAACTACCCTGCCGACAAGACCGAATACTTTGACGTGGCCAACAACCCCAACCGCGAAGCCAACGATACCACCACCCGCAAGGTGGCCTTTACCCGCGAGCTGTGGATCGACGCTGAGGACTTTGCCGAGGTTCCGCCTCCCAAGTTCAAGCGCCTGACCGTGGACGGCGAGGTGCGCCTGATGGGTGCTTATATCGTCAAGTGCACCGGCGTGGACAAGAACGCCGACGGCAGCATCGCCGCCATCCACTGCACTGCCGACCTCGAGACCGGCAACGGCAACCCCGCCGACGGCCGCAAGGTCAAGGGCACCATCCACTGGGTAAGTGCCGCACACTGCGTGGACGCCGAGGTGCGTCTGTACGACAAGCTGTTCACCGAAGCCAACATGAACGGCATTCCCGAGGGCAGTGACTACAAGGACTACCTGAACCCGGAAAGCGTCACCGTGCGCACCGGCTGCAAGCTGGAAGAGAGCCTGAAGGACGCAAAGCCCGGCGAAAAGTTCCAGTTCGTGCGCACCGGCTTCTTTACCCCAGACAGCAAGAACCCCGGCGTGTACAACCGGGTAGTCACCCTGCGCGACAGCTTCAAGCCCGCAAAATAATCATCCCCAAGGAGAAGATACCATACCATGACCGCAAAAATGACCCGTAATATCCTGCTCATGCTGGTGGCCACCGTGCTGATGGGCATTGTGCTGAACCTGTATATCCACAACACCGGCACTGTACCCGCCGCCGACAACGCCGCACCTCTGACCGATGGCAGCTACACCTCCTCTGCGCAGGGTTGCCTGAGTGAAGTGACCGTCACGGTCACCGTGACCGGCGGCAAGGTGACCGCCGTACAGGTGGACGCCTCTGCCGAGACCCCGGACTTGGGCGGCAAAGCTGCCGAGACGCTGGCTGCCCAGCTGACACAGACCGGTTCCACCGCCGGTGTGGACGCCATCACCGGTTCCACCATGACCAGCGAGGCCATCTTTACCGCCATGGACGCCTGCCTTGCACAGGCGCAGTGATGCTGTAAACTACAAAAACAAAAACTGCCGCACAGTTGTGCGGCAGTTTTTGCTTTTTACAGCGTGCTTTGCAGCCGTGCGCCGCTGGCGTACTGGGTGCGGCGGTCCATCTGGTTATCCAGCGGCTGGCCGGCGGCATAGCGTTTGAGGTTATGTGCAAAGATATCCACAATGTTGTCCAGCGTCTTGGGCAGGCTGAAGCCGCCGGTGACATGGGGCGTGATGATCACGTTCGGCTCCGCCCACAGAGGATGCTCCGGCGGCAGCGGCTCGGGGTCGGTCACGTCCAGCCCTGCACCGGAAAGCCGCCCGCTGTGCACAGCCGCTGCCAGCGCCTCGCCGTCCACGGCAGTGCCACGCCCCACATTGAGCAGGATAGCACCGGGCTTGCAGAGCGCCAGCCGCTCTGCGCCGAACAGATGCAGTGTCTCCGGCGTACCGGGCAGGCTCAGCGCCACAAGGTCGGCCTGCGGCAGCTCTGCGTCCAATGCGCTCTGCGCCACCACACGGGTGCAGTAGTCCGGGCAGGGAGTATCCGGGTGCACGGTGCGGCGCACGCCTACCACCTCTGCCCCCAGCGCATACGCCCGCCGGGCAAAGTTCGAGCCGATATCGCCCATGCCCACGCAAAGCACCCGGCTGCCCGCAATGCTGCCCACAGAGTGGCCGGTGGGTGCCCAGCGGTGCTCCCGCTGGTTGTCCCGGTAGGTGGGCAGCTCCTTGAGCAGGCTGAGCCACATTGCCAGCATACATTCGCTGATGGCCAGACCGTAAGCACCGGTGGCGTTGGTCACGATGCAGCCCTCCGGCAGCACCCCCGGCTCCAGATAGTTATTGGGGCCCGCTGCGTTGGACTGGAACCACTCCAGATGGTCGTTCTGCCGGATCAGCGGCACCGGCAGATTACCCAGCACGGCATCTGCCCACAGAGCATCCTCCGCTGTGGCAGTATCCGGGGTGGTAAAGCGATATGCAAAGCCCTGCACCGCCTCAATGCGGGCCCTCTGCTCTGCACTGATGGGCAGGCAGACAAGGATATGTTTGGACATAATGGGATCTCCTTCCCTCTTTTTTGTCTATCATACCGCAAACTGTGCGGCGGCACAAGGGGGCGGTTCTGTGCTTTCAGACGCATCCCGTAAAAGAACAATGCCGGGCAGCCCGAAAGCCGCCCGGCACCGTATTGATTTTTTAGTCCAGCGCACGGATGGCGTCCATCGTGCATTGATACTGCTCTGCCACCTTTGCAAACTGCTCCTGTGTGCCCTCCAGCTGCCCGGCGCGCAGGGTCTCGGTCAGGGTATAGGTGGGCGCGTACAGATTTGAAAAGCCAAGATTCTGGCAGACACCCTTGAGGGTATGCGCCCCACGGAATGCCTCTTTTACGTCTCCCCTGCGCAGCGCTTCCTCCAGGATCTGAAAGCTGTCGTCCTGCAAGAACATCCGCACAAATTTGCCAATCATGGCTTCGTTGTGCAGCCGTCCCAACACCTCCTGATAGTCCGCGCCCATCTTTTTATAGCATTCCTGTATCGTCATCGCTTACGCCGTGCCTTTCTTTTCAGCCTCTGTCTAATTTCCCACCGCCGCACTTCCCGGCGATATAGTGTTATGATAGCACCTTTCCGGCTTGCTTGCAACTAGAGCGCAACAAGTTTTGTGTTCTGTCCAGTTTTTGCATCCGCTTTTCGGCAGTTGCACCAAAACCTCGCCTTTTTGCAAAAGATGCCCGTCATCGCTCGCTTCCTCACTGCTGCTTTTATTGGCTGAAAAAGTCGAAAAGTACCGATGCCCCTAACTGCGGATTCTGTATTGACGAACCGCGCAAAAAAAGATATACTATATTCTGGCGGTGCAGCCGTGCCGCCAGATGCCGGGGTGTTGCGCAGTTGGTAGCGCGCCTGCTTTGGGAGCAGGAGGCCGCGAGTTCGAGTCTCGCCACTCCGATACTGCAAACGCACGTTGATTCGGTAAGGATCAGCGTGCGTTTTTGTTTTGCTTGTGAAACTGCCGGTAAAAATCCGAATGTGTGCAAAAACTGCGCACACTGCAAGACCGTTTTCCAAAAACAGAGCAGCCTTTTTCTATTTCCTCCCCTTTTGCGGGATTGATAAAAGCCCACAAGTGCGGTATACTGAATAGTACTTTATTCGAGCGAAGTAAGGAGGTGCAGTCCATGGCGATCGGTGTACCACGCCCACTGGTCTTGGAAAAGCCGCAAAGTGTCGATCTGGCGCAGGCGGCGCGGTATTTCGGCGCGCACGGCGAGCCGGACGCTGCCACGCTGGCGCTGCTGCAAAAGTGCGCGGTGCCGCTGCTGGCAGTGGCGATGCCCCGGGCGGTGTGGCTGCTGGCAGACACCCCCGCCCTGACCGAGGCCGGGCTTCTGCCCGGTGAGGATGTGCACAAGCACCTGACCGGCTGCGGGCAGGCCATTCTGCTGGCGGTGACGCTGGGTCCCGGGGTGGATGCTCAGATCCGCCGGGCAGGCGTGGGCGATATCGCCGCCGGGGTAGCCTCCGATGCCTTGGGCAGTGCACTGGCCGAGCAGGCCGCCGATGCCGCCGAGGCGCAGCTGCGCCAGTGGGCGGCGACCGAGGGAAAGTATCTGACCGGGCGCTTTTCGCCCGGCTACGGCGATTGGGACATCGCGGTGCAGCCGATGGTGGCAGCGGCACTGGACACCGTGCGCAAGGCCGGGCTATGCGTCACCGACACCAACCTGATGACCCCGCGCAAGAGCGTGACTGCCCTGCTGGGGGTCAGCGACCACCCGGTAAAAGGACAACTGGCCGGGTGCGGCCATTGTGTGCTGCGCACCCGCTGCGAATACAGAAAGAGGGGAAAGACCTGTGCAAGTGAATGAACTTTTCAAGCAGAGCAATACCATCCTGCTGGACGGCGGCATGGGCACCATGCTGCAAGCTGCCGGGCTTAAGCTGGGCGCACGCCCGGAGGAGCTGAACATCACCGATCCGGCGCTCATCGAGGGCATCCATGGGCAGTACGCTGCGGCGGGCAGCCGCATCGTCAACGCCAACACCTTCGGCGCTTCTGCCCACAAGCTGGCGGGCAGCGCCTACACGCTGGAGCAGGTCATCACCGCAGGCATTGAAAACTGCAAGCGCGCCTGCGCGCCCTACGGTGCGCTGACCGCGCTGGACGTAGGCCCGCTGGGCGAGCTGCTGGAGCCCAGCGGAACGCTGGCCTTTGAGGACGCCGTGGCCGAGTATGCCCGCATCGTCAAGGCAGGCGAAGCCGCCGGGGCAGACCTGATCTTTTTTGAGACCTACACCGACCTGTACGAGTTGAAGGCCGCCCTGCTGGCTGCCAAGGAGAATACTCATCTGCCCATTCTGGCCAGCATGAGCTTTGAAGCGGGCGGGCGCACCTTTACCGGCTGCACAGTGGAAAGCTTTGCCGCCACCGCCCGGGGCTTGGGGGCAGACGCCGTGGGCATCAACTGCTCGCTGGGACCCAAAGAGATCTTCCCCATGGCAAAGCGGCTGGCCGAGGCCGTGCCCGGCAACTTCCCGGTGTTCGTCAAGCCCAACGCCGGTCTGCCCCGGGCGGACGGCAGCGGCTACGACATCACCCCGCAGCTGTTCGCCTTGCAGATGAAGCCCTACCGGGAGCTGCACCTGTTTGCTGCCGGCGGCTGCTGCGGCACCACCCCGGAGTTCATCAAGCTGCTCAACGGCACCTTTGCAGGCTGCACCCCGGGGCGTCCCGCGCACCGGATGCCCTCGGTGCTGTGCACCCCGGTGGACACGGTCACGGTGGACGGCATCACGGTGGTGGGCGAGCGCATCAACCCCACCGGCAAAAAGCGCTTCCAGCAGGCATTGCGGGAAGGCGACATGAACTATGTGCTGGAGCAGGCCGTCAGTCAGGCAGAGGCCGGTGCGCAGATCCTGGACGTGAACGTAGGCGCACCCGGCGTAGACGAGCCGGTGCTGATGGAGCAGGTGGTCAAGGCGCTGCAAAGCGTGACCAGTTTGCCCCTGCAGCTGGACTCCTCCAACGTGGAGGCGCTGGCGCGGGGTCTGCGGGTGTACAACGGCAAGCCCATCGTCAACTCCACCAACGGCGAGCCGGAAAAACTTGCCGCCATCCTGCCGCTGTGCAAGAAGTACGGTGCCGCCATCGTGGGACTGGCCATCGATGAAAAAGGCATCCAGCCCAAAGCCGCAGACCGCGTGGCCATTGCCCGCCGCATCACCGAAGCGGCGCTGGCAGCAGGCATTCCCCGGGAGGATATCTACATCGACTGCCTTACCCTGACCGCCAGCGCCCAGCAGGAAGATGTGCTGGCCACGGTACAGGCGCTGGAAGCCTGCAAAAAGGAGCTGGGAGTGCGCACCGTGCTGGGCGTGTCCAACATCAGCTTTGGTCTGCCCTGCCGCACCTACCTGAACACCACCTTCCTGACCATGGCCATGTACGCCGGGCTGGACCTTGCCATCATGAACCCCTCCAGCGAGGAGATGATGGCGGCGGTGTACGCCTACAACGTGCTGACCAACCGGGACAAGCAGAGCACAAAGTACATCGAGCGCTTTGCCGACCGCGTGCCCGCCAGCACTGCGCTGGCACAGGCTGCAAAGACCGTGCCTGCCGCCAGTGCCGCCGAAGCAGAACTTACCGGCCCCTACGCCGCCCTGATGAAAGCGGTGGAAAAGGGCTTGAAGGGTGACGCCGCCGCCCATACCCGCGCCCTGCTGGCAGAAAAGCAGCCGCTGGAAGTGGTGGACGAAGCCTTGATCCCCGCTTTGGACATCGTGGGTGCCAAGTACGAAAAAGGCACCCTGTTCCTGCCGCAGCTGCTGCAGGCTGCCAGCGCCGCCCAGAGCGCCTTTGAGGAGATCAAAACTGCCATTGCCCAAAAGGGCGAGGGCAGCGCCAGCAAGGGGCGTATCGTCCTTGCCACCGTCAAGGGCGATGTGCACGACATTGGCAAGAACATCGTCCGGGTCATTCTGGAAAACTACGGCTTTGAGGTGCTGGACCTTGGCCGGGACGTACCGGTGGAGACGGTGGTGGACACCGTGCGGGAAAAGGACGTGCATCTGGTAGGTCTTTCGGCCCTGATGACCACCACCCTGAAAAGCATGGAGGAGACCATCGCCGCCCTGCACGCCGCTAAGCTCGACTGCAAGATCATGGTGGGCGGTGCCGTGCTGACCCCGGAATACGCCGAAAAGATCGGCGCGGACTGGTACGCCAAGGACGCTAAGCGCAGCGCCGACATCGCCAAGGAGTTCTTTGGGGTGTAACGCGGAAAAATTACAGATTCGGACTGCTGAGAAGCGCGGACTTTTCAGCAGTCTTTTTTATGAGCAGGGCGTTTATCGCAATTTTCAAAAACAGTGCCTGTCAAAACGGCATATTTGCGATATGCAGTTTGCGGATGTTGCTCGGACATTATAAACGCAAACTGCAATATTTGCAAACTGTTCAAATTTACCACAAAGAATTGCCACGATTGTCTGGCATAATAAGGGTGCACTCAGGGAGAACGGAACGGACATCCCCCATAACCTCCGAAAGGTTCTCCCCGCAAAAGCCCATGCAGGCACATTTTCCTGCGGGTGCGGCCGCAGCAGCGGCGCACAGCAGGCCCATAAAAAACTGTCTCCCGTTTCTATGCGAGGCAATAGCCAGAACGGCGGACAGACTACCAAATCCCTCCTGATCAAGCCGCAATGTTCAGGGGTTCCTATACAGCAGGCAGTGTCGCTTTCCTCCTCCTTTCCACGACACTGTCTGCTTTTTGTTTGCGCTGTTTCAAATCGGCTACCGGGCTAACCTTACCACAAGCCACATGATACTGTTCCGGGGCGTGCAGTACGATATTGTTCACATCGACCCGTTCGAGGGCTACAAGGCAGACTTGAAGCTGTATTGCAAGCGAAAAAACAAATGAAATGGCGGCAAACTCCAAAAGCCTGCCGCCGTTTTTGTTATTTTATAAACTCATATTCAAAAAGCACTGGGACGATTTCAGAATTGTAATAGTCTTTGACAAGCGTTTTCAAGCCCGCAAGAGCAGTATGCAATTCCACGTTATCCCAAATTGTATTGCCCGTCGTTTCGTCAACGTGCGATGTATCCAGTTCAGTGTAAATCTGATATACACCATATGTCAAAGAAGGGCTATAATTTTCTGCTTTCTTTGCCCATTGCAGAACCGTTTCCCATTGATTCAAAATAGCCTTTTCCCTATCACCGGGGATAAGCCCCTTTATATCGCGCAGGGCGATTGTTTTTCCGTTTGTACCGTCAAGGCAAAGTTCATCGCGATAAAACCGCCCATCGCTCCCCGTGAATGTGCGCATATGGTTCTGCATTTCTGTACAGGTGAAAAGCAGGCATTTCAAGAGGAATTGCGCAAGTTTACCACTTGCAACGTCCGCATTGTATCTGTCCGCGCCATCCGCCGACTTCATAATGCGAGCACGTTCCGTCCATGCTCTGTTATATGTAATATAGCGTGAAGCGCAAAACATAGGAAGTTTTTCAAGATAGTTATCTTTACGCAGGAAAAAACCGTTTCCATCATAGCGAGCCGCTATCAAAAGGCTAGAATCCAAGTCTGGGTTATCAAATCCCGAACTGTGTGCGACCATATATCCCATTATATCGGGTGCGGTTGCGGGCTTGTTTCGTTGTTTGCCGCCTACCTTTTCAAGACCATTTAACCCTGCAAGAATACCCGTCCGCTGCTCATCTGGTATAGGGCGTTTGTCATAATATATTTTGCTGTATGTTGTAAAGACCTGTTTTACAGGGAGCAGTCCACACGAAACCAACGTGCCTGTGTTATCGTCTATATCATAAGCCGCTATTTCAATTTCCTTTCTGCTGTCAGCTATATTTTGCCAATATGCGCACATAATGCAAGCGTCAATATTAGTGTGAAAATGGCGGCGATTGTATGCAAATCCTTTGACAAATTTCCTGTCAATTAAATGTTGCGCTTTCCAATACTTGACAGGAGAATACACTATATAGCTATCTGTTGGTTGCCGCAAATAATATTTAAAACCAGACCAAATGAAAACGTTTCCTAAATCGTTGGACGCTGTTCCTTTGACTTCTTTTTTCATTTCAGTTACTACATAGCTTTGTTTCCAAGTAGATGATTTTTTGCTTTGTCCCTGTCGTTGGTGTTCGGCAGAAGTTGTTTCTGCATACGGTGGATTTTCAAACAATATAATCGTGCATTGTGGGTTGGCAATGTATTGCTTTATGACCGGATTTTCTATATATTCTTTGCTTAAAGCGTCTGCGCCCGAAACTAGCCCGGCGTTAAATGTGTCTGTCATTTCAATAGGCGGGATAATGTGCCGAACCTTTGCCCCTAACAATTCTTGAAGTACCTTGTACTCATAATATTCTACTGTTGAAACAACACAATGTGAAAGTTCCTCGTCTGTCAAACCTGCTTCAAGGTTTCCTGTTCCGGCGCACCTGTCAAGAATGATATAGTCATTTCCGGTGGGAACACGGGCGATTGCAGCCCGCACCAATTCAAGGGACTTTTCGGCATACAGCTTGTGCGTGTAAAATGCCCCCAAGTTCTTTTTCTGAAGCGTGTCATTTAGCTTATCCATCAAATAATTAAATTTGACATTTGTTTGCCCGGTATAAGGGTAAATGTACCGTTTAAAATGAACGGGTTTTCTAATTTCCCCGATTGTTTTGTGCTTGCCTGTATCATCACCAAGGAAATCTTCTTTCCGCGCCATTGGTACTGCTTTGTAAAAGGACATAGCCCACCCAACAATGCAATTTTCATCAATGTGTATCTTTGTATAGTTGCATTCTTTGAGCAGGGTAACAATGCTTTCCACGTCAAGCGGTTTATCAAAGTGCAACACTGTTTCAGCGTTGCAACCGATAAATCCACTATTGTCCTTTGATGCGCCGCCGAAATACAGCTTTCAATATCCGACAAATACGGCGCGGAGCGGTACAGCCAAAGCGTGGCGGCGTTTACATCGATAATCAAAATATTCGCCGGAACGGGCTTGCCTTTGACGCGCAAGGCAGACAGGTATTTAATACATTGGAAAAGAACGGCGTTCAAATCGGTAACGTGCAACTTGAATTCAAGCAAGTTTCCGTTGATAACCCCATCGTTATTGTCTGCAAGTATTTCATCAATATCTAAAGCGGGATTGACACGGGGCAAAAAGACCTTATAAAAGTCTAACTGTCCATCCCGTTCCAAAATGTACTTGTCCATAGCCTGACCTTACCTTTCAGGTACAATAATACAAATAATAGTATAGCATACACCCGCCGTTTTTCAACAGGCAATCTTCTAATTTCTTCTGCTATTTTTCAGTGTCTTATTGCAGATTTAAGCGACAAATAAGCGACAAGCCACAAGGTACGGTGTCAAGATATTCGAAGAAAGTACAAAATATAGTATTAAAATCAAAGAAACAGCCCTGTATTTGGTATCGAAATCAAATACAGGGCTGTTGAGATATACTCTTTTTCAGAAGTTCGATGTACACGGAACCCGTCTTGCTCCCGAATTGATTGACCAGTTCGTTGAAGTGATCACCCCATTGCCGATTACTCCTACCGCTGGAAGCTGAACACCGGCTGTAAGAAGTCCAAAGGGAAGAAATCTCCTCCCAGCAGACAGAACCCATCCACATTCTCCCCTGTCCTGTGCAGCAACAGCCTTCTGGATTGCAGGGTGAGCAGCTGTGCCGGGTTATCCGGGCAGCAAATTTCTGTCCGTTCCGCGCTCTTTGGTGCTTCCAATTCCCAACAGGGCTTGCTTTCGCCCCAGCATTCCCGGCCGTCGCGCAGCAGTGTCAGGTTCAGCATCAGGGTCTCGTACAGATTATCGCCCTGTGCCTGAATAAAACCGATCTTGCCCAGCCACCCGGCTCCTACGGACGGAAGTCCCTTTCCTTTTGGCTTTGCGGAGGTGTCATCATAGCCGTTCACGCATAGCAGCCACCGCGCCGCCTGCGGATAGCTCAGCTGATCCTTGCTCTGCCCCGCATACAGCGGAAAGAGCCGGAGTTTATTGCTGCTTTCCGACATTTCACCGTTGAGTTTGGCCGCGCCGTATTCCGTGCCGATCTTTGCCTGCGGCACCTGCCAGAAGGGGTGTGTCGGATGGAACAGCCAGAAGCGGTCCTTCCACTGCTCCAGATAGTCCCGGACAGGCTCTGCCGGGAAATGCCCCAGCTGCCACAGCGCACTCCAACGCTCCAGTGCATCATCGCTCTGCATCAGCGGGCGGGGCTCTCCCTTTGCATCCACCCGGGAGAACACGGTGAACAGCACCGCCAGCAGCAGCCGCAGCACGGCGGCGTTCTGGGTGGGCATCTCGCCTGCAAGGTCCACATAATCCTGCGCCGACACCAGCGCCTCGGTCAGGGACACCTCCCGCACCGTGTTGTCCCGCAGCCGCACCCGTATCCACGGTTCGGTCAGCAGGTTGAATTCAATTTCCTTCATCCGTCTCCTCCTTTTGGTAATACAGGCCGTTTTCACGGTCATAACAAAGTTCCATGCCCGCAAGCCGGGCAGTCAGGTTTTCATCCAGCAGCAGGATCAGTTCTCCGTGCAGCAGCGGCGACAGCTGCCACGCCGCAAGGCGGCTGCGGTTGTCCGCTTCCAACTCCCGGATGACCCCGTCCACCTTCCACGCCTTGCCGAACACCGCCGGGAGCCGCAGCTTCTGCCGGGCGATCTTCAGTGCCGTTTCCGGCGGGGGCGGGCTGTCGGCAGCTACGGCACTGCCGCCCTCCTGCCACGGCAGAAAGTGGATGCTGCCGTCTGCCCGACGCTGCATTACCAGCACCTCTACCGAGGGGTCGCCGTCCCGCACTGCCGCCCGCGCCGCCGGGTCGGAGCAGGCGCCCTCGTTCTGCATCCAGTCGTCCAGCGTGTTCAGCTGCGCCAGCCGGTGCGTTTCCGGCTGCGGCACAAGGTATGCTTCGGCGCGTGCTTTCTTTTTCTCCTGCGTCCGCTCATATATGCAGCGCATTTCCTCACCCTGCGCCCCGCCGGGAGCTTCCCGCTCCCAGCCGTAGACCCGCTGCACCAGCGGAGAGATCTCCTCCGGCAGCCGGATGCTCCGGGGCAGAAACTTCCGGGTGCGCCAGAGCAGCCACTGTCCATATACCGCCTCGCTGCCCGCGTCAAAGGCATCTTCCCCGGTGTCCAGCACCGCGCAGCAGGCCTGCTGCAACGGAGCGGGGCGGCTGCGGTAGTGGCGGTGCAGCCGTCCAATGCGCTGCAGCAGCAGATCCATGGGGCAAAGCTCTGTGACAAGAACGTCCAGATCAATGTCCAGCGACTGCTCCATCACCTGCGTGCCCACCACGATCAGGTCGTTCCGGCACTCCGGTGCAGAGCCCTTGCCAATGCGTGCCATCAGCTGGTTTTCCCGCGCCGCACGGTCCGGCATCAGGAACTGCGCATGGAACAGCTGCACCTCTTTGTCCGGCAGGCTTTCCCGCAGCAGCTGTGCGATCTTCTGCGCTTTTTTGACCGTGTTTACGATCACCCCCGCGCAGCCGCCCTCGACCAGTTTCCGGCGCAGCAGCGCGGGCAGCTCCGGCTCTGTGAGCGTAGTCATCTGCACCGTTTGACCGGGTGCGTCCGGTGGGATGGCCGTTTGCTTTACCTCTGCGCCATCCGTCCATGTCAGCAGCGGATAGCCGCAGCTGGTTTCCCACGGAGCGTCCGGGGCGGCCTTTTTCTGCTGGTAGGCCTCGACCAGCTCTGTGCGCCGCCGGGCGGGCAGGGTGGCCGACAGCAGAATGACCGGCACCTTGTACCAGCCCAGCCATTCCAGTGCGCGGTCCAGATAGCAGTTCATGTAGGTATCGTAGGCGTGGCACTCATCAATAATGACCACCTTGCCCGCAAGCCCCAGATGCCGCAGCATAACGTGCTTCTGGGCAAGTGCCGCCAGCAGCAGCTGATCCACTGTGCCAATCACGAAGTTTGCCAGCAGTACCTGTTTGTTTCCTCGAAACCACTGGTGTACCTGTACCCGATGCTCTTCCTGCGCATCTTCCTCCAGCTGCACCCCGCGCCCCTGCAGCTGCAGATAGCACTCGTCCAGTTCCGCCATGCCGTGCGCCAACTTTATAGCCTGCGGCAGCGTCTCCTCAGACTGCGTGTCTGCCCAGCCAAGCAGCCGGGGAAAGATGCCGTTTGCCGTGGCCTGTGTGGGCAGCCCGAAAAAGACACCGCCCAGCCCGAACCGGCTGGCCATGATCTCCGCAGCGGCCAGCGCCGCCTCGGTTTTGCCCACGCCCATCTGTGCTTCCAAGATCAGGATACCCGGTTCCGCTGCGGTATCTGCAGCTTCCAGAACAGCCCTCTGCACCGCATTGGGCGCAAAGCCGAACCGCACCGCAAACTCCTGCGGGTCTGCGATGCCCGGCTGTGCCTCCCACGGGAAGGGCAGGGCCAGCTTTTCCCAAGCCCTGTCCACCCGCGCCGGGTAATCCTGCATGCTGCCCAGCTCCTCTACCGGGATCAGGGGGAAGTATTCCGTATTGCTGGCGATCCAGTCTGCCATGATCAGAAGTCCGGTCAGAAGCACTTCCTCCTGCGGGTCCAGGTCGTACAGTTCCGTCGTATCATCAAAGCCGCAGTCCTGCAAAACAGTCATGAGCAGTTCTGTCCAAAAGCCCTGCCAGACCTTTTCCTGTCCCTTGGGGTAGTAGTTGCTCTCCCAGCACTCCAACTGGTCATCGACCGCCGCGCAGCTCTGTGGCCTGCCGTGATGCGCCCCCACAATGGAGGCTAGCCCGCCGGGACAATCATTCCACAGCAGAATTGCCTCGCCCGCCCGGGCATGCGGCGACTCTCTGCGGTTCTGTTCAGGACAGTCCAGCGGCGTCAACATTTCCAGCCGCTGCCGCGCCTCCGGCAGAGTGCGCAGGATATTTGCCTGAAAGGCTACCGTAGCCTTGCCTATATCATGGATCCCGCCCAGAAACCGGGCATGCGCGAGCAACGCTTCCTCGCACTCAAAGCCCATGGCCTGTTTTGCACTTTCCGGGAGCCACTGCCGGACCAGCCGCTCCATGATGCCCGCCGTATCCCACAGGTGCATCCAGAGCGGCAGCCACAGGCTGGTATTCTCCGGGTCCGTTTTACCGGCCAAAAGCCTTGTTTTATTCAACGTCCAGCGCATTTTTGCTCCTTTTCCGGTGTGTGCTTTCCGTGTACCGAGCATAGCAGATAATGTGTACTATAATCCGTACTTTTTGCATTTTATCTCCGCAAATGAAAAAAGCGGCACACCGGGTCGTGCCTCATCAAAACGAAAGTGTCCTTGCAAGGTAAAGAAAACTGCTATTTATGGCCCTGTTCTGCCTTCTGTTCCAAAGATACGCTTCTGCCCTTCTGCTGTCAATGACTCTGCGCCAATTCATCAAAGCTATAAAAAACGATCTCTTTTTTGTATAAAAAACCGCCCCGGCTTCCTACTATGGAAACCGAGGCGGTTCATTCTGTTTATTGGTGTTCTTTCAGACACTCAATACCTATCAACTGACATTTAGTTTTTGAAATTTTAGTCATATCTGTATTTAGAGGACTTTCCGTACACTTTTCGGAGCGATTTTTTCAGACTGACCACCGTTTCTTTGATGATCTTTGCCTCATCGGCAGAGCAATCTGCAAGCTGTTCGGTCATCCAGCTGTCGAACACCGGCTTTGCTTTTTTGATCTCGATGCACAGCAGCTCGTCTGCGGAGCAGTCCAGTGCGTTGATGATGTCGATCAGCGTTTTCAGGCTGGGCACCGAGTTGCCCGTCTCGATATGGCTGATGTGCGTAACTACCACGCCGACCTCATTGGCCAGCTGCTCCTGCGTCATGCCCTTTGCAAGGCGGCAGGCACGAATACGTTTTCCGATGTCGGCGTAGTCCACCATAGTACAAGTACCCTCCGTTTTGTGAAGTGATACTTGTATTGTATGTGCAATCGACCGGGATTGTAATAATCTGAAAGTGCAGTGGACTTATAAATACTAATCGTTCAGAAATACTTTAACTTCCTGCTTTCCGTCAATCGTTGTCACAGCAGTAATGGCATCCGGGCGGAAGGAGTCTCCCGGATAATGCATTTCCAATTTCAGATTGACTTTTTTCCCAGCTTCCACTTCCTGTGCCAGTTTATTCTCAAAATTTTTGAATTCGTTCCGATTTAGTCCAGAATCCTGCGGAATGAGATTTTCCAAATCGTTTGCCCCATCAAAGCGATCTGCAATTGCATGACCTCGATCATCGGTACTTTTTTCATATCCTTTTCCAATGTCATGGATGCTGTCTTTAATTTGCAGACGACCATCATGCTCTTTCAGATGCAGGTCTCCTTCGGCTGTAAACAGCCTTCCAAGGTGATCGGTAGTGTACTCATATCCGTTTCTTTTATACTCTGCATCCGACAAAAGATCCTGCTCCATACGGTACGGCATTCCATCATCGTTATTTTTGTATTCCAGCTCTTTTTCTAGCTCTGCAAATGACTTTTCCGTAGCAGCATCCAGTTTTTCTTCTGCCTTTTCTATCACGCCTTTCTGTAGACGCTCAAATGACCGTTTGACGACATCATCCAACCCAATGTGCGTTTTTGCTTCCATCGGTTTCGCTTCTGAGATTTCTCGCCTCACAGCACACGACCTCCCTGCTGTTCAAAATTCGTCCTTAGATTATCTACAGCCTTTGCATCCGGGTTCAGGCTCATGCCCATGCTTATCACGCTGTTCAGCACCCAGTCTGCGGCAGCAGCTTTCAGGCCGTACTGTCCCTGCAGCTGTTCCAGAAATTCCTTACGGGGTGTGAGCGACTTTTTAGCTGCGGCACAGTAATCAACGACTGTACCGATCCCACCAAAGAAATCGAACACAGCTTTCCGAGTCTTAGCCACATCCAGTTCGCCGCCTGCAAAGACCCGTTCCAGGTAGCGGCTGTCCTCCTGCTTCAGCACAGTCTCATGGCGTTTCAGCCAGAGCTTCAGCTGCTCCATCTCCGAACTGCTCAGCGGTTCCAGCTCTTTGCCCACTGCCAGTTGTCCGAATACAAACTCTGCGTTGATTTCATGCGGCATTTTTGAAGGCTTGTGGTAAACAGCATTTTCCGGCATGGGATACGCCTCAATCTTGCAGAGCACCGCCTCCGGCCACTCGTTCTGGTAAACGGCAGCCACACCCAGCGGCAGCTTGGACAATTCGTCGATCTGTGCCTCCTTCAGGGCGGCAGACTTACCTACCAGCTTGCGATCTTCTTCGTCCGGCAGGCGCAGAATAATTTTTGTGTTCGTGTTGCGGATGACCGACATATCCAGCAGTCCGGGTGCCTGGTCTGCAATGATAAACCCCTCACCATAAGTACGCATTTCCGCAATGGCATTTGCCAGCATTTCCACCGACTTGCCCTGCAAATTTGCACCTTCCTGTGATTGCTCTGCCGAGGTCTTGCGCAACAGGTTGTGTGCTTCTTCCAGCACTGTGACATGGCGAAGCCTGCTGTTCATCCCGCTGCTGCACATCCGGTATTCCTGTAACTTCATCACCAAGATGCCCATCAGCAGCGATTTCGTTTCCATAGAGCCCACACGGCTCAAATCCACAATAACATTGCGGTCAAACAGCGCTTCGTCCGTCAGCGCATCTTCTGCGCAAAGCACACTGCCATAAATACCGTTTGTCAACGACTTTACGCGGGTGCACAATGCGCCCACATAATCGCTTTGGGTATCCTTGGAATAATGCGACTCTTCAATGACGCCCGGCAGAATATCCAGCAGGTCAAAGAAGGTTGGGAAAACTCCCTTCTCGCTCTCCGAATTGCGCAGATCCCAGCCTACTTTCTGATAGCTGCGCTCAATAGCATCCTTCAGCACCGCTGGCATGGCTGCATACATCGGCCAGCAGGCGTTGAATATCTCCACCAGACGGTCAATATGTTCCAGAATATGGATATTCTCAGGGAATGCAAAGGGGTTCATGCGCAGCAGCGGCGTTTCTCTGGGGTTTGTACCAAACACCTGCACATCTGTACAATTGCCGAACACGTTCTTGTATTCGCCCTTGGCCGGTTCCACCACAAGAAACGTCGTTTGTCCGTTCTTTGTGATCTCATCCAGCAGATGGTAGACCGCATTGGATTTGCCTGTGCCGGTCGAGCCAGTGATGAACGTATGGGAAGCCATCGCCTGCCGGTTCAAGAGCAGTCCTGCCGCTTCCTCTTTACCCATGTGGTAAATCTTGCCCAGATTCATCTTGTCCTCATCCGGCATCGCCTCATCCGGCACATTGCGGCCAAACTCCGCGTGCTCAATAATCGGCAAGCCGTGCACTGAGCGGGTGGGCAAGCCAAGGTGCATTGGCAGTTCCCGCCCGCTGACCAGCGTTGCAGGTGTATAAAGCAGACTATCCGGCGCATTCTCCCATAGCGGGCGAGCAAAGACCGGTTGCATGAACCGCTTGAGATATTCCCGCAGCTGTGCCACTTCTGCCTCATTGTTCTTCCACACATTGACGGCACCGCTCTCCACCGAGGAGCCCTCGCCTACCATCAATGCGCGGTAAGTGTTGGCCGCCAAAAGTGCTGTGGATTGAGTAGACGAAAGGAAATACGCTGCACAGTTATAGCAGCCATAATCTTCACTTTCCTTTACACGTTTGAGCTGGTTTTCAATGCGTTCCAGCAGTTCCTCCACCGATTTATTACACAGTTCCACCTGCTGAGTACGGCCCGTGCCGCGGGTATCCGTTGTACCATAGCTCTCCTGCTGGCTGGTGCTGTCTGAAATGCCATGCGACGTTCCATCGGAGGTGCTGTGCGAAGTGCCGGTCTGCTCGGTGGTAGAGTGGCTGGTACCCCGCGAGGCGTTTACGCCCAGTGAGCCTCCGATGTTCCGGGCGATGCTGTTGAAAGCCGTTCTGGCTGACGCCATGCCGCCTACGGCTCTGCCCGCCGTACCCAGCAACGGGCCGATGACGGCCCCCGCGCCCGGAATCAGGGCCGAAGCTGCCAAGCCGCCCAGACCCAGAATGCCTGCAATGCCGCCAGCCACCGGCGAGATTTTTGTGACCGAGGTGCCGAAGCTGCTACCGACACCGCCGTTGATACCGCCGCTGCTCCCTTTCGTTTTCTGTGTGCCGTCCGTCACCGAAGAGGACTGGTTCGTACCGTCCGTTGTAGTCGTGCTGACAGTATCGCTGATGGTATGGGAAGTTCCACTGCACAGGCTCTCCATCACAGCAGTGCTCTGGTTCTCGGCATAAGACCATGTACTCTTGCGGAAGGGCGAAAGAGTGCTGTACAGATTTTCATACCCGCTGCGGATAGCCGCCTGTGTTTCATTGGAAACAGGTTCTGCCAAAAACAGCGCAGTATACTTTTCTCCTTGCATCGCGTCCATAAAGCGCTCGATGCCCTGCACAAAGGCTTTGTCTTCCGTTTTGGACTTATCGCGCAGAGCTGCCACACAGGACACTGAGGCCACCGCCTCCTGCTCTTCGCCAAAGGCTTCATCCAGCAGTTTTTCTCCCTCTTTCTGGGGGATGCCTTTTATATCGGAACCGGGGAAGTTGGAGAGCAGCACTTTCTGCAACGCCTTGCTGGAAATTTCCAGCTTGCGGCTCTTCATGCTCTGTTTCAGGGGATCCTCGCGAACGCCCAGATAGATATTGGCACCGGCATTTCCTTCTGGCACATCGATCATCACCGCCAGACTACAGCCTTGTGCCATGCTGGAATAGTACACCGTAGAAAGCTTCTGGAACATATCCTCGCCCTTTTTCAGGGTCAATTTCTGCAACTGGAACAGTCGGATGTACTGGGCAGGGTCCTGCACTTTCAACATCTGCTGGGAGAGTTCCACCATACCATAGTTCTGCAGTTCCGTCAGATATTTTTTATACACCAGATGGTCTGCAAGGGTCAGCTGGTCCGTCAGGTCATTCAGCGACCGCTGCGCGGAAAGCTGCTGCGCCTGCTGCACTTCAAGCTCGTTTTCCATTTTATCTCCTTTTCGTTAATTAACCTTTGAAGATTTCACCGAGTCGCTCTAGTTTCTCTAATACCCCTTCGACAGCCAATGCCGCACCGAATGCAAGTGCCGGACCTATGCCGTTGCTTTGCATATTCTTAATGGCCCACTCTGCGCCTCCAAAGCCCTGATCAGCCGCTTTTTTATACCATTGCAGGGCTTTTTCTTTGTCTTGCGGCACACCTTCTCCGTATTCATAGCAGCCAGCCAGGGCGAACTGTCCTCGATCATAGCCCTGCTCCGCAGATTTACGATACCATTCCACTGCTTTTTCGAGATTCTTTTCCACGCCACGTCCGTGCTTATAACAGTTGCCAAGGTCACACTGCGCCATAGCACACCCCTGCTCTACAGATTTTCGGTACCACTCAACTGCTTTTTGGCAGTCATGTTCTATGCCATCGCCATAATCGTAACAGCGACCGAGCTTGTACTGTGCAACTGCATAGCCTTGTTCTGCAGATTTGCGGTACCATTCTGCCGCTCTTCCAAGGTCTTTCGTCACACCATCTCCGTACTCATAACAAAGCCCCAGATTGTACTGTGCAGATGCATTACCATTCTCCGCAGATTTACGATACCATTCAACTGCTTTCGCGCTGTTCTTTTCCACGCCTTCTCCATTTTTATAGCAATAGCCCAAACTGTTCTGCGCATCTGCATCGCCTTGTTCTGCCGCTTTCTTGTACCACTTCACCGCCTCTTCTTTGTTTTGTGTCACACCATATCCATTTTTATAGAATATTGCAAGGTTACGTTGAGCTGTTGCATTTCCTTGCTCCGCAGATTTGCGATACCATTTTACTGCCTCTTCTTTGTTTTGTGCCACGCCATATCCATTTTCATAGAACAAACCAAGTTTATACTGTGCATCCGCATCACCCTGTTCTGCCGCTTTCCGAAACCATTTCACGGCTTCTTCGTTATCCTTTTCTGTTCCTTTTCCATAATAGTAGCATTTGCCCAATTTATATTGTGCTCCCACATTGCCCTGCTCTGCGGCTTTCCGATACCAGAAAACAGCCTTGCTCGTATCCTTTTCCACACCAAATCCGGTATCGTAGCAGTAGCCAATGCTATTCTGTGCGACTGCTATTCCCTGTTCTGCGGCTTTTTCGCACCACATCGCAGCCTTTTTCGGGTCTTTTTCTACGCCTTCTCCTGTCTTGTAGCAATAGCCAAGATTATACTGCGCCCTTGCAAGTCCCTGCTCTGCGGCTCTCGCATACCACTCAGCGGCCTGTACAGGGTCTTTTGTTACACCATTGCCATTCATATAGCAAAGGCCCAGATTGTACTGCGCTTTCACATTGCCCTGTTTTGCCGCCTTGCTGTAGCATTCAAACGCCTGTTCCAAATCTTTTGCGACACCTATGCCATAACTATAGCAGTAGCCCAGTTTTTTCTGCGCCTCCGCATAACCCTGCTCTGCGGCCTTGCGGTACAGCTCTACAGCCTTTGCCTCGTTCTTGCCGACGCCGTCTCCGGTTTCATAGCACTTGCCCAATTCACATTGCGCTTCCGGGCAGTTTTGCTCAGCCGCTTTTGTATACCACGTCACAGCCGCCACATTGTACGTGAGTGCCATATACAACCGCCCGGTCATATACTGCGCTGTTGCATTTCCCTGATTTGCAGCTTCTTTGTACCATTTGCGGGCCTCTTTTTCATTTTTTTCAACACCGAACGCCTGATAATAGCATTCGCCCAGTGCGCACTGCGCCTCGGCATTGCCCTGCTCGGCAGCTTTTTTATACCACACAACGGCATTTTCCGCATTCTTTGCTACACCAACACCGTTCTGATAGCACCGTGCCACCTCAAACTGTGCCTCGGGGTGTCCGTAATCTCTGGCCGCGACCATGTACTTCTGAAACGCCATCTCGGCATTGCCGACCTGCTGAAAATCACTGGCATCCTGCAGATAGTCCTGCTCGGTTTCCTCCTGCGTTTCCTGCTGCGCTTCCTCACCCAGACAAAAGCACTCCACGCAATTCATAAATTCTCGCTTTTTGTCCTCCGGCCCATTGAACTGAAAGCTGTACACGGCATCTTTCTCACCGCTGAAACCCATAGCCTTGATCTCAGCCCCCAGACCGTCCCAATTCACACGGCCAGCCGCCGGTTCAAACCATTCTTCAACAGATTTTGTCTTGATGGCATTCGGGATTTCCATATCCTGCCCACCAACACGGATAGACTTCAGTTTATCTGTAAAACGTACTTCCACCTGAATTTTGCTCATGATGATAGTCTCCCTATGTATTTATAATTTTTATATAGTCTCCCTGACTTCTCACCCACATCTGGATACCGGTTCCAAACACCTCGGCTTCCACGATCCAGCCCTTTTCCGTCACCTGCAAAACCTTTGCAGTGGGCAGTCGGTCAAGCACGGATTCCAGACTTGGCCCGGTATACTCGAACCGGATGGTCTGCAACTCGCCGCCGTACATGAACTGGATGCGCTTGCGCATCTCGCCTTCCTGAAAGCGGTCGGTATAGCGCTGGGCAAAGTGTCGGTCGAGGGTCTTATAGTTTTGGATACGGTCGATGCGGTAAATCGTCGGGGAGTTGTCCTGCGGATTCTTGAAGTGCTTATCCTTGTCGATGCCCTCAATAAACGCCGCCAGATAGAAATAATACTCGCTGAACAGGATGCCCACCGGCTCAATGGTGCGCACACGGGTCTCGCCGTCATGGGTGCGGCAGTAGGTAATTTCCATAACATTGTGATTTTCTACTGCCGTGCCGATCTCCCACAGGCTCTCAATGAACTTCCGGCCGTGCTGCGGCTCAACGTAATGGAAGCGCTCGTTGCTGATGAGGTCTTTGACCTGATTCAACCGATCCAGCGGGGTGCACACCTGCACCAGCTTGTCCAGAATGGGGAACATTTCCTCCTTGACCATGGAACGGCTTTCCAGCAAAATCTTGCACACTGCCAGAATCTCGCTGCTGGTGAGGAAGCGGGAAAGCGTGTCATCCAGCAGATAGCCGCCCTTTGCGGAGTTGTATAAGATCTCCCGGCGCGGCTCGCTGTCTGCAAAATAGCTACGCAGGGTATCAAGATCGCGCTGGATGGTTTTCTCGCTGACACCGAAGCGGTCAGCCGTCTGCTGTTTATTCAGCACCCCGCCCTGTACCAGAATCTGCTGAATATAGAGTATACGGTCTAATCTACTATTACGCACAGTTCATTCTCCTTCTCTGTTCATTGTAACACAGTGCAACAACAGCCGCAATTCTTTGTGTGAAATTTTGTTGTTTTGTGAAACAGCCACAAAATTTTTGTCTCTTTTGCACAATCCTAGTATACAAAAAAAGATGGACAGTTTGTCTGTCCATCTTCTAAAAAGTCAAGTACTTTTCTCACAAATTCCATCTGCGGTTCAGCCGGTAGATCACATCCCATACATCATCCTTAAAAGTGTACATTACCTGACGCGGTGATGCACTTCTGCTTGCCATGCAGACAAGCAGAAACAGTTCGGCGGCAAATGCCGCGCCCAGCAGAAACATCCATATTTTTTTCATTGTGCACTCTCCTTTGATGGCGTTTATGCCCTTTTGTCTGTCTATTATAACGATCCTGTTGGACAGTTTGCTTGTCCTTTCTGTAAAAGATATTTTCTGCTTTTCCTGTACGTTGCAACACAAAAACCGCCCCGGCTTCCTGTTACGGAAACCGGGGCGGTTCGTTTGTTTTATTTGTGCTTTTTCAAGCGCTCACGCAATTACTTGCGGGGGTTCTTGATGGCAGCCTGAGCGGGTGCCAAAATTACAGAGCGTTCGTTTTACTCCACCATGACATTAATCATTATCGAATGACCTTTCTCGAAAGAAGCACCAAGAAATAGCTTGTCATTGTCACTCCAGAGAACGCCTCTACCAATGAAACCATCTTCGTTGCAAGTGTAGCAGGAAAAAGATCGCCATAGCCTACTGCAAAAAAAGTAATGGCACTCGCATAAATGCACTCTATCCATCCACTTACTCCTTGATATTGTAAACATGGTATTACATAATATGCCGTTCCGAATATTAAAATTAGAAGAATTATAGTTAAAAATGTTCGGCACGGTTTGGTTCCATATCCGCTAATCCAATCCAGCAGCCTGCGTAATCCTCTTATATAATATCTTTTTTCTTCTTTCGTTTTCGCTTTTTGATAATGAAGATGACAAATATCTTCATTATCATATTCCCCGAGCTGTCTAAAATTTTCCTTTAGCATCAAGAGTTGTTCATTCTTTTTTTCGGTAATCTTTTCAACTAGTTTAGGGAAGTCTTTAAAATAAATTCTTCCACTATTGATTGCATCCTCAAATGATACTTCTTCTGTATCTTCTAATGCAATCCTTAAAATATTTGTATTTATGCAATCATTAAATAGAAATCTTTTTATGCTTCCACTAAGATTACTTTTACCCAAAATTTCACAACGCAGCAATTCCAAGCAATCAAATCTTGCTTCTCTAATGTCTAATTCTCTTATTGACGCATTAGACAACTTTACTTGAGAAATATTTGATTTCACAAAACACAAATTTTCAAAAGTCTTCGGCAGCGGATCCAAGCAAACCTCTGTTTCTTCTGTTTTGGCACATGAAAAATCCAAACTTAAAGATTGCGTCATTAGCATCGTTAAAATTTTCGATTTGCGGGCTTTTATGTAACGAAATGATACTTCTGGTGTAAAATATCTACTCCGCCACACTCAATTCCTCCTAATGAAATCTCCGTTTCTATAATATGAGCATTGCTAAATTCAACATTTCCATTTACAAGGGTAATATCGCATATATCAAGATTTAGATTATAAAATCCTGCATATGAAAAATCCAAATCTCCACTTTGAATCTTTAACTGCATAAGATGAATCAGTTTTGGCTCTTCAGAATAAAAAATCGCTGCCCTAGCTGTTATTTTTTCATATTCTCTATAAGGATTTCCTTCTACTTCATAAGGTGCTTTATCTCCAAGCCACTCAAATTCATCTATATACGTATAATCCAAACATATCTCTTTTTCTTGCCAATAATACTCCTCCAATTTTTTATAATCTGGAATTTCTAGTTGTGCAATCTGTTCTTCCTTGCCACTCTCGCTTAGTTGGTATACCGCAACGCTTTTCCCGGATCCTACGTTCGTTGTATTATGAGGGTGAACTCGCCCATCTTGTTTATTTGTGATTTTTTCATCCCAAATCCAGAATTTTTTCTCAGGATTTGAAACTTCTTTCATTATAAGTTTCATATTTTGCCTCGCACCTTTTTCATGTGCATCTTCCAATTTACTCCGTTTTTCCTTTCATCATCTGACCCAGAATCGCATTCTTCGTGCTATCACTCAAATAGGCCTTGTTTAGCGTTTTCTTAGTATAATTCAGATATGTCCCAGCCGCTTTCTCTATCAAAAGTGCCGTAAAGTAACGCTCCCAGCTAAAATATTCCTTGCTGTCGATGTAGTCAGACGGTGTCTGCAAAATCTGTACGACCTCCGTATCTTTCAGGATCCCAGAAGAAAGTACTAACCATTCAAAAGATTCCGGCAAATAGAGTGTCAGATTTTCTCTTGTCTGCACAAGCTGCAACACCCTGTCCATTTCCGGGCCAAAGGCGGCACCATCTGCAATCACCAGAATCTTTTCATCCTTATGCGCCTTCAAATAGGAAAACACATTTGACTTTCCATTTGCAGTATCACACTGTATTTGATGCTCTGCACAGACCGCGTCAAAAAACTGATAACCCGAATTGCTATCCTCGGTCAGAATTTTCTCCGGCTTAATATTCTCAGTCGTACTATCCGGGTAAATTCGATAGAACGAATGATAACTCTGTTTCAATGCCCCATACTTTCCAGAGGTTCGGATACCATACACTTCTTCCACACTGTATGGCAAGGCTGGCAAACCCTCTCTGATCACGATAACATAATAGTTATCCGTCTGCTGAATCGCACGCGCAAAATCTTTGGTCTTGACAAACTCGTTTCCTTCGTCGATAAAAACAATGCTGTCCTGAATGTTGTTGAGCTGTCCCTTCCAAAGATTTCCTTCTACCACATAGCAACCTTTATCACAATTTAGAGTGACCGGCCCACTTTCTCCATCGTTCATATGGGTACGAATCATATCCACGAGGGTCGTTTTACCCGTTGCGCTATCCCCGCGAATGATGGTCAGGTTGCGTCGCAGTTCAAATTCATATTTCAGGTACTTTGTGCCAACGACCACTTTATGAATGCCTTTCATTTCTGTCAGCCCCTTTACACAAACTCACCTGCGGATAAGATCAGTTCTTCCATACTGTGAACGATTTGATTCGTATTCAGCACTTTTATTGTAAACGGCTTTTTGCCAAAATCCATCAGGTGACGCAAATTCACTGTGCGATCCTCCTGCTCTGCAATTTTGAGCAGCCACTTTGCACAGTTGTCGCCACAAGTCGATGCGTTGAACACTTTCTCCGGCTCAAACTTTACCAAAATCAGTGTCTTTACGCCACCAGACAAACCAATCGGTGGAATTTTACCCAAGACCGGGCTGTCAATTACACCACTGTCGATAACGGTAGACTTATCCACGTCCTGAATCATTTCCTTGACCATCGGGTCAACGATCCAGTCTTCCTCGTAATCGTATTTGAAATAAGAAGCCGTATTGTACACCGCTTCCTTCATATCACCGTAAAAAATGTTCAGCATAGTATCACCTCATTGATGTGCGTACTTCTGCTATCATTGTACCCTCTTTCCGCTTACAAAACAAGATGCAAAAAGCTCTTGGCCTCCATTACAGAAGCCAAGAGCTTTTATCTTCTTTGTCCTACCAGATTTTATTTCCGGGGAGACTTAATTGCAGTCTGGGCGGGTTCCAAAATTGCAGGGCGTTGAAAAGAATAATAGTACGTTTTTATAGGTCAACAAGCGTTTTTATCTTCGCATGAATTCTACTCCAGAAATGTTTCTTGTTCGATTGTGACCCCATATTGCAAAATCTTATCAATTGCATCAACAAACAGCGTATGTCTTCCCGCATTCCGCTCTTCCTTCAGCTTCTTCAGATACTGCTCCGGCCGCTTCAGGCCATTTTTGTGGTACTGTTCCACAAAGCGCCCTTCCATACGCATGGGTTCAAGCTGTGGGAACACCGTTTGCAGGTTTTCAAACATGCAAAAACCGCCCAGATCAATATCTGCCCAGAATCGAATTTGCATGGTTTCCCCTGCCGCAGCAGCCAGTTTTTCAAAAAGTTTTTTCTTCCGCGGGCTCAGAAAGCCGCCGTGATAAACAACAAGTTCTTCCGGCTGTTTTTCCGCCAGCAAATATTCATCATAGTTCGTTTTATTTTCGATAAAGGTAATGCAGCAGATGTTTTTCAGTTCAATGTCCACAATCTCTGACACAAGTGTACTGGGCAAAGCCAATCCATAAGGTTCTGCTGCGCTGAGCCGTAGTTTTCCCTTCTTCAAGCAGATTGCGCAATCGCCCGAGAGTTCGTAAAGCTCCGGGCGGGCATAGATTCCCAGAAATGCAAGCTGATCCCGCTCACCAAGTTCCGCTTCTGTACAGGCCGCCGCCAGTTGGGTATTGTACTTTCGTGCAATGGTAAGAAACAGTTCCCGTACATTTCGCTCAAAATACTTGGTATCGTGAAAACACTGGCTGCTGAATGCACGCATCGTCACACTGCCGGACAGCTCCGCATACCGTTGAAACGTGAGCAAAAGCTCCTGCAGCAGACCGTCGTTTTCTCTGCAATACATCGGCACTTTCATGCTGTTCCGCACCTGAGCACATACAGCATCCCTCCATGCCGCGATCCATGGAACGGGATTGTCTGCCAGCTTCTGCATGATGATATTTGCAACCTCTTCTGCCTTTTTTCGCGGATGCACTCTGTCGGCGCATTCATAGCACTGTGCGACCCGTTCCAGATCCAGCACAATGCAGGAGAGAACACTCTGCTTTCTCGCCCATTCCAGACGCACCAAAGCCTGCTGCTCCAGCTCCCGCGCTGCAATATTGTAAGCATCCCGAACCACCGCATCTTCGTATTGATACTCCGGCAACTCCCTTTTATCAATGCGCAGCATTACCCGACGTCTGGATGTGTTGGGTTCAGAAAGATGCTTACTGTTTTCAAACTTATCCAGCAGACGATTCAGGATCACCTGTGCTTCCTTCATTCTGCATCTCCTTTCCAAATGGAATAATATGCATCCGGTATCCGGATTTGTCCACTAATAATGTGCGGTCTGCAATGGGCATAATGTCCGAGACCTTATCCGGCGGCGTACAGATGATTGCCTGCAGCCCCATCTTTCGGAGAAGGAGTACACTCTCCGTGATCCGGTCACTATCCATTTTATTGAAAGCTTCATCGAACACCACCAGACGCACCGTATTACCAAAACGGGTAGCGTCGTTGACGCGGTACAGCTGGGCAAACGAGGCCAGCACCGCAATATAGAATGGCGTTTGTGTTTCGCCGCCAGACTTCATATTCAGTGTTTGAGAAAGCAGCTGCTTGGAACCGTTCTGATCGGTCGTTTCCAAATCAAACTTCAGATACGTCCGGAAGTCTGTATAGCGGACGATATTCTCCTGCAGTTCGCTCTGTTTGCGGGCATTGAGCTGCGTATCGTCTGCCATTGTGATCTGGCTGAACAGTTTTTCGATCAATGGACCGTATTTTTGCTGAAAGGGCAGTGCGAATAGACCGGATTCGCCTTCCATCAGTTCATCTGCCGTGATCATGTTATAGTAATCTAGATAATCCGGGTTTGGCCCTACGCGGAATTGGTACTTGTCTGTGCCAAATTGTGCCTGGCGCAGGGCCTTGTTCAGATTGTGCACCTGTTCTTGCACCTGGTCGATGCTGGATTTCAGTTTGGCAAGGAAATCGTTCTGGAATTGCTCCATTGCGCTTTCCCGTGCCGCCCGGATCTTTTCTTTGTATCGGGGCAGCTCGCTTTCCTGCAGAGTACGCCGTTCTTCCTCGTATTCGGTGTTATCCATCACCTCGATCTGGAATGCACAGGGTTTGAACCGTTCTGCATATTCTCTGCGTGCTGCAAACAGGTTCTTCTGAGCCCCGTCCATCGCCTTTGTGCTCTGCGCCAAACTGTCGCCAAAGTTCTTGCGGATGACATCTGCCTTTTTCAAGCGGACAAGCTCCTGCCGATAGCGGGGAACGCCGATGGTTTCTCGGTATTCCTTCGTGAACTCCTCGTTCAAAACATCTTCGATGGCCTCATACCGTTGGTATTTTTCCGGCAAGATCTCATATTCCAGCTGATGGATGCGGCCTTCCAACTTCCCTTTTTGCACATTTTTCGCATCTTTTTCCTTATTGAATGCAAGGATCTCTTCTTTCAACTGTTCAATGATGCGCCGCTGCTCATCCAACCAGAACAGATTCAGCTGGGAAAGCTGGTTTTTGACTTCTGCGATTTCCTTGATGATCGTCTGGACGCGCTGGTAGTCCTCCTGCTTTTGCGCCACATCGATTCGGACAAATCTTTGGGTAAAAAGCGGATCCGGCAGGCCGGTCAGCTGCTTCTGGAGCGGCTGCCAATGCCGCAGCTCTTCCTGCAGACAAGCCAGTTCCTTTTCCAGATGGTCGATGCGGAGCTGTACCGCACGCCGCCCGATGAATGCGTCTTCCATCCGGTCCTTCCGAAGTGCGCGGGCCACATAACCCTGATACAGCATTCCTTCTGCCGTAATTGCCGTCTTATAGCAGCGCAACTGTTCTGCCGTGTCGCAGCATATCACCCGACCCAGAAGATAGTCCACATAGCTGCGTGCCAGCTTGTTTTCTGTCTCCACCTTTTCTGCCAGACTGCCGGGCAGCGGGCGAAGTGTTTCTTTTTCCCGCAGTTTTCCGATATCTACCAGACCAAACGCACGGTACTCTGCTTCCTGCTTCAGCCGGTCGTAAATGTTAAGTGCATCCTGATAACGTCCCGGCTCCACCAGCAGATAATATTTCTGGTTATTTAGGTAGCCTTCTACCGCTCCACGCCAGCGCTCATCTGCCATTTCCAGCACATCAGCCAGAATATAAACGGGAACCGCATGCCCCGTTTTATCCGCCAGATCCTTTTCCAGCCGGTCTTTGAACAGCAGAAGCCCATGGGGATAATCTTTGATGTTCCTGCGCAGATTTGCAAGCACCGCACTTTTCTGGTCGGCTTGCTTCTTCAGCTCTGCAATACGATCCTCTGTTTTATGAGCCGCACTGCGGACAGCCTCCGACAATTCGGCCGCTGCCTGCTGCCCCGTTTCAAACAACTCCACAGGCCGGGCAAACAATCCCTTCTCGTCACCAGTAAATACAGCATATGCTTTCTGCGCCGTGTTCGCCGCTTCCTGCACCGGTATGAGAAGTTCTTCCGGTTCCAGTTCTTGTATCTCCCCGCAGAATCTCTGCAAACGCCGTGCTTCCCGCTTGATCTCCACTTCAAGATTTTGCAGACCCTGTTCCAGCCTTTTCTGCTCATCTTTCAGAGCCTTTTCCATGTTGAGCAGACGCTCTTCCTCCTGGAAAACATTGCTCTGCCTGCAGGCCAGCTCCAGCTCACTGCGGCGCGTTTCTTTCTGTTCGATCTGCCGCTCAAGCTCCTCCCGTTGCTCATTCACATTTGCAAGGTTCTCCTTGCATTCAGTTCGTTCCAATTCCCTCTGGTCGATCTCTGTCTGCGCAGCTTCTTTTTCGGCCCACCGTACCAGAAACTTCTGGATCTGGCAGCGGTCTATGGCTTGGTTCATCTCCTGATACAGCCTGCTGATTTGCTGCAGCGCATCCAGCTTTTCCTGCTGACGCTGCGCCAGCAATTCGTGCCGTTTATAATCCCGGATGTTTTGCTGCATCAGCTCAATATTGGGTTTATCCGGAATATCGCAGATGTTCTCCGTAATAAATTTTTGGATATCCACAATTGGCCGGAACGAAACAGCCTTCTTCATCATCCGTAAGACCTGCTCGTTGTGGACGTTCCACTTTGCAAGCATGTTGCGGCGATACTCTTTTTGGGTATCGTAAAATTCTGCCCGTGCATAGTTCTGCTTCAAAAAACGGCGAAGTGCAGAAATCTCCATTGCCTCGCCCTGCTCAATAAAGCAATTTTCCGGCAGTGTCCCCGTGTAAATAAAGAATGTATCACGGTAACTTCCATCGCTGCGGCAGTCAAAGGTAACGCCCGTCACAAAGCTGCTGCCCTCCATCTCATCCTGAAATTCGCAGACAATATAGGTGGAAAAGTCCTTACCACGGCGGGAATACGGGCTGTTATCATCCATGTCGGCGCGCAGATAGCCTTCCAATGTGCGCTGCGATTTTTCGTTGGCTGCCTGATTAAAATTGCGGGAATTTGTCTCGCCCAGCAGCACGATCTGCAGTGCATCGATGACCGTTGACTTTCCGGCGCCGTTCTTGCCGGTCAGGAAATTGATGTCGCCCACTTCAATCAGTTCCTTACTGAAATAGAGCCAGTTGATCAGCAGGATCTTCTTCAGCTTCTTCATCTGTTTCCTCCTTTTTCAAAACAGACACCACCAAGTTCAGCTTTTCGCTGGAGACCGCAGAGAGAATGGTGGGCAATATTGCGATCCTGCAGCTGCCCTGGTTGAATTTTCCTTCCAGTCTTTGAATCACAGAATGGTTTTCCAGTACCGTAAACGCGCGTTTGACCTCTTCCATATTCGGCTTAGCCGGAAAAACGGGATAGTCGGTCACCACTTTTTCCAGCACATCCCGCACAGTACACACGGCATCCTGCTCCAAACCCAAACGCTCCATATTTTCTTCGTAAATCAGCCGTAATGCCAGCAAAATCGCCGTTTCTTTTTTATTGAGGTTGCAACGATTAGCCTCGTCTGTGTTCAACACATAAAAATATCCGTTCAGTTCATCCCTGCGCAAATCCCAGTCCAGCAGGCTCAGGTACTCCTGTACAGCCTCATAGTGCCGTGATAGAAAAAGATAGTCTGGGTTATCCACCCTGCCTTTTCCCGGCTGGTAGATGGTTCGCACAATGTATGTGCGGCTGAGCAGCTGATTGCAGACAGATTTGAATTGTTCCAGTTCTTTTGCCGTTGCATTGGTAACAAAATCAAAATTCACGGCTTCTTCTCCTTCCTCCGGATCTGCATTTGCGGGATCGAATAGCCATTTTTGCAAAAAATGCCATCGAGTTCCTGGACCACATAACCGGCAGATGCATCCTTGCTTCCAAGGATTGCCAGCAAACTCATGATATAATCCTTGTCCTCTTCAAGCGAGAGCTCCTCCGAGCAACGAATGTCAGCGTCTCCCAGCCATCCCTGCACGTAAGCATTTACTGCTGCCCGGCCATATTTCGATTGCAGTAACTGTGCCGCTCTGACCTGTTCTTCCGTATTCGGTGCCTGATCATCTTGTATCAGCACCGACGCGGTTTTTGTCCGTTTTTCGGGGCGCTTACGGTACCACAGACTTTTTTCTGACAAAAAAGACTGCTCATACAATTGAAATGCCGGTTGTATCTGGTCCACCAGCTCAGACGCCCTGCGGTTTCTGGACAGTGCCGTCAGCAAAACATTCAAATTGCCGCGCACGCTTTGATCTCGGTTCGTCAGGTTCTCAATTTTCTGTGTTGCTGCCCTGGTATAGCGCCGGACCTGCGTATCAATTTCTTCAAGATAGTCCTTCTCTAAATTGTCATAGCGTTCTTCGATCCAGAAAATTTTCCTCAGCAGATCGGCACGGCAGTCTTCCAATGTCTTGCCCCGCTTATCACGCAATGCTTCATTTGCCATCGTCATCAGCAGCGCGTCATCTTCTTCCCACCGTCTTAGTATAGATTGAATTGGGACACGATACTTCGGAACTGAGTCTTTGATTTTCAGCGGACGGATGTATGCCTCCACAACTTTTTGTCCGAAGTCATTGAAGTGTGCAGCCAGCACCTGGTTGACATCCTGCATATCGATCTGCATCTGAAAGTAATGCTTTACGTTATGATAGACCATTTGCAACAAACTAATCAGTGCCGTTGTGTTATCGTAGGCACTGTAAAGCGCCGTCATTTTTTCGTAAGCATTGTTGCTGTCGTCGGCGGTCTTTAAGACTGAGAAAGTTCCGAACACATAGGAATATCCACGAGCCGGGCTATCATCGCGGAGTTGGTGGAATAATTCCAGCAAGCGGCTGCTGTAATTAGGAATCGTGATATACTCTTCAAAATCATCCCCACGTTCCTTCTCAAACCACCCCTTACTACACAGCTTGCGGATTAAAAAACGGGCGCGGCCAGAGATATCCCTCAGTTCCTCTTCGTCAATGTCTTCATCTTCAAACGTAGCATCCGCCAGTTCCTGCTCCAGCCTGCCGCGCAGCATTGAATACAAGACATCTTCCCGTATTTTCAAGTTTTCTTGGTATGCTGCGTACAGTACGTCCAGTGCATCCGCATATAAAATACGGTTGGGCGAAGCCAACGGCGAGAAAAGTTCACTGGGAACCACTTCGAAAAACTTCATAGGCCTACCACCTTATTCGACTGATATACGCTTTCTTTTCTATTATTGTAACCTCTTTCCGCTTACAAAACAAGATGCAAAAAGCTCTTGGCCTCCATTACAGAAG
>ENA-OVGJ01000206-OVGJ01000206.1-human-gut-metagenome-genome-assembly--contig:-NODE-206-length-31607-cov-133.121672_pt1 | contig 31607 bp, 24 predicted proteins | sample MGYA00237772_ERZ505423 | MGnify/ENA primary metagenome ERZ505423 (study PRJEB26158, sample SAMN06016386) | human gut metagenome | biome: human gut; feature: ankylosing spondylitis patient; material...
GCAAGCGCCAGATGGAAGACCAGCTCATCCTGCAGCAGCACATCCACGCCGAAGAAATGGGCGAGGCGAAGATCAAGTTCTTCATGAACATCAGTCACGAAATCCGTACGCCATTGACACTGATTATCACCCCATTGCTCTCCCTGATTAAGGAAGACAAAGAGCCTCACCGTCAAGGCATCTACGAGATTATCCGAAAGAACTCGGAACGTATCCTTCACCTCATCAACCAGATGATGGACCTCAGAAAGATTGACAAGGGACAGATGGTAATGCGTATGTGCAAGACCGATATGGTTTCGTTCATCAATGAAGAATACGACCTTTTCAAGCAGCAAGCCATTGCCAAGAGCATCGACTTCGAATACCAGCATGACTGCGAAGAGCTTCCAGTATGGATAGACCGCAACAACTTCGACAAGGTGATAATTAACACCCTCTCGAATGCCTTCAAGTTTACCCCTACGGCAGGCCACATTCTCCTCTCGCTCACCCACACCGACCACCATGCCTACATCAGCATCAAGGACAGCGGCATAGGCATCCCGAAGGATAAGTTGGAAACTATCTTCCAGCGCTTCTACCAGACCCCTGACGACCCTAACGACCGCAACGTCGGTACGGGCATCGGTCTCGATCTCACCCGCTCGCTCGTGGAACTGCACTACGGAACCATCTCAGCCCGCAACAACGAGGGCGAGAAGGGAAGCAAGTTTGAACACGGAAGCGAGTTCATCATCCGCATTCCATTGGGCAAGGATCATCTCAAACCAGAAGAGATCATCGAGGAAGAAGAGATGAAGAAAGATCAGAATAATGAACTTGCTGAAGCAGAACAGGAAGAACAGCTGGCAGAAAACAATGACCAACCAGCCGAAACCTTGAACAATTCCGATACTACCCCAACCTCTGCCAAGGGAGCCAAGGCAGAAATCGTGATTGTGGAAGACGAAGAGGATATTCAGGAATACCTGAAAGCACAGCTCTCCAGCGACTTCAAGATTCGCACATATCCTAACGGAAAGGTGGCACTGAACGAGATTCTGAAGAATAAGCCAGACCTTGTCATCAGCGACATCATGATGCCGGAAATGGACGGAACCACCCTCTGCGCCAAGCTGAAATCAAACATCAACACCAACGATGTGCCTATCATCCTGCTCACAGCCAAGAGCCGTGAGGAAGACCAGCTGGAAGGATTGCAGACCGGTGCCGATGCCTACATTCTGAAGCCGTTCAACATGGACATTCTGCACCGCAACATCATCAACCTGCTCACCGTGCGCCGCACTTTACGCAATAAGTTTACGGGCAATGAAAGCCAGAATCACCAGGTAGAACAGATAGAAATGCAGACACCTGACAATTCCCTGATGCAACGGATAATGGAGGTTATCAACGAAAACATCAACGATTCCGACCTGAGTGTGGACATGATAGCACAGAAGGTGGGCATCAGTCGTGTACACCTGCACCGCAAGATGAAGGAACTGACCAATCAGACGCCACACAGCTTCATCCGCAACATCCGACTGCAGCAGGCAGCCAAATTGCTCAAGGATGGCAAGCAAAGCATCACTGAAGTGATGTACGCATGCGGCTTCTCCAATTCCGCAAGTTTCAGCACCATGTTCAAGAACCTCTATGGCTGTTCTCCTAGAGAATACATGCAGAATGCCATGAAGAAATAAAGATGATACACAATAGAAAAAAGAATATGTAACAAAAACAAAGCTTTATGAAACTTTGAAAAAAGTCTTGGTTACATTTCACAATGAAAGATTGCAAATAAAGCCGTAACTTTGCAGCGGAAAAACCTGTATGGATTCTCCTCCCAGGTTTTCCGCTGCATTTTTATCTTATTGTATAATCTTTAAAATCAACGAATATAATGAAGAAATTAGCAATCTTATCGCTTTCGATGATGCTTGCTGCCGGAGCACAGGCTCAGAATGCCCAGTTCGACTACTTCAAGTATGCCGGCAACGATGCACGATTCAATGTGCCAATCGACAAGAGTCATCAGTATTACAACCCTGTATTGGCAGGATTCTATCCCGACCCATCCCTCTGTCGTGCGGGTGACACCTATTATCTGGTGAATTCATCCTTCACCTTCTTTCCTGGTGTGCCGCTCTCTACCAGCAAGGATTTGGTAAACTGGACTCCAGCCGGGCATGTGCTCACCCGCCAATCGCAGGTGCCTCTGAAGGGTCAGCATGTATCAGGCGGTATCTTCGCACCAGCCATCAGCTATAACAAGAAGAACAAGACCTTCTATATGATTACCACCAATGTGGGTGCCGGCAACTTCTTCGTCAAGTCCAAGGACCCATCCAAGGGCTGGAGCGAACCTATCTATCTGAAGAAGATTGATGGCATCGACCCTAGCTTCTTCTTCGATGACAACGGAAAGGGATATATCGTGCATAACGGTCCTGTGGTTGGCGGTGCTGATTACGAGGGACAGCGTGCTATCCGCTGCTTCGAATTCGACGTAAAGGGCGACAGCATCAAGGGCGACTTCAAGGAGATTCTCCGTGGCGGAACCCATGTAGAGGCTCGTCCTATCTGGATTGAGGGTCCTCACCTCTTCAAAAAGGGCAAGTTCTATTATCTGATGTGTGCAGAAGGTGGTACAGGCGGTTGGCATAGCGAGGTGATTCTCCGCGCCAAGAACCCAATGGGTCCTTGGGAGGAATGCCCAAACAACCCTATCCTTACCCAGCGTACCGGACTCGATCCTAACCGCAAGGACCCTGTATCCAGTGCCGGTCATGCAGACATAGTAGAAGATGGAAAGGGTAACTGGTGGGCTGTATTCCTGGCTTGCCGCCCATACGAGGAGGATATGTACAACACAGGTCGCGACACCTATCTTCTGCCGGTAACATGGAAGAATGGCTGGCCAGAGATTCTTGCCAAGAATACTCCTATCTCTACCATTGGAGAGAAGGCTGGTCTGAAACCAGCTGAAAAGAATGAGTTCTCAGGAAACTTCTCTTACGTGGATAATTTTGATGCAGCAGACAATAGAGCAGGCTTGAAGGATCTGAATCCTCGGTGGATGTTCCTCCGCGACTTTGTTGACTGCTATAAGGTGGAGGATGGTAAATTGAAGATGAGTCTCTTGCCTGGTAATATCTACAAGCGTGACCCGATGTCTGCCATCTGGGCTCGTCAGCAGCACGGCACATTCACTGCCGAGACAGAAATCAACTTTACTCCTCGCAACGACAAGGAAATTGCGGGCATCGCCCTCTTGCAGAAGGAAGACCACAACTTCGTATTGGGTAAGACTATGAAGAAGGGACAGTTGATGATAACTCTAACACGTGCCGAGAAGAACAAAGTCCTCATTGCTTCTGCCCCTATCAAAGCAGGTAAACTAAGACTGAAGGTAGAGGGTCATGACAGATATTACGATTTCTATTATGCCGAGGAAGGCGGTGATTGGCAGTTGCTCGCCAAGGGCGTGGATGCCTCTAACCTGAGTACTCAGAAGAGCGGCGGCTTCATCGGAGCCTGCATCGGTCTCTATGCTTCTTCCAACAAGGAATAAGAACTTTCAAATATCAATACAGAAAAAGCCCCCTCAAAGGAAGGTATAAAACAGAAAAAGGCTCCCCGCAATGAGGAGCCTTTTTCTGTTTATATCTTTTTTCAAGAAACTTTTCTGTACTATTTATTCTTTACGATATCTAATGTCATTTTACCGACCCAGATGGCGCCCTTGCCATTCTGATCTACAGGCACCTGCTTGCCATCAAGATCTGTTCTGTACTTCAGCGTCTGGAAGAGGCTGTGGCTGTGACCTCCCAATACCAGGTCGATGTGGCGGGATGCAGCAATCACCTCGGTATCATCCGTGCCCTCTATATTCCAGCCCAGATGAGAGATGCAGATGATGACATCACACTTCTCCTTCTTCTTCAGGATCTCTGTCATCTCGTTCGCCTTCTGGATAGGATCCAGGTACTGGATACAACCGTAATTCTTCTCACTCACCAAGCCGGCAAGCTGCGGAGCCAGTCCGAAGACACCTATCTTGAGTCCCTTGCGATGCAATATCACGTATGGCTTCACAATATCCGCCAGCTCGGTGCCGGTGAAATCGTAGTTGGCACAAACGATCGGGAACTTTGCCATCCTGAAGAGACGCACCATATTGTCCATGCCGTAATCGAACTCATGGTTTCCGATGGTGGCTGCATCATACTTCATCTCGTTCATCAATCCCACTTCTACATCCCCCTTGAAGAGCGAATAGTAAGGAGATCCCTGAGAGAAGTCGCCACTGTCGAAGAGCAGAAGATCTGGATTCAGACTGCGCTCCTGCTTGATCATTGCCACACGGCGGAGGTAGCCTCCACGGTTTGCTATGGCTGTATCTGCGAGATTCGGATTGTAAGGCATCACGCAGGAGTGGGTATCGTTGGTATGAAGCACCACGAGCTGCTTCACTACCTTTGGAGCCTTCTGCGCCTTTGCCTCCTTCTTGCCCTTTGAATCCTTCAGGACTTTAGCCTGTACTGTTGCCGGCTGCAGCGTAAATGATGCCAGCGCCAGCGCTATATATAATAATGTATGTTTCATTTCTGTACTTATTTAGTTAGTCTATCTGGTTTCCGGGGATTACAAATCCACGGAAAGCTTCGTTCCCCTATTCTACTACGCAGCGGCCTTCTACTCTTGATTCCACTACCTTGCCCTGAGCCTTCATCTCACGGAAATAGTCCATGATGATGTAGCGCACATTGTTCTCCTTCAACTTAGGAGCCACCACATCGGTACCGCTCTTGAAGGCAACAAGCTGGTCGTTGCCCTCGGCAAGATAATCGAGGGTGGCTATGCGATAGCTCTTGGCTGGATCGACAGGTTCTCCGTTCAGGGTTACGCCCTTCAGCTTTCCGTCGCGGGTGATAACCATTCTTACGGCATGGCTCACACCCTCGCCGCCACGGTGGGCTATCTGCTGGAAGAGTTCAAGCACCTTCTCGCCGGTAAGCGTGAGGAAACAGATTTTGTTCTCGAAAGGAGCCACCTCGCTCACATCGCCTACGTTGATATCGCCCTTGGCAAAGTCAGCACGGATGCCACCCATGTTATACACCGAGAAGACAGGCTGCTCATTAAACTGTCCGCCACCCCATACCAGGATGTCAGAAAGCAGATTACTCAACTCGCTCTCAGGGCGATGACGGGTCATATCATGAGCCACGGATCCCACTACAGGTCCCATAATGCTATCCACCTTGTGCTGATAAGGGGCGATGAACTTCGCAGCCTCAGCATCCGGCTGGGCATCCCATTTTTTATCTACCAATATACGGGTTCTCTCCACCTTTGCCACCTTGAATTTCTGGGCAAAGGCTGGACTTGCCATCAGCATCAGAGCCATGGAGGCAAGCATCATCTGCATACTATTCTTTTTCTTCATACCTTTTACAATATTCTAATTTCGGGATGCAAAGATACAAAATAAATCGGCGAAAAAGACGAAAAAGGCGAGAAAAAAACGTTTCATTAGTAAAGAAAACAAAAAAAGAAGGGGAAAAAGAGAAGAAACCCACTGAAAATTTGCGAGATACGAGAAAAAGTAGTAACTTTGCATCCGCTTTTCGGCGTAACCGCTGTTGTCTGGGCAGAAGTGTTGCTCGTCCATGTTGCGTTGGAACGACAAACAATTTTTAATTTTATACAAAAAATGGATTTGATTAAAGTTGCTGAAGAAGCATTTGCAACCGGCAAGAAGTTCCCTGAGTTCAAGGCAGGTGATACTATCACAGTCGCTTACAAAATCGTCGAGGGTACTAAGGAGCGTATCCAGCTCTATCGTGGTGTTGTTATCAAGATCTCTGGTCATGGTGACAAGAAGCGTTTTACAGTTCGCAAGATGTCTGGTACTGTAGGTGTTGAGCGTATCTTCCCTATCGAGTCACCAGCTATCGATTCTATCGAGGTGAACAAGCACGGTAAGGTACGTCGCGCTAAGTTGTACTACTTGCGTAAGCTCACAGGTAAGAAGGCTCGTATCGCTGAGAAGAAGACCATCGCTAAGAGCGCTGAGTAATTTTCTTAGTTACCTATTAAAAATTAGAATCAGAAAAAGGGCATCCGATCTCACGATTGGATGCCCTTTCTGCATTTCCTTATTCTCCGGCGCTGTAGTTTGTCAGCCCGTCATCGGTGCCGTGCAATGCGCCCTGCAGATCAGCCCAGCTCTGGAATCCGGCAAGCAATGCCAGACGGTTGAGTGTCTGCTGTGAAGGTTTCTCCTTTCCTTTCATTATTTCCCACACCTTGTGCAGCAACTTGTTGTTTCTATGCTTCTCTTCGTGCTGCAGGTGTTCCCTGCCTAGCTTCTTCTCCAAAGCTACAGCGAGGATTTTCAAATCATTTTTCATTGTGATTATCCTTCCTCAAATTCTCAATTCCTTTAATTTCTCAAATTTTCATTTTTCATTCCTAACTGCGGGCAAAAGTACACAATATTTTTGAAACGGAGTCATGTTTGGGAGATTATTTTTGAATTTCGCACGAAAAAAATGGTTTTCTCATATTTTTTTTGTAATTTTGCAACCAAATTCTAAATACATTTCTTAATTAAGATGAAAGAATTAGCACTTAAGTACGGATGCAATCCGAATCAGAAGCCTTCTCGCATCTATATGGATGACGGAAGGGAACTGCCTATCGAAGTTATCAACGGCCGTCCTGGCTACATCAACTTCCTGGATGCTTTCAACTCTTGGCAATTGGTCAAGGAACTGAAGGCAGCTACAGGAATGCCTGCTGCCGCTAGTTTCAAACATGTTTCTCCTGCTGGTGCTGCCATCGGCCTGCCACTGAGCGACACATTGAAGAAGATTTACTTCTGCGATGACGTAGATTTTGAACTTTCTCCTTTGGCTTGCGCTTATGTTCGTGCTCGTGGTGCAGACCGCATGTGCTCTTACGGTGACTTTGTTGCCCTGAGCGATGTATGCGATGAGGCTACTGCCCTCCTCATCAAGCGTGAGGTGAGCGATGGCGTGATTGCTCCAGGCTTTACCCCTGAGGCTATCAAGGTGTTGAAGGAGAAGCGCAAGGGTACCTACTGCGTCATCCAGATTGATCCTGACTACATGCCAGCTCCTATCGAGCACAAGCAGGTATTCGGTGTTACCTTCGAGCAGGGACGCAACGAGGTGAAGCTCGATGATCCAGCTCTCTTCGAGGATATTCCTACCAAGAACAAGAACTTCACTGCAGAGGCTAAGCGCGACCTGATTATCTCGCTCATCACCCTGAAATATACCCAAAGTAACTCTGTATGCTACGTGAAGGATGGTCAGGCTATCGGTATCGGTGCCGGTCAGCAGAGCCGTATCCACTGTACCCGTCTGGCTGGTTCCAAGGCTGATGAGTGGTGGTTGCGCCAGTGTCCTAAGGTGATGAACCTGCCTTTCAAGGAGAAGATTCGCCGTGCCGACCGCGACAATACCATCAATGTCTATATCTCTGACGAGTGGGAGGATGTATTGCAGGATGGCGTATGGGAGCAGTTCTTCACAGAGAAGCCTGAGCCACTGACCCGCGAGGAGAAGAAGGCTTGGATTGCCCAGAACAAGGGTGTATCTGTAGGTAGCGACGCTTTCTTCCCATTCGGCGACAACATCGAGCGTGCTCACAAGAGTGGTGTAGAATACATAGCAGAAGCAGGCGGTAGCATCCGTGACGATAATGTTATCGATACATGCGACAAGTACGGCATCGCCATGGCGTTTACTCACGTTCGCCTCTTCCATCATTAATTTATATAATATAAAAGGTATATGAGCGATATTGACGATATTATCATGGGTGGTATGGTTTTCAAGGGCGGCGGCGGTCCGAAGAAGGACGACGACGACAAGGTGAAGACCAAGGCCAAGAAGAAGAAGTACATTACGGGTGCTCACGGAAGCGGCTCTGCCCGTCAGAAGGCAAAGTATCGCCAACAGAGAGCCAACCGTAAATCGCAGAAGAAGAAGTAATTCTTTTCTCCAGAGAATAAAAAATAAATCCCCATCGACAGGAGCAGTCCAGTCGATGGGGATTTTTTCGTATTTCAGACATCAGTCTTCATTGAGCCTGATGCCCTGCCAGGTGGAAACCAGGTCGCCCGATACGGCTATGGTTGGCGTCTGACTCTTCTCATTCACCACTACCGACTTCTGCGCCACATTCGTCTTCACATAGTCGAAGAGATCGCCATAGGTAACCTTGCCCTTACTCTCCTGCAGTTTCTTCAGGAGAAAATAGGTAAAGAGTCCGTGCTTCTTCTCCTTGTAGGGATAAGCCGTCTCGCTACCCTGGGCAGCCGTCATCACGAGCATGTTGCCCTTCGGAGCCTCAGCCTTCGCCTTGAGTGCCACACCTCTGGCTGAAGCCAGCATACCCTCGCCTCGTTTGCTGCCACTGAAGCAGGCATCCATCAGCACCGTTACGCAGGCTGCGTTCAGACCGTTGAGTTCAGCATACAGCCTGCTCATACTGTAACCCGTTGCCAGAATATTGCTCTTGCCATCTACGGGCAGGAGATAGGAGGTGCCGTTACTCTCGTCGGGCATTCCATGTCCGGCATAATAGAAGATGAATCTCGCTTCAGCTCCATAAGCCTTGGCGATGTTCTGCATCCAGTTGATTTCCGCCAGCATATTGTTGAGGGTGGCATCCTTGCGGATATGCAGGTTGCTTTCCGGAATGCCGAGCAGCTTGATGCAGTATTCCCTGAAAGCCATACCGTCGTTGAGGGCAAACTCCACGTTCACTTCCTCCTGGTAATTCTCGTTGGCGATGATTACGGCAAAGGTCTTCTCCTGCTTCACCTTCGAAACGGGAATGTTCAGATCCACGTCCGATTTCAGATAGCTTGCCAGCGTGTTCACGCCTTCAGCGGCTCCCGCTGCCTTCGCCGTCTTCCGGGTAGCAATAGACTGATGTTCATCCCTTACAAATTCCTGGGCACAGGTGGAGTCGGTTCTCATTACCTTCACCAGTCCTTTCTTGCCCACAGAGATTCTCTGAGAGTGGACAGGTAGCGAGAACCAACATCCTGCTGCCATCATCACCATCATCATGATATTCTTCCATTTCATACACTAGCGGTTTTGATGTTTACACCTTATTATATATATAGAGTTTGATAGATTTTCCTTAACTTCTCTCTAACTTCCTTTAACTTCTCTCTAACTTCCCATTTACCAGTCGTCCGAGAATCCGTCGGAAGAATCAGCAAGAAGCGCCTCTTTTAGAATGTCGATAATGGAGTTCTGGAAAGCCGAAGCCATCACGAAAGCCTTGCTTGATGCCAGCTTGTGTTTGTCCTTTTCTACATAAGGATAGCAGGAACTGATGTTCCACACCTCATCCTTGCTCACCACCTCGTCATCATCCGCCTCACCGGTAGCAGCCGCGGCGAGCACACTGGCGATGGCACTTGTCCATCCGCCGCCCGATTTTACGGTCACTTCGTAGCTGTCCATATAGACACTCACCCTTGCCTTCTCCTCCTTCACGTCCACACGGATATACGGCATCATATCCACCTGATAATGGTTGACTCCAGCATTCTGTCGGGCGATGTTCTCGATATAAGCCTGGGTAATGATCAGTCCCTGTTCAGCATTCTGCTCTCTAATCACGCCGTGGGTATCCTTACTTTTAAATGCGCGGTTGAACCATTCGATGGCTTTCTTGAAGATTTCTGCCTTCGACTGACCAGCGCAGGCGATGACCTCCTGGTAGTTCAGGCGGTTCTTGTTGTCCAGAGCTACTTCCTTACTCAGGTTTCCGGCAGCCTCTGTCCAGTTATCACCATATTTATCCTTGGCGTATCTCTCAATCTGTTCGGCTGTAAAGACCTGTGCACTTGCCGTAAGGGCAAGCACGCAGAGTGCAAGTGTGATAAGATATTTCTTCATATTATCATTTATATTTTAAGTGATGCTGCAAAGATAGCATTTTTTTAAATACAAACCCGTTCAGATGATAAAAACCCATGGTGCAATTCGTAAAAACTTGCAGTTACCGGCTTTTAATCATCCAAACGGGTGGATTTTTTCGATTAACAGGAGTAATTTTCGCTATTTCTAGTTCTTCACGCTCTTTACCCCCTTGCCCTTGGTAAGATGCAGGGTGGCAGCCTTGAGCTTGTGATTGCTGTGGTCGAAGATGATGGCTGGATCCAGGCGCTTGCCGCCGAAAGACACCTCGAAATGGAGATGCTCTGTGGTGGCCCTGCCAGTGCGGCCCGTAAGACCGATTACCTGACCTGCCTTCACCTTATCACCCTTCTTCACCATGTTCTTACTCTGATGGCTATAGAGCGTTTCCAAGCCGTAGGCATGCTTGATGCGGATGCAGTTGCCATAACCGTAGTAAGGTCCCGAGGCAACCACCACGCCATCGAAGGCGGCATAAATCTCGTCGTTAGGCTTGGTCTTCAAATCCACACCCGAGTGACGGCGGGCACCTCCGTATGGACTGATGACACGGGCATCAGGCAATGGATATGCCCATGCCTTCTCCTCTATCTTCTCCAAATCGAGACGGAAGGTGTTGGTGATGGTAAACGGGTCGTACACCTCGTCGGGGTCGAGGGTCATGGCGTGATCGCTACGGCTGCTTCCCGATTTCTTATTTGTTTCCTTATTGTTTCTATCATTCTTATCGTTCTTGGAAACGGAGGAATCCTTGCCACCAATCACCTTGATGCCGATGCGGTTGCCCTCCTTGCGGAACTGCACGGTCTGTCGGCGGAGCTTATGGCTCTTCAGTTCGATGATGGTTTCCGGATTGATGCGCGCACCGTTCACCATGATGGAGAAATCGCAATAGGTCTCTCCCTCTCGGGTGCCCACGATGGCGATGGTCTGTCCGGCATCTATCGACTGTCCCACCTTCACCAGGTTCTCGGCATTGTTGGCATACACGGTTTCCAGACCGTTGTCGTGGCGGATCACGATCACGTTGCCCATCGATTCGGTCTTGCGCGAGAGACGCACATAACCATCAAACATCGCCTTCACTGCATCGCCCTTGGCAGTAGAGATGCGCATCACGCTGTTGCCATTGATAAGGCTAGCCTTGCCCACAGGAAGCGGGAAGGAATATTCCTTGGCACGGAATATCTCAAAGTCAACATTGAAGGCTTGACTCTGGGCAAAGAGACCTGGCGTTGCGATGCTCACCTGCTGTTGCTCGGCGGCAGTAAACTCATTCTTGGCGGGCATGAAACTACTCAGCGAAAGCATCAGCATTCCCGAGACGGCAGCCAGCCCGATTCTTCTTCTTAATCTTCTGTTTACAATCATTCTCTATTCTTTTAGATTCATTTTTTAAATTTAACCATTAAATCTTAAAACATAAAAACATCCATTTTTCCCTCTTCGTTCATAGAAAAGAGAAAAATGGATGTTATCTTGAAAACTTACTTCATCAGAATGCCGGTATAGATTCTGCCACTCTCTATGCCCAGCTTTCTTGCCGAGAAGAACTCGTCGCTATGGGCAAAGGTACAGATGCCGCAATCCTGGATATTCTCCTCAGCCACACCGCAATGCAGCAGGATCTGCTTGTTGCAGAGCGGCAGGTTGATGTGCCACTTCAGCGGCTGCACGATGTTTCCTTCTGCAGCCAGGCGCTCACGCTCGGCAATATCTACCGAGAAGGCGGCATTGGGGCGCTGCTCGGCAATCTCTTCCATCGGGAAGGCTGCCTGCTCGAAAGCCTCATACACCTCATCGCCTACCTCGAAATGCTCCAGCGAGATACCCGGACCAATCACTGCCTTCAGCTTCTTTGGCTCCGTATGATAGGCGAAAGCCATTTCCTGGATGGTCTTGTGGACGATGCGTGCCAGCGTGCCTCGCCATCCGGCATGGATGGCTGCCACGGCATGGTGTTCCTCGTCATAGAGCAGGATTGGGATGCAGTCGGCGGTGGAAACGCCTATGCATACGCCCTTCTCATTGGTCATCACGGCATCTACGCCCTCGAGAATCATCTTGCGAATGTTCTCAGGTATTGAGAAATAATCTCCTGCCACCTGACGGACCTCTACTCCATGCACCTGATGCGGCAGGATGATGTGGTCGGTGCTGATGCCCAGCTCATCCGCCAGCTTCCTGCGGTTCTCTGCCACGTGTTCGGCGCAGTCACCGCAATAGTCATTGATATTGAATTCGCTGTAGTCGCCCTGGCTCACTCCTCCCTTTCGGGTGGTAGAGAAAGCAGTGACGCCCTCAGCGATATGATATTCCTTATTCATATTCGAAATCATCTAAGTCATCTACATCCTCGATTTCATCCTCGTCAATATACTCCACGATGTCCTCGCCCTCAGCCTCGAGTTCCTGCTGGAAGCGGCTCATATCCTTGTCACGGTGAACGAGGGTATCTTCTGAAGTAATCTCCTGCAGCTTGTTGCTCTCTGAATTCAACTCCTTCCAGAGCACATCCTTGAGTTCCTGGATGCCCTGTCCGGTAACTGATGAGATGAATACCACCGGAAGATCGGTTGGCAGGGTCTCCTTCAGCATCTCGATAAGCTCCTCGTCCAGCAGGTCACACTTGGTGATGGCGAGCACGCGATGCTTGTCGAGCATCTCAGGGTTGAAGTTCTTCAACTCGCCCAGCAGCACCTCGTATTCCTTCTTGATGTCGTCGGTATCGCCTGGAACCATGAAGAGGAGCAGCGAGTTGCGCTCGATGTGTCGCAGGAATCGCAGTCCCAAGCCCTTTCCTTCGCTCGCTCCCTCGATGATACCCGGGATATCTGCCATCACGAAACTCTGATGGTCGCGGTAATCCACGATTCCCAGCGATGGCTCAAGGGTGGTAAACGGATAGTTGGCTATCTTTGGACGGGCACTGGATACGGCAGAGAGCAGGGTTGACTTTCCGGCATTAGGGAAACCCACAAGACCCACATCGGCAAGGAGCTTCAGCTCCATGATGATGGTCATCTCCTGCATCGGCTCACCTGGCTGCGCATAGCGTGGAGCCTGGTTGGTAGAGGTACGGAACTGGAAGTTGCCCAGTCCGCCGCGTCCGCCCTTCAGGAGCAGTACTTCCTGACCGTCGTAAGCCACGTCGCAGACGAACTTACCGGTTTCGGCATTATACACCACGGTACCGCAAGGCACATCGATATAGATGTCCTTACCATCAGTGCCGTGGCACTTGTCACGTCCTCCATTGCCACCATGCTCGGCGAAGAAGTGGCGCTGATACTTCAGATGCAGCAAGGTCCAGTAGTTGTGGTTGCCGCGAAGATAGATGCTTCCTCCACGTCCGCCATCGCCACCGTCAGGTCCACCATTCGGTTGGTACTTCACGTGGCGCAGGTGCATGGAGCCTTTACCACCCTTACCAGAGCGGCAGTTGATCTTTACATAATCTACGAAATTGGATTCAGCCATTGATTTTTCTTTTATTATTTAACGAATAAATCTTCCCCGCAGCCTTGCGGGGAAGATTATTATATCTTGATTACAAGTTGTCGATTACATTGCAAACACGAGCGAAGATCTCATCTACTGTTCCGAGACCCTCGATGTGGTGGTGGATACCCTCCTTCTCATACCAGTCGATGAGAGGAGCAGTCTGTGTATGATATACGTTGAGACGCTTCTTGATAGTCTCCTCGTTGTCATCAGAACGGCCACTCAACTTACCGCGGTTGAGCAGACGAGCCATCAGCTCATCCTCTGGAACGGCGAGCTCGATCATGGCAGCGATCTTGTGACCACGCTCAGAGAGCATCTTCTTCAAAGCCTCAGCCTGTGGAGTGGTACGTGGGAAACCGTCGAAGATCACACCTGCGTGTTCCTTGCCGAAGCTGTCATATACGCTTGCGAGGATGTCGATCATCAACTCGTCTGGAATCAACTGACCATTGTCGATATAACCCTTGGCAGTCTTGCCGAGCTCTGTACCATTCTTGATTTCGTTACGAAGAACGTCACCTGTTGAAATGTGACCGAGACCATACTTCTCGATCATCTTGTCGCTCTGTGTACCCTTACCAGCACCTGGAGCGCCGAAAATTACGATATTTTTCATTTTTACCTTAATATATATAAATTGTTTTATGTTGTGTCTCCCACATGCTTCACCCCCTATTCTTCTACAATCGTGTAGATGTCGCGGAGGTTTCTGCCTTCTTGGTCATAATCTAATCCATATCCTACGATGAAATCGTTAGGGATTTCCATTACGGCATAGTTGATGTCCAGATCCACCTTCAGATTGCCCGGCTTCACGAGGAGCGAGCAGATCTCGATGCTGGCAGGATTCTTCTTCTTCAGATCCTCGATCATGTGAGCCATGGTAAAGCCGGAATCCACGATGTCCTCCACGATTACCACGTGGCGACCGGTAAGATCCTGGTTCAGACCCATCAGGGTCTTCATGCTGCCGGAAGAACTGGTGCCCTCGTAGGAAGCATACTTCACAAAAGAAATCTCGCTTGGTACCGTAATCATTCGCATCAGATCGGCAGCGAAGATAAACGAACCATTCAACACAGCCAGGAACACCGGAGTCTTGTCCGCATAATCCTGGTTCAATCGGTCGGCAACGACCTGTACCTTCTTCAGAATATCTGCCTCTGGAATGGAGGTCTTGAAGGTCTTATCCTTGATTTTTACTATGCCCATAGTCTTGATGATATAATATTTTCTGCAAAATTACGAAAAAATCGTGAAACTTCATCCATTCATCGACTTTTTTTAGTACTTTTGCATTAAAATAATCAGATAATCGGACATAACATACATTAATATATGAAAATATTCACTAGTGCTCAGATACATGAGCTGGATAAATACACCATTGAGCATGAGCCAATCACATCGCTCAACCTGATGGAAAGGGCGGCAAAGGCGCTCACCCGTGCCATCGAGCAGGAATGGTCTAACAGAACACCGGTCGTGGTCTTCGCCGGTCCGGGAAACAATGGGGGTGACGCACTTGCCGTGGCACGCCTTCTCAGCGAAGACGGCTATGGGGTGAGTGTATTCCTATTCAATGTGCACAACAAGCTTTCTGCCGACTGTGCCACCAACAAGAAACGACTCATCGAGGGTAAGCGCGTCAAGCAGTTTACAGAGGTCACCGTCAACTTCGACCCTCCTCAGCTCGAGGCGGGAATGCTCGTGGTGGATGGTCTCTTCGGCAGCGGACTCAACAAGCCGCTGGCGGGCGGATTCGCTGCCATGGTGAAATACATCAACCAGAGTGCGGCAAAGATCGTGAGCATCGACCTGCCTTCCGGTCTGATGAGCGAGGACAATTCCTACAACATCAGCGCCAACATCATCCGTGCCGACCTCACCCTCACCCTGCAGCAGAAGAAGCTGTCGATGATGATGGCAGACAACCAGCAGTATCTGGGCAGAATCAAGGTGCTTGATATCCGACTCTCCCCAGAGTTCATCCAGCGCACCGAGAGCCGTTGCAGCATCCTTGAGGAGAAGGACATCCGCCAGCTCCTGAAGCCTCGCGGCGACTTCGCCCACAAGGGCAGCATGGGCACGGCGCTCCTCATCGCAGGCAGCTACGGCATGTCGGGCGCTTCGGTCCTTGCCACCAGAGCCTGCCTCAGAACGGGTGTGGGAAAGGTGATTACCCATACGCCTAAGAGAAACTACGAGATCATGCAGATTTCCGTGCCCGAGGCGGTACTGCAGATGGATACGGAGGAAACCATCTTCAGCGAACCGGTAGATACGGAAGATTACCACGCCATGGGCATCGGTCCGGGACTGGGAACCAGCGAGGCGACAGCCATCGCCCTGATTGCCCAGCTCAGAAGATGCACCTGTCCGGTAGTGGTGGATGCCGATGCACTCAACATCCTTGCCAGTCACCGTGCCTGGATGCAGCAGTTGCCTAAGAACCTCATCTTCACTCCACATCCTAGAGAGCTTGACCGTCTGGCTGGCATCACCAGCAGCAACTGCACCGAGCGTCTCTTCAAGGCATGCGAGCTTGCCGACCGTCTGCACGGCTACATCCTGCTGAAGGGACATTTCTCTGCCCTCTGTCATCCGGATGGTAAGGTGGAGTTCTGCTCTACGGGCAACAGCGGTATGGCTACGGCGGGCAGTGGCGATGTGCTTACAGGCATCATCACCGCTCTTCTGGCTCGCGGCTACAAGCAGGCAGATGCTGCCCGCATCGGTATGTACCTTCATGGTCTTGCCGGCGACCTCGCCATCAAGGACCTGGGCAAGGAAAGCCTCATCGCCAGCGATCTCATCGATTACCTGCCGAAGGCATTCCTCAGATTGGAAGAGTAAGATTGGAAAAGTATAAGAATGCAGAAAGGGTGTGCTCGTGTGAGCACACCCTTTCTGCATTCTTATGTTTATACTAGGCTTCCAATGAATTTCTGGCTTCATAGAAGCGCTTTTCCAGCTCGCGTCGCAGATCGTCCTTGCGGTCCATATTCAGCTTCTTGCGGATATGGCTGCGCTGGCTGGTGATGTTCGATTCACTCTTGTTCAGTTCGATGCAGATTTCCTTCAGCATCTTGCCTTCCAGTACCATCTGGCAGATTACTCGCTCACTGTTGGTGAGGTCGGCACATACCAGATCCCATGCCTTCTTGCTCAGTTCGCTGGTCTTCAACTGTTCTGCGGCACGTTGCAGGATATTCTGCTGCTGCTCCGGGCGCAGGCGGCTCAGCAGGTTCACCGCCATATCCTTCTCTTCATCCTTCAGGTCGGCAAGCATATGCAGTGCCTTCTTCTCTTCTTCCCTCATCTGCTTGGGCTGTCTGAGTTCCTTGATGATGAGAGGTTCCCAGTTATAGAGCCAGACATACAGAATCATCAGGAAACCAACCAGAACAGCCTTGATGCTGAAGAGCAGCACGGAAATCTGCGTATGCGAGAGGGCTACCGCTACTACTGGCAGCAGAGCGACGGCAAAGCCGAGAGTGGTTCGGTTGAGCTGCTGGCTCTGGGCGGTAATGGCGAGTATAAACATAATAAAGATATTGCTCATCACGCTCAGGTTGTCCCGATCGCCCTGATAGTGCAGACAAAGCATACTGTCTATCGCCAGCTTGACGAATACGAGGATATAGAGCAGGGAGATGCCAGTCTTGAATACCACCTTACGCTTCAGCACCACATATATCAGCAGCGCCAGTGCAATGGTATGGACTATATTATAGAACATGCCCCCCCATGCTTTCATCATGTAAAACAAAAGGAAGTGATAGGGAATAATGAGTATCTCTACCAAAGTCAAAAAGACGAAGGCGATCACCCTTCGGCGGTCCACCACTCCACAATAGTCAGGGCATAAATGATGTTCCAAGCGCAAACACCAATCCCAAAGTTTGTTCTTAGCTTTCATTTCTTGCTTTCAATTTACTTATAGTTTAAACAATCGTTGATACTTATATATCATCAAAGTCTTGCCCGCTTGGGGCTTTTGCATACCTTTCAGGACCTCTGAATCCTGAATTCATTGTTGATTTACTAACTTATTCTTATCCGCTGCAAAATTACAACGAAAAATCGGAAAACACTAAGAAAGTAGGTTAAAAAGAGGTGGAAAAAGCAAAAAATAGATGAGAAAAAGCATTTTTCAGGGTTTTTCAGTGTTTCATTTATGCGGTTTTTATTCGGTATCAGCATTTTTAGGCGCATTTTTCTTGGCAGCAATCGAAAAAGACGCTATCTTTGCAATCGTAAAAACAAAGTTCGCGGTTTCAAGCCCGAGCTTCCAATCAAACCCCAAAGTTGCCAACAGGCATCTAAGAACAATGGAGTAGATGATAAAGATGATGATGAGTAGAAGAAGAGTAAATGATAGACTTACTATTCTTTAATAAATAAAGTCTAGTTTCAAGCCTATTGAATGGAAGGAAAAGGAAATTAAGAAAAAGAATAAGTATAAGTATAAGTATAAGTAAAAGATGATGATGCGTTTCTCTAGAGAGACCATTTGTCATTCTTAAATCATTAAAAGATTTTAAGTATGAACAGAAGGATTTTAATTGCGCTACTGGCTGTTGGTAGCTTTATCTGCCCAGCCGTCGCTCAGAAGGTGGCCTTGAAGACGAACCTCCTTTATGATGCTACAAGCACCATGAACCTCGGCTTCGAATTTGGCCTTTCCCCAAAATGGACCTTGGATGTATCCGGCAACTACAACCCGTGGACATTTTCCAAGAACAAGAAGTGGCAGCACTGGCTTGTTCAACCAGAAGCTAGATACTGGTTCTGCAATAAGATGATGGGCTCCTTCATCGGCTTCCACGCCCTCGGAGGTTCTCATAACATAGGTAACGTAGATCTTGACTTCAAGTTCCTCGGTACCGACTTCTCCAAATTGAAAGATTACAGATACGAAGGTTGGTTCGTAGGTGCAGGTGTTGCATACGGTTATACCTGGGCTCTTTCCAAGCATTGGAACTTCGAGGCAGAACTCGGAGTGGGATACGTTTATTCGAAATCGGATAAATATGAATGCCCACAGTGTGGTGAGAAACTCGAGAAAGACAAGGCGCATCACTACGTAGGACCTACCAAGGCGGCACTCAATCTGGTGTATGTCTTCTAATTCATGATACATTATTATATTAATAAGTAAAAACTGAAGATTATGAATACATATAAGATTTTAAACAAGACACTTGGAGCCGTCGCCCTCAGCATTCTGTTTAGCACTAACGCTATCGCTCAGGAACAGGCTGCCAAGGATATGAAAGTCCTCAACAAGGAAATCAAGAAGAAAGGCAATAAGGTGAACGTCTATATGGACCTCAACCTGGATGACGTGAAACTGGCAAGCAACAAGGGTCTCATCCTTACACCTATTTTATATAAGGGTGAAGATACGCTCAAGCTCCCGGCTGTGGAGGTGATGGGTAACAAGAGATACATCTACTACCAGCGTACCAAGAAGACCGCTACCCAGAACCCGCTCATCGTTGCCAAGCGTGAAAACAAGGAGCCACAGACGCTCCGATACGCTTACTCTACTCCTTACCAGGACTGGATGAAGAATTCCAACTTCGCCATCAGCAATGATGCATGTGGATGTAACCAGAAACTGCTGGCAGAAAACCTGCTCACCAACAATGGCGAGGCGCTCGTTACTCCTCAGCAGCTCTATCAGGCTTATCAGCAGCCAAAGGCGGAGGCAGTGAAGATCAGACAGGAAAACGGTTCGGCTAGACTCAACTTCCGCATCAACAAGTGGGATATCGTGAAGGATCTCGGTAACAATACCAATGAGTTGGCTACCATCAAGCAGACGCTCGACCTTGTGAAGAACGACCCTGATGTAACCATCACTTCCATTACCCTCCACGGATATGCTTCTCCAGACGGCAGCTATGCCAACAACAACAAGCTGTCTCGCAACCGTACCCAGGCTCTCTACAACTACCTGTTGAAGACCTACCCTATCGACAAGAAGCTCTTCAAGGTAGAATCTACAGCTGAGGATTGGGAAGGAACGCTGGAATACATCAAGAGTCACAACATCCCTCAGAAGGAAGCTGCTCTCAAGATCATCAACAGCGATATGACTCCTGACCAGAAGGAACAGACGCTCGCAGCCAAGGCTGGTGAGGCATTCCGATTCCTCGTTGACAAGGTTTGGCCAGGCTTGCGCCGCACAGATTACACCATCGAGTACGACGTGAAGGCATTCAACCTCGAAGAGGCTCGCAGAGTAATCAATACCCGTCCGCAGAAGCTCTCTCTCCAGGAGATGTACATGGTAGCCAACAGTTATCCGAAGGGAAGCGAAGAGTACAACAATGTATTCGACACAGCCGTGAAGATGTTCCCAGAAGATAAGCTCGCCAATCTGAATGCAGCCCTTGCTGCCATCGACAGAGGTGACAAGGTTAGCGCAGAGAAGTACCTGAAGAAGGCTGGCACCGGTGCCGAAGTAGATAATGCCCGTGGTTGCCTCGCCGTTCTCAATGAGGATTACGAAGCTGCCAAGCAGTACTTCCAGAAGGCAGTAGCCGGAGGCTTGAAGGGTGCTCAGGAGAATCTCAACAAGCTGAACAAAATTGTGGAGTAAGAGTTTGATTTTTAAGTATAAGTAAAAGAATAAACAATAATATAAACTAAAAAATTTAATTTAAGAACAAGAAAAGAAAGAATAGTATTTGATTACCCCCGGGCGAAGCCAGTGATGAGGTCAGAGAGACCCGTCCATTTCGCAACTCAAACTAAAAATTTTGTATAACACTTAATAAGTAAAAGATTATGAAGAAAATGAATTTGCTCGTTATGAGCTTGGTATCAGCAGCAGCGTTATCTTTCTCAAGCTGCAGCAGTAATGATGATTTGACAGGTGGTGGCGCAGGTACACAGTCACAGGTAAAGGGTTTCTATATGACATTGGCCGTACAGACTCCTACTAGCAATGGTACAAGAACCTCTATTGAAAATCCAATACCTACAGAGGATGCTACCGCAGTAGAAGCAGCTGTAAAGAATGGTACTTTCTACTTGGTTGATGAAAAAGGAGCCGTTGTATTTAGCAAGACTCTGACCGGCCAGGATTGGACAGGAGCTATCAAGGGCCAGACTGGTTCTCAGAAGGATGGTAAGACTACACTTCAGATTCAAGTAGAAAATGTAGCTGCAGGTGCTACCTATAAAGTATATTTCAAGGCTGGTTCAACCAATATGGATACTGTAGAACCATTTACTATCACAACAGGTACCAAAAAGACTGGCGTATTTACTGCAGATGGCATTAAACAGACATTCACATCAACAGCAGCTTTTGCTAAGCCATGTGATACAGACAACAACTTCTCTATGTTCAACCAGAATGATGCAACAACCAATGGTAATGGCTATACTGTCACATTCACTGATGCCAACAAGGTTGAGACCACCCCTGCAAAGGTTATGTACAATGAAGTAGAAAGCCCAATCAAGATTGAGCGTGTAACAGCTCGCGTTGATGTTCCTACTAGTACAGAAAACCTTTTGGCCGAATACCCAACAAACGCTTCACAGGCATTGAAGAATGCAATTGACGATGCGAAGAAGAAGGTTACAAAGATTGAATTGGTTCGCTATGCACTCTCTAACGTTACAAATAAGGCATACGTTATGCAGAATTGGAATGTAGCAAATAACGTTTGGAGCCTTGCAATTCCTACAGGCGCAACATTGTCTCAGACAAAGGACGCATTCGGTGAGAAGTATTTGCTCAAGGATGGTGGCTTCAAGGCTTTGAAGGGTGCTAAAAATGACTATATCTTTGAGAACAACATGTCTGACGCAACTGCAATGTACTTCGAGTACAAGGTTACTTTGGATGCAAATCAGTTTAAGAATGCTGCAGGTGAGCTTATGCCAGCTGACTTCCAGGATGGTACATTCTATCGTTACAACAACGTTATCTACACAAGCTTTGAGCAGATCATGAAGGCTTACGAAGATGTTACAGGTCTCTTCGAGGGTAAGACAGCTGCCCAGTTGAAGACAGAATTGGAAAATGCAAAGAAAGTTGAAACAACTGAAGGTGCAAAGGATGTAGAGACCAAGTTGTCAGAATTCCGTGCAAAGTATGGCATCGAGGTGTTCAATGAGGGTAAGACATACTACAAGCAGGTTATTACAGACAACCAGTTGTCAAAGAACGTTATCCAGCGTAACACTATTTATCGCTTGCAGGTTAACAAGATCTTCAACGTAGGTGCACAGGTTCCTAACGGTGAGATTGACAAGAACGGTTTGTTCTACCTCGACGTAACTGTAACAGTTAACCCTTGGGTTCTCAATGTACAGAACGTAGAGTTGGGTGACTAATCCCAATCACTTCGCTTAAACGCAGAAACAGAAAAAAAAGATGAATGATCCGGGGATGTACCCCATCCCCCGCTCTCAAGATAATTCTTGAAACAACAATACTCTCAATCTCCCGGGGGCTACCCCGCCTCCGGGAGATTAAAAAAGAAAAAGATGATATTTGCCGCCAACAGATGGCGGGAACCCCTATCGTGCTGAATCAGCACCACTCAACAAGAAAAAAAGGATGCCGCAGGCTACCCCACTTCTTACGCCCTACGGCACACTAGATATAAGTATAAGTAAAAGAATTAATAAAATACAAACGATATGAAACATTTCATCATCAAAAACGGTTGCAAAGTGGTTTGTATCTCAGCCATCGCACTCTCTTCGCTTTCATCATGCATGAAAGACGATCTGACGAATTGTCCTGCACCTAAGGTGTCGCTCAAGTTCGATTATACATATAATGTTGAGAACGCTGATGCCTTCTCCCAGGAAGTGAAAAACCTCAACGTCTATGTTTTCGATAAAAACGGTAAATACTTCGATACCTATACGCAGTCAGCCGACAAATTCGAAACGGGTCACAGCATGGACATCACAGACTTACAGGAAGGTAAATACACCTTCGTCTGCCTGGCTCGTGACAAGAAACCTACAGGTAGCAGAGCCGACGGTGACGACGAGATGGAGTTCAGCTTCACCCAACTCACACCAGGTGTTTCTACCATCAACGACCTGCAGGAGGAAATGGGAAAGAAAGACGGAGAGGCTTCTGTCAACAACAAGAAGTTCACCGCTCTCTACACTGCCCAGACATCTCTCGACTTCAAGGGCAAAAAGGACACATCCGGCAAACTGAGTCTGATGAAATGTACCAAGACCTACAGAATCGTGATGCTTCCTTACGAAAGAACCCAGCAGGGATTCGAGGCAGAAAACTTCGACGTAAGAATCAAGGGCTCGGCTGCGCTCCTCGACTACAAGGGCGACAAGGTAAAGGATGCCAACGGAGTAGAACAGAACAAGCCAATCACCTACGTGCCTTACAACGAGAAACTGGTGGTTAACACCGACGGCAATACTGAGGTAGATGGTGAAAAAATCGACAAGGCTCTGGTTTACGACCTGTCTTCTTCCAGAATGTTCGAGCGCAAGAACGATGTAAGCACCCGCAACACCGAAAGCACGGAGTACGACGACAAGCGAATCGTAATCACCGACAAGCGCACAGGCAAGGTAATCTTCAACCACTCACTGCCATGGTTCCTTGCTCTCTGCGGCGAGCGCACCGACAAAGGCTGGGAGGATCAGGAATACCTCGACCGCCAGGATCACTACACCCTCGTATTCTACGTTCCGAGTCCAGGTTCCGACTACCACATGGATGCTAGAATCAATATAAACGGCTGGGTTCTCAATCTGCAGAACACAGACCTCGGAGCCAAATAAGAAAACAGTGCTACCCACACTGTATAGAGAGAAAGAAAAAGTATAAGTATAAGTAAAAGATTAAAAAGATGAAACGCTATAACTCAACTTTGATCAAGATGACACGCCGGCTAGGCATGGCTATCGCAGCCTTGCTCATGTTGAGCACAATGGCATCTTGTTCAGACCAAGATTCGCAGGCACCTGCAACTGGCGATGAAGCTTACCTCAACCTGAGCTTCTCTACCGCCAGCGCCACGACTTCCAGAGCAGGCGGAACAGGAAATATCGGAAACGATGAGACTCAGGCTAATCCTACCGCTGAGAGCGACATTCATAGCATCAAGGTATGGGTGTTTAAATCAGGAACAAAAGGAGAAGCCAAGCCTATCGCCTACAAGGAAGACAACACTCCTACTGCTGTTGGCGGAGGTACCGCCAACGGCAACTACACGCTGAACTTGAGATTCTTGCGTAAGATCAACGGTGAAGAACTCAAAAACATCGACCTCTATATTCTGGCAAACTCAGAGAGTACCAATATGGCTGATAAGCTGAAGAATAAGGATCTCCGCAGCATTACCCGTGCAGACCTGCAAGGTGTAACCTTCGATAATCCATTCGGCATTACAGCAGAAGGTAAGGCTCAGACAACAGAGGTTCCAACCGGCAAGGGTCTCCCTATTTCCCGTGCCATTACCAACATAGCAATAGCCGATCACGTAGCTGATACCGAGGCTGGTGCAAAGGGCAAAGGAATTTCAATTCCTCTGGTTCGCGCCGTTTCCAAGCTTCACTTCTATTTCGCCCGCACGGCAGATGCTGATGCCTTGACAGAAAATGTGAAGGTAACAAAAATTGAAATAGATGGAAACACCTTCCCAACAGAAAGCTATGTCTTCCCTGATGAAGAGGATTATGCAACTGCTGATGCCAACAAGGCTGCAACAAGCAATAAGTACGGAACTCCTTCTTATGTTCCTACTCTACTCAAGCTTGACGGTGTAGAGAATGCCCAAATCAAGGCTGTAGCAGATCCGCTTGCTTATAAGCGAGGACCAGGTGAAACAGCTCAGACTTATATGAACCGCATGAATAATGAAATCGGTGGACATAACTTGAGCTATCTTCGTGAAACCAACATGCCTATCAAAGGTAAGATTTACTATCAGTTGGCTGAAGGCGGCGTCGAAAAATCCCAGGGATTCACCATTCCATCCAGCGGCAACGCTATCCGCAACCGAGAGCTGGTAGTTTACGGCTACTTCCTCCAGGGTGGTGCCCTCTGCCTCGACTGGCAGGTAATGCCTTGGAACAAGGTAACTTCTGAAATCAGCTGGAGCAATGTAAATTGCGAGATGTTTGCTTGGCAGACAGGTTCAACCCTGAAACCAAAGGAAGGTGACGCAGAAGGTCTCTACTGTCTGGTAAACTATCCTAGATACAAGGATACAGAACATGAGATATTGGAGGATAAGAAATCAGGAGCAGCCTTCTATATCAAGGTAGATGGTCCTACAGGACTGGTTTGGAAAGCACATCTCACCAACCCTACTGAGTTTGCTTTCAACTATGATAAATCTACCGAAAGCACCAACTGCGTTTCTACAGGCATCGCCCGAAAAGATCCTTATCAGATCAAGGTAGAAGCCGTGAATCCATGGACAACCAATGCTTCATGGGATCAGTTAACAGAATGGGCTACAGGTAAGGGCAGCAAACCCGTATGTACCGATCTCTACGTAACCGTATCACTGGATGGAATCCATGAATACGAAGTAGTAATCAATCCTGATAATGCAGGAGGTATGTACAAGAACGGAAGAAAGTTTGCAGGAACCAATACCCGCATCCGCATCTTCCAGCTGCAGGCTACCAAGGGAACTGCCTACGATAAGCTTCAGAAAGCAAGTGGACATTATACTAATTATTTAAAATAAGGAGGGCAAACAATGAAAGCAATATCAAAATACTTTGCGATGTGTGCAATCGCCCTCTTAGGGCTTGCAAACACATCTTGCATGAGCGATGATATGGACGGCACACCGAGTTGCGACTACGATGTGGTGCTGGAATATAAAGTAGGCGGTTCTGCTACTGAAACCCGTGCAGCTGTTACCCGTGCTGCAGTAGAGGATGGATCAGAAGATCTCAATGAGAACCTGATCAATCGCCTCGACCTCTTCGTCTTCGATGCAACCGGAAAACTCGTCAAGAGTCTTCCTCTTACAGATGCTTCCGTTCAGGGCAGTCCTACTACAGAATACAAGCACAAGAAGTTGGAAAGCGACCAGCTGAAGCGTTCGGAGATTACAGGCAACACTCTCTATCTGGTGGCAAACCTGGAGAATATCAGCGGAATCACAACATTGAATCAATTGAAAGCTGCCACCATCAACAAGGCAGCCACCTTCAATCCCAAGGCAAAGCAGACTTCATTCGTGATGGATGCCAAGATGGAGGAGACGAAACAGATTGAGAACGGAATGATTCACATCCAGTTCCAGCTGAAGAGAGCGCTTGCCAAGATTCGCCTCAACGTAAAAGATGACAAGGGCAAAACAGTAGCTCCTACAGAGTATGCCTGTCAGTTGATACACTACGCTGCAGATGGCGCTATCCTCGCAGAAGGTACCAGCACCAGCAATGAATTGAATACCGAAGTTGCAGCCAGCAGTAAGGTAACTGTTCCTGCCGTAACACAAGACAACAAGGCTGTGTTCTACTCATACGCTAACAGTTGGATTGACAAGACAAAGGGTAATGCATATGCAGAAGAGCCAATCGATGTCAACAAGCAGACCTACATCCTGCTCAAGGCAAAATACAATGGCAAGGATTACTTCTACAAGGTGCCGGTAAACAAGCGCCTCTTCGATGATAACGATGCCGCAACAACAGATTGGACCAAATACGAGCCTCTCTATCGCCTCGACCGCAACACCATTTACGACGTAACAGCCAAGGTGGACAGAGAAGGAGGCAGTGATCCAGAGCATCCGGCAGAACTGAATGTCTTACCAACAGTATTGCCTTGGGAAACCGGAGCAGAATACACTTTCAATGATGCCATCTCTATCAAGACTAACATCGAGAAGAATGGCGAGAACAGTAATGAAATAGCATTCAATAATGCTACATTCGGACCAAAGATTTCATTCACCGAGATGAATACCAATGGCAAGAGCTGGGTGCTCCAGACAGATAGTCCAGACTACGGATTCATTGATGCCGACAAGGTAAATGCTGATGGTTCTTACGATCTGGCTGACGTAATGACCGTGATTACCGGCAACGGCGCCACTACAGAGGTTAAGCCTTTCTATGTGGTTCCAAGATCGGTACTCGACTATACCCAGCGTGACAACTATACCTGCCGTGTATATATGGTAGCCTATAGTCCAAACATGAAGGTAATCATCAATGCCCCTTCTGATGGAAGCGCAGGTACAGCCACAGGAACGGGAACGAAGACCGATATGGAATTCACCCAAGTAAAGTAAACTATGAGATATAAACAACAATAAATGACAAACATCATGAAAACGTTGAATATATATAAGAATACGACACTGGCACTTATGGCTCTCACCATGGGATTATCCCTTGTGGGTTGCGCAGAAGACTCTGAGCTCATCTATCAGGGAGCTCAGCAGTTGAGCGTGAAGCCTCTCATCCTTAACAACAAGGTTTCGAGAGCAACTACCGCTTCTGAAGCAAGCCTCAACGAGGATAAGCTCTATAATTTCAACATCAAGATGTTTGGTGAATATAATGAGTGCAAGGTAGATAAGACTTTCACTGGCGGCTTGAAGAGCGGCAAGGAGGAAGTGATTGCTCAAAATAACTGGAAGGTGGAGAAAGATCTGCAGGAAGGTAATACTTACAGCGTGAAATCTGTGGCTAATGCCACAGGTTCAGGCGATGTGCAGACCGACGAGGATATCTGGAAGCCATACGATGCTACTGGCAACAGCAACAAGATGTTCCTGATGAGTAGCGAGCAGAACTACCAGGTAACCAAGGAACCTACACAGACCATTCCAGTTAATCTGGCTCGTGCTGCTGCCAAGATTGCCCTTACCATTCATGTTGACGTAGAAGGTTATACAGCTGGTCAGGCAAAATGGCAGTTGAAGAACTACAATGCCAAGACTACTATCTTCGGCAGCAATACAGAATCTGAGTTGAAGGATGGTGAAATGGTGGAAACACAGGGTGGAAGTGGCGAATATACCGTAACCACTTACAGCTATGCCACTCAGTGGAATGACGACACCAAGGCACCAGCCATCTACCTCCAGGTTCCTCTTACAGCCGATGGCAATACGGAGATGAACTATTACAAGATTCCTGTCCGTGACCCTAAGGCTACCGGTGAGGATGCCAAGAAGCTGAACCGCAACACCATCTATACCATTGATGCAAAGATCAACAACAAGGGCGGTAGCTCTGAGATTGGTTACATCACTACTGGTAAGGTTGTCTATGATGTTCTCCCTTGGTCGGATGGCGGTACTACTGATATCGATGCCAATACTTCGTATCTGATGGTGACTCCAAAGGTTGTCTATATGAAGAATGTAGATGAGGATATGAGTGTGACCTATAAGTCTTCCAGCCCAGTTAAGATCCTTAGTAAAAAGGTGTACTACATCGATAATGAAGGAAATACTGAAGAGTACTCTGAGGGATACAAGGAGACTATCAATGAAACAGTTACCTATACTACAACTGAAAAAGTTTGGGTATGGGATGGATTATTTAGCGGACATTATGAAGACAGAGAAGTAGAAAAGACAGAAAAAAAAGAAGTTCCATTCTATCCATACCCAACCAAGATGCTATTGCAGAACGAAAAGGATGGAGATAATCTCGGTGGTAAGATCGTCATTAATTCTCCTATCCCGAAGAATCGCTTCTCCAAGTATATCGTCTTGACATTAAAAAATGCTGAGGGTAAAGAAGCAACTGTAAAATACAAGCAGTCACCTCTGATTGAAACCCAAAACTTCTTCGGAGATTATTCTTCTAGAAGTGTAGCCGGATGGGCATACCGCAGACCTAATGGGGAACTTGTTAGAAATGGGCTAAAAAAATCAGATTATGAAGGTGGATATAATGCAAAGTATTATGAAAATGGTGATATAAAATACTTTTCCGACAAGACATCCAGCGGAAAGACGAATAACCGAATGTACATCATACAGGTATCCAGTACGAAAAATAGCAAATATAATATTGCGCATCCAAACACCGACAAAGCTACTGGCTATACAAACGACGAAGTCGTATCTCCTGCATTTATGATTGCTTCACAGCTAGGAGCGGTATATTCGAGCAAGTTTAATCAAGACAAAGCAAAGACGCATTGTGAAACATACCGAGAAGTAAAGAAAGAAAACGGCAAACAAGTTATATATGACGGTTGGCGTCTCCCAACAAAAACAGAGATACAATTCATTGTTGACTTTCAGCAAGAATCATTCAAAAGAAATGATAATAAGGAGATTAAGCCAATCAAGCCAGTTTTGCAAGGAGCATATTATTATACGCTTAACAATAAATCGGTAGAAACTGGTTACAGTAGTTCTGGTACTTTCGTCCGCTGCGTTCGCGACCTCACCCCAGCAGAGGTTGAAGAGTTAGATAAACAAATGAAGTAATAACATTTAAGGAAGTTACGAAATGAAAAAGATAAAGACATATATCGGAATAATGGCAGCGCTGTTAACAATGTTGACAGCCTGCTCCGACAGCATGGTGGACAATGGCGTTCCTTCCAAGAATGAGATAGGCACGTATCAAGCCCACTTCACCATCTCCGTTCCAAACTACTCGAAAGTTGAGAGCAGAGTAGCTAACTTCGCAACCGAAGGTATTGCAAGCGCTAACGATATGAAGCTGCTATGCTTTGACAAAGATGGTTATTTTCTGGGACTTGCCAGAAATCTGAATATAGAGTCTGTGGGAAGCAATGACATCAAGGCTGATGGCGGATCGGACAAGAAGAATATTTCTGCTACGATTCCTACGGGAACCGCCCGCATCCACATCATGGCAAATGCCACTGAAGGAAATACTGTAACTACTGGCAACCAGCCGATTGATTTCAGCAAGTCAGCAGAATGGATTGGAAGACATGAGAACAACCTCATGACTAGCTTTGATAACAGAAACAACAGTCAGCAGCACGACAAGATGGTGTATTGGGGTTATGTCAAGAAGAATACTCCTGAAGAAATGACAGATTTCCTCACCAAGGATGCAGTGGCAAACAATGTGATCCATCTGCTCCGCAACCGTGCCAAGATTGAAGTGAAATGGGAGGATCCAAACATCCAAAACATCAGATATGCACTGGGCAACGTGATGCAGCATGGTACGGTAGCTCCATTCAATAGAGATAAGGAAAAGCTGACTTTCCCTGAAACCAATATGCTGACAGATGCAGCTGCGTGGAAAGCAGAATGCACCTACATTACTCCATCGCTGGATCCAACAAGATGGCCTTCTGAAGGAGAGAAATTCTCTGTAGGAAATGAAGAGATGTGGCCAAACAGCAGCAACCTGCCTATGCAATATACATTTGAGCAGGAAAACTCTTTGGAAAAGCCACTCAAGGTAATCATGGAGGTGACATACAAGGACGGAGATACAAAATGGTTCCAGGTTCTGCTCCAGAACGAGGGTGTTCAGATTCCTGTCAAGAGAAACCATCTCTACCGAATCAACATCAAGAGATTGGGCAAGAATCTGGGTTACAGCTCAGCAGAACTTGCATACAATGGTACTCCTGCCAACAACCCATGGATTACGGTAGAAGACATCATCCAGGAAATTTCTGATGGTACTTATACGATGAATATCGTAGATGGTACTTACCAGATGTTGACACAGGAATCAGCCAACAGCGAGCAGACCATCGACTTTGAATATAAGGGTGAGGCTACTCAAACTGCAGCCGACTTCAATGTTTCCTGGACAGAGAACAAGAACTTCACAAAACTGGAAGGTGGAAAGCTTCCTGTACCTACAGTACAGTATAACGCAGCAACCGGTAAGGGAACCATCACATACAAGATTGGTGATATCAGTGCCGGTGAATGTAAGACTGCCACCATCAAGCTGGTAGATAAGAAGCATGGATTGACTAGAAACATCCATCTCTACAGTATCAGCAATGTGGACTTCAAGTTCCCATCTACCATCACAATGGGTAAGAAGGTAACTTCAGAAGCCAAACTGACCTTCACAATTCCAAGTTACTATCCTAAGGAGTTGTTGCCAATAGAAATTGAGATTGCATCCAACGATGTGAACCCAATAGGCAGCGATGTAAAGGTAGCTTCTACATCAGAGGTTGATGGAGGCGCAGGCTGGAACTGTTGGTTTGTCACCAAGTATGAAGATCCAAGTGTGATCGGAAATACTCAAACCATCACAATGAAGAATGTACGTGCCGTAACAGGTACTGAAGGTACGTTCTACATCAAGGCTAAGCACTACAATAGCAACAAGCCTTGGAAGGTGACAATCAACTACCAATAAAAAATTAGCAAAATACAAAAGTTAAGAATCATATATCAGTAAGAGAGGAGGGAAGGAAGTTGGGAATACTTCCTCCCCCTTGTTTTAGTTATTATAAGACATTATTATCATTTACTATTATACAAAAATTGCGAAGACTAGACTAGACTGGTCGTTGGAATTTTAGTTGCCGAGGTGACTCACCTTCTAAGATTCCACGACTTTTTTGTGCCCTGAAAATTCCCCCCCCCGCCAGCCGTCCCACACCCCCGCCAGCCGTCCCGACGGATTTGAAATCCGTCGTAAAAAAAGGTTCGACCTATCAAACCAGGGGATTTGTAATCCCCCTAATCCATAACATATTACAATCTCCCTGCTGCGGATTGCAAATCCGCAGAACATAAATAGGTTAGGTCATTTTTTAACGACGGATTGCAAATCCGTCGGAACGCCTAACGGAGGATAGGAAGTTTTCCACCTCGCCGGATATGTCGTTCATCCCCCCGCCAGGCGTCCCACACCACGCTAGCCGTCCCACCCCCCGTTAGGCGTCCCACCCCCCGTTAGGCGTCCCGACGGATTTGAAATCCGTCGTAAAAAAGGTTTGACCTATCAAACCAGGGGATTTGTAATCCCCAAATCCATAACATATTGCAGTTCGAACTTTTAGTCCCCCCATTGAATACGTGTATTTTTTTAATGACTGAATAGTTACCCAGAAAGACCGTGAGGCAGAGTAAGATAATACCTTTCAAAGCAAAAAAAACTCCCTATAAGTTCAGGCATCTATCGCCTGGCTTATGGGGAGAACTTGTATCTGAT
>ENA-OVGJ01000224-OVGJ01000224.1-human-gut-metagenome-genome-assembly--contig:-NODE-224-length-29681-cov-173.626173_pt1 | contig 29681 bp, 15 predicted proteins | sample MGYA00237772_ERZ505423 | MGnify/ENA primary metagenome ERZ505423 (study PRJEB26158, sample SAMN06016386) | human gut metagenome | biome: human gut; feature: ankylosing spondylitis patient; material...
AGAGCAAAGGACTGAAAATCCTTGTGTCCCCGGTTCGATTCCTGGTGGTACCACTTAAAAAGCCGAACTTCTTCAAAGAGGTTCGGCTTTTTGGTGTTTATAAGGCTTTTGCTCATTATAGGCGCATTGCAGTCTGGAATCCTGCGTCTTTTTTCTTTCTTTTCCCTTTTTCTTCGATATATTTCGGGTATTTGTCCCTTTTGTTGCTAGATTTGTCTGATATTTAGCGTGAGATTGCGGTATTCTAACCTACTTTTGCAATCGAAATCAAATGAAAAAATAAAAAGAACCTGAAAACAATTAAGCAAAATGAATCACGTCTTAAGCAAAACAAAACAGAGAAGTCTCCTTCTCGTGGCATTGTTGCTCATGGGATGTTTGCAGCTCTTGGCGCAGACTCGCACCATTAAGGGTGAAGTGACAGATGCACAAAATGGTGATCCTCTTATCGGCGCTACCATTATGGTAGAAGGCGAAAAGGGTGGTACGGTTACTGATTTCGACGGTAACTTTGTTCTTCAAGTATCTTCTTCTGCCAAGAAGATCAAGGTATCTTATATAGGTTATATAGATAAGATACTGGCTATTTCTGAAAATATGAAGGTGAATCTCGAATCGGATAGCAAGGCGCTTGCCGATGTCGTGGTCATCGGTTATGGTACGGCGCGCAAGAGCGACCTGACGGGTTCCGTGGCTACGGTGAAGGCTAAGGACTTCAACAAGGGTCTCGTTTCTTCTCCTGAGCAGTTGATCAATGGTAAGGTTTCGGGTGTACAGATCATGTCCAACAGTGGTTCTGCCTCAGCAGGTAGTACCATCCGTGTGCGTGGTGGTGCTTCTCTGAATGCCAGCAACGACCCTCTTATCGTGCTCGATGGCGTGCCATTGGAGCAGGGGGGTATTTCTGGTAACAGCAGCAACTTCCTCAGCATGATCAACCCTTCTGATATCGAGAGTATGACTGTGTTGAAGGATGCTTCTTCTACAGCCATCTATGGTTCCCGTGCATCCAATGGTGTCATCATCATCACTACCAAGAAGGGACAGCAGGGCGGTTTGAAGGTAAACTTCAATACCACCAACAGTATGCAGACCCGTGCGCAGATGGTGGATATGCTGAGCCATGATGATTTCGTGAATGTAATCAATCAGTTTGGCACCGATAACCAGAAGTCATTGCTAGGCAATGCCAATACCGATTGGAACGACGAGGTTTATCGCACCGCTTTCGGTACTGATAACAACCTCAGCTTGAGTGGAAGCATCGGCAAGTATTTGCCTTTCCGTGTTTCTGCCGGATATTACAACCAGAGCGGTCTGGTGCGAAAGGACAATGTAGAGCGTTGGACAGGTAACGTGGTGTTGACTCCTAGCTTCTTCCAAGACCACCTGAAGTTGACCATCAATGCCAAGGGTACACTCAATAACAACTCTTTCAATAATGGTGGCGCTGTATGGGCAGCTGCCACATTCAACCCAACCATCCCGGTTTATTCCGGCAACGACAAGTATGGTGGCTATAATGAGGCACTCGATGCTGATGGCTATCCAGTAAATGCGGGTGTGAGAAACCCACGTGGTCTGGTGGATCTTTATGATTCGAAGAGTAAGGTGAGCCGTTTCATCGGTTCGATGGATGTAGATTACAAGGTTCATTTTCTGCCAGACCTCAAGCTCCATGCTACCATTGGTGCAGATTATGCCAAGGGTGATGGTACCATTTATGTTCCTGGCTATGCAGCACAGTCATTCAACAAGGATGAGTCCTTGAGCGGTAGCGATTACAAGTATGGTCCTCAGAAGAACGAGAACCGTCTGCTTACCCTCTATGCCAACTATGCAAAGTATTTCGAGAATATCAAGAGCAATGTAGATTTGACAGCCGGTTACGACTACCAGTACTGGAAGAGCACTACACCTCTTTATTATACCAAGAGTGCGGCAGGTACAACCCTTTCTACCGTAAAGGCTTCTGATTACCGCCACGTGATGTTGTCATACTACGGTCGTGTCAATTATTCCTTCGATGGAAAGTATCTCCTGACAGCTACCGTTCGTCGCGATGCATCTTCCCGCTTCTCTAAGGATACCCGCTGGGGTACTTTCCCATCTGTAGCTTTGGGATGGACCTTGACCGAGGAGCCTTGGTTGAAGGACAACAAGGTAGTCTCTAACCTGAAACTCCGTGCCAGCTATGGTGTAACCGGTCAGCAGGAAGGTATCGGCAACTACAACTATCTGCCGGTCTATACATCTAGTGTAACAGGTGCCGAGGCACTCATCAACGGACAGTATATTACAACTTATCGTCCTGAGGCATACGTTTCAGACCTGAAGTGGGAGACAACTACCTCCTGGAACTTCGGTCTTGACTTCGGATTCCTGAATGGTCGTATCGGTGGTGCCATCGATTTCTATACCCGCAAGACCAAGGACCTGTTGGCTTCTGTTCCTACAGCAGCAGGTACCAACTTCTCAAAGACTATCCTTACCAATGTAGGTAATGTAGATAGTAAGGGTATCGAGGTTTCCCTGAATGCAACTCCTATCCAGACCAAGGACTGGGAGTGGAACCTGAGCTACAACTTCACCTGGCAGAACATGAAGGTGAAGAACCTTTCTCTTACCCAGGGTGGAAGTCAGACCAATGTGAAGGTAGGTCCATCTATTGATGCTTACCAGTTCCAGGTACTCTCAGAGGGATATGAGCCATATATGTTCTATGTATATCATCAGCTCTACGATTCTGAGACAGGCAAGCCAATCGAGGGTGCTTATGCAGACTTGAATGGTGATGGCGAAATCAATGATGCCGATCTCTACCGCTATCATTCTCCAGCCCCTAAGTACATCATGGGCTTGAGCACATCCCTGAGATACAAGCAGCTGACTCTCGGTATGAGCTTCCGTGCCAACATCGATAACTACGTATATAATGGCATGGGTATGAGCACTGGTGCATGGGAGACCGTGAGCTACAACAACTCACAGCTCAATAACCTCAACGCCAGCTTCCTGAAGACAGGTTTCAAGACCCGTCAGTATCTCTCTGATTACTATGTAGAGAATGCTTCGTTCCTGAAGCTCGACAACCTGAGCCTGAGCTACAATGTAGGCAAGATCAACAAGTGGGCTTCACTCACCGTATCTGCGATGGTACAGAATGTATTCACCATCACCGGTTACTCAGGTACAGACCCTGAGGTGCCAAACGGAATGGACAACTCGTTCTATCCACGTCCTCGCACCTACTCAGTAAGCCTCGGACTTCAGTTCTAACAAATAAAATCGATAACAATGAAACTTAAGAATATATTATATAGTATGATGTTGGGAACAGCAGTGCTGACCAGCGCTACCAGCTGTGTATCCGACCTCGACCAATATCCTCAGACGGAGACTACCTCTAAGGATGTTTATACCTCGCTTGCCAATTATGAGGCTGTGCTGGGTAAGATTTATGCTGCCATGGTGACCAGTGGTCAGGGTAAGGGCGGCGACAACAAGGATATGTCTTCCGTATTGAACGGCGGCAGTGGTTTCGACTACATGCGTATGTTCTTCAACCTCCAGGAGTGCGGTACTGATGAGCTTGCCTCTACCTGGTTGACAGGTGAGCAGACCACAGGTTTGACCTATCTCTCTTGGGATGCCAACGATGCGTGGGTATCAGATATGTATTATCGCATCTATTACAACATCGCCCTCTGCAACGAGTTCCTCCGTAATGCCAATGGTGCCAGCTTCTCGGGCGAGGACGAGGTGAAGATGAAGGAGTATAAGGCAGAAGTCCGCTTCATGCGCGCCTTGTTCTACTTCCATGCCCTCGATCTCTATCGTAACATTCCGATGGTAACAGAGAACGACCCTGTGGGCAGCTACATTCCTCCTCGTTATACTCCGCAGCAGACTTTCGATTACATCGAGAGTGAGTTGAAGGATTGTGTAGGCGACATGCTTCCTGCCTCTACCTGTCCTTATGGTCAGGCTTCTCAGGGCGCAGCCTACACTCTGCTTGCCAAGCTTTATCTGAACAGCGAGGTTTATACCGGCGTTGCCAAGTATGCCGAGTGCAAGGAGGCTTGTGAGAAGGTGATGAATATGGGCTACTCTTTGGAGTCTGATTACAGCAAGCTCTTCAATGCTGATAACGACAAGCGTACCAACGAGATTATCTTCGCCTTGCCAGTAAGTGCAGAGCATACCGTAAGCTGGGGTTCTTCCACTTACTTGGTGTGTGGACAGTTGAGCATGTCGAATGCCAACCAGAATGTTGCCGACTTCGGTGTCACCAATGGCTGGAGCGAGTTCCGTCTCCGTCCGGAGTTCGTGGATAAGTTTACCCAGACCGATATTGATGGCAATGGCGACAAGCGCTGCAAGTTCTTCACCAATGGTCAGAGCAAGGATGTAACCAGCATGACCGATGAAACCACCGGTTATCTCTCAGAGAAATGGAGTAACCTGAAGGACGATGGAACAGCTGCATCCAATACTGCTAATGATGGTGTAGAAACAGACTATCCTCTTTTCCGCTTGGCAGATGTATATCTGATGTATGCTGAGTGTGTAGCTCGTACCCAGGGTGCAAGTTGGGATCCATGGCCAGAAGGAAAGACTGATGCCGCTGATCCTGAGGTCATCGCTTCTCGTAAGCAGGGAGCCATCTATTGGATCAATCTCCTCCGTGAGCGTGCAGGTAATACCGATGTATGGGCTAACAACTTTGCCAACGATGATGAGTTCCTCCAGTTCATTCTCGATGAGCGTGCCCGTGAACTTTATCATGAGGGCTATCGCCGCACCGACCTGATTCGCTTCGGCGAGTTCACTACCAGCAAGTATATCTGGCAGTGGAAGGGTGGCACCCATGATGGACAGGCTGTTGACAGCAAGTACAACATCTATCCAATCCCTAACACCGAGCTTACCGCCAATCCAAATCTTCATAACGACAACTATTAATAGGATAAAAGAATGAAAAAGATATTTAGAAACCTGATGATGCTTCTCTGCGCACTCGCCGCTCTGGTGAGTTGCGACGAGAGTGGCGACAAGATATATCTGGATGGCTTCAAGGTATCCGATCTGATGGCATCGGCCAGCGATGTGGTGCTGTCTGTTGACAATACGAAGGACATCGTGCTCTCGATGGCTTGGCAGAATCCTACCTTGCTTTCGAGCGATGAGACCAAGCCTGCGGGCAACGGCGTGTTGAAAACCTATCTGCAGGCATCACCTTCTGAGAGCTTTGCTACGGTCAAGGAGTATTCCGTAACCGATCTCTCCAAGGCTTTCACCGGTGCAGATCTCAACACCCTTGCCAAGGATCTGGGAACGACTCCGGGTCAGAGTGCGCCTCTCTATTTCCGCATCAAGAGTCAGATGGGAAACAATCTCGATGCTGCTTATAGCAATGTGTGCCAGGTGAACGTTACACCTTATATTATACACATGGACAAGATGACCATCTGGAATGCGGATAAGAACAAGGAACTGACCTATCTATATTCTCCAAACGAGGATGGCATCTATGCAGGCTATATGAATGCTTCTTCCTGGCTCAACTTCTGGGGCAAGGAGAATGATGGAACCATTTGGGGTAACGTAGGACAGGATGGTCATGTATATGAAATGGATAATACAGAGTCGGCATGGAACTTCTGGTTCCCTGGTCAGACTGGTATTTATTATACTGTGGTAGATACAAAGGCTAAGGAATTCAAGCCAACCTACATCAAGGCGATGCAGTTGAATGGTGAGGACATGACCTATGATGCTCCTAACTATGCCTGGACCAAGGTGATTACAACCTCTGCTGATAATACACCTATCAGTATTGTTGCTACTGGTGCAGAGTACAGCAAGGCAACCGCAACTGATGATGCTGCAGCCGTAGTCAAGACAATGAACTACACTCTTGCCGATGGCAAGATGACAGCTGCCGCAACTGCTGGCAGCGTGAACATAGCCAAGGCGGGTACTTATACTGTTACCGTGAAGGTAGGTGAGAACAGCGACCTGACTTACTCTATCGAGTCAGGCAACCAGACTGCTCCAGAGCCAGAGGCTAGCAATACTCTCTGCATGTTCAGCAAGGATGGCAACACCCTTCTTGCTGTGATGGACAAGGTGAGCGATGGTGTTTATACCTGCAAGTACAAGCCAACTTCCTGGGAGAACTTCCGCTTCATCTTCGTTGGCGAGAACAAGGACGACAAGCAGACCTGGTATGGTGCCGATGGTGAGCAGTTCAAGTTAACTTCAGGCGATGGTGCCTGGGATATCTGGTTTGGTGATGAGAATGGTGAAACTGAGTTTACGGTTACAGCCGATCTCAATACCATGACATGGAAGTATGAATAGCTTAATGAATATTCTGCGCAACCGATTGCGCAGAATATTCATCATGGGTAAGTTTCCTTATTGTAAACGAATCATTTATTTGATTATCTTTGCATTATAATAATAACTTAAAGGCAGAATAACAATGAAACATATTTTAGGAAAAGCCATATTGCTGGCTACAGCGCTCTTGTTCTCTATCACGGGCACGAGTTGCAGCAATGCTGATAATACCACTCCCGAAAAGGAGAAGACATACGATATGAGTGGCTTCGCCAAGGGAGCCGATGTAAGTTGGATTACAGAGATGGAGCAGAACGGAAAGAAGTTCTATAATGCTAACGGTAAGGCTACCGAGTGCATGGCACTTCTCCGCGACCTCGGCATGAACTCCATCCGCCTTCGTGTATGGGTAAACCCAGAGGATGGATGGAACGGAAAGAATGATGTGGTAGCAAAGGCATGGAGAGCTCAGCAGCTCGGTATGCGACTGATGATAGACTTCCACTACTCTGATACCTGGGCAGACCCATCCAAGCAGGGCGTTCCTGCTGCCTGGAAAAACTATGACTTCAATCAGATGAAGCAGGCGGTTGCCGATCATACCAAGGATGTATTGAATGCCTTGAAGGCAAGAGGTGTCAACGTAGAGTGGGTACAGGTAGGTAACGAGACCACCGACGGAATGCTCTGGAATGATGAGGCTGGCGATGCTGCCCTGAAGGTGACAGGCCGTGCCTCTAAGAACATGGCTAACTTTGCCGCTTATATCAATGCCGGTTATGATGCCGTCAAGGCGGTTTATCCGGAGGCTAAGGTGATTGTGCATCTCGATAAGGGAAACAATCTGAGCCAATATACCTGGATGTTTGATGGCTTGAAGCAGAATGGTGCCAAGTGGGATGTCATCGGTATGTCGCTCTATCCAGATTGGATTACTGACAAGACCTGGGAGCAGGTTTCTGATGACTGCCTCAGCAACATCAAGACCCTTTCCGGCAAATACAACTGCGATGTCATCATCTCAGAGATTGGTATGGTGTGGAATTCTGAGAATGCCGCTCCATTCCTCAAGAAGATGGTGGATGGCTGCAAGGCTATCTCTACCTGCGAGGGCGTGTTCTACTGGGAGCCTGAATGCAACAGCGGCTGGAACGGCTACGACAAGGGAGCCTTCGACAACAGCGGCAAGCCAACCGCTGCACTCGATGCCTTCAAGTAATCGGGTAAGTTAGCTTTCTTCGCTTCCTCTGGGAGCGATAGAAGCGAATTTTAAAATGGAATATTGTACTAACTTAGAAGAATAAGATATGATCAAGAGAAGCATTACTTTCGTGTCTCTCGCCCTGGCGTTCTCTGCCATGTGCCAGGCGCAGAGCAGAAAAGTCATTAATTTGCCATCGTGGGATTTCTCCCGCGATGGCAAAGCGTGGTCTCAGGTAGCCGTGCCTCACGACTGGGCAATCGCGGGTCCTTTCGACAAGAAATGGGACCTGCAGATGGTGGCTATCGAGCAGAATGGCGAAAAGGAGAAAACCGAGAAGTCGGGACGTTCTGGAGCTCTCCCTTGGATTGGAGAGGGTATGTATAAGATGAATCTTCAGTTGCCGAAGGGCTACAAGCGTGCCGTCCTCGTATTTGATGGTGCGATGAGTCAGCCTGTAGTGAGCGTGAATGGTAAGGAGGCTGGCAGATGGGCTTACGGCTACAATGCCTTCCGCATCGACATCACACCTTACGTGAAGTTTGGCGGAAAGAAGAATCTCGTAGAGGTTCATCTCAACAATGTAGAGGAAAGCAGCCGATGGTATCCAGGTGGCGGTCTTTACCGTCCGGTTTCCGTGGAACTTTACGGTAACGAGAACTTCTCTACCTGGGATACCTTCGTGCGTACCCTGAAAGCAGACAAGCTGGAAGCCGAAGTGGAAGTGAACGCCCTGCTGGAAGGAAAGATTGGAAAGTCGGGAAAAACCGTCATCGCCTTGCTCGATGAGGCTGGTATAAAGGTTGCCGAGCAGACCGTATCGGGTGCAACCCCGCAAATCAAGACTACCCTGAAAGTAGCAAATCCTCAGCTCTGGTCTCCGGAATCTCCTTATCTCTATCAGGTGAAGTTAACCCGATATGAAGGCAAGAAAGTGGCTGATGTCCAGACGCTGAAGACCGGTATTCGTACCATCTCGGTATCCAAGAATAATGGTTTCCAGCTCAATGGCATCACCCGCAAGATCAAGGGTGTCTGCCTGCACCACGATCTCGGTCCGTTGGGAGCAGCAGAGAATAAGGCTGCCCTCATCCGCCAGATCAAGACGATGAAGGAGATGGGTTGCGACGCCATCCGTACAGCCCATAACATGCCTTCTACCATGCAGATGGAAATCTGCGATTCCCTCGGTATGATGGTAATGGCAGAGAGCTTCGATATGTGGATTTATCCTAAGTGCAAGAATGGCTATGCCAAGTTCTTCAAGGACTGGAGCGACAAGGATATCACCAACCTGGTGAAGCACCATCGCAACCATCCTAGCATCATTATGTGGAGTATCGGTAACGAGATTCCTGAGCAATGGAGCAAGGAGGGTATGGAGATTGCCAAGCATCTGCAGGATCTCTGTCATCAGTACGACCCATCCCGCCCTGTAACCCAGGGTATGGATAGGGCTGAGGATGCCCTGAAGAGTGGATTTGCCCAGGTAATGGACGTTCCGGGCTTCAACTATCGTGTACATAAATATTATAAGAATATCGAGCAGTTGCCTCAAGGCTTCCTGCTGGGTTCCGAGACGGCATCTACCGTCAGCTCCCGAGGCGTGTATAAGTTCCCGGTTCAGGTGCGTGCCAGCAACAACAATCCATACGCCGACGGCCAGTGCTCCAGCTATGACACGGAGTATTGCTCCTGGAGTAATCTTCCGGATGATGACTGGAAGATGCAGGATGATTACAGTTGGGTAATCGGAGAGTTCGTGTGGACGGGCTACGATTATCTGGGCGAGCCAACTCCTTATGATACTTACTGGCCAAGCCGCAGCAGCTACTTTGGTATCTGCGACCTTGCCGGACTTCCAAAGGACCGATATTATATGTATCGTGCCCGCTGGAACGAGCATCAGCACACCACCCATCTTCTTCCTCACTGGAACTGGAAGGGTAGAGAAGGACAGGTTACCCCTGTATATTGCTACACCGATGGTGTGGAAGGCGAGCTTTTCGTGAATGGCAAGAGCCAGGGCAGAGTTCGCAAGGACAAGTCAAGCCGATTGGACCGCTATCGCCTCCGCTGGAACAATGTGAAGTATGAACCAGGCGAGATTCGCGTGGTTACCTACAATCAGTATGGCGACAAGGTAGGCGAGGACGTGAAGCGTACAGCCGGAGAACCAGCGCAGATGAAGTTCAGCGTGGAGACTCCAGACCATGAGCCTATCGCCTGCATGGTAGAAGGCTGTACCGATGAGCACAACGTGCTGCTGAATGCCGATGGCAACGATCTTGCCTTCATCACCGTGAGCCTTCTGGATAAGGACGGCAATGAGTGTCCGCTCGCCGATGATGAACTTACCTTCGAGGTAAAGGGTGCCGGAACCTTCAAGGCAGCATGTAATGGTGATGCTACTTCGCTCGATTCCTTCACTCAGCCACACATGCGACTCTTCTCTGGCAAACTCGTTATTGTTGTTCAGAGCAAGGCACAGAAGGGCGACATCATCCTCACCGTAAAGGATGGCAAGCGCAATATGGAAAAGTCGCTTACGCTGCAGGCAATATAAAGCAGACTTATTAATGATAAATCTAGATTCCCCTAGGAGAAGAAGTTCTTGCTCCTAGGGGAATTCTTCGTTCAGCGACGTTGAATGTGTGTTCAGCACTGTTGAATGTGTGTTCAGCACTGTTGAACATAGGTTCAGCAGTATTGAACGGAGATTTCTTCTAATGGTACCAACAAATTCTCCCTATTCTTTCAACAACTTCTTTCTATACTTTGAGTATCTTCTCCTTATCCTTTCATCCGTTTTCCATAGGCCTGGACGGAACTTCTCCTTATTCTATTGTTATTTTTCTCTAATAATATTTGGCATTGTCGTGAATAATGTGTATTTTTGCAGCTATGAACAAATCACTAACCGCTTTATCTAGAGTAAGCATGGCGATAGCTATGCTTTTTATAACCATAGCGCTCCATGCGCAACGTTTCGTCAACACCACCCTGGATGGTGCTCAGGCTGTCTATGCTATTACCCAAGATACATCAGGAGTAGTCTGGCTGGGTACCGACAATGGTCTCTACAGTTATGATGGCTACCACGACTATCGTCATTTTGCTTCCCATACCTTTAGTCATATCCGCATCAATGCGCTCGGCTTTGAGGGTAGCATGCTCTATCTGGCTACGGGCAATGGAATGCTGAAGTTTGATACGCAGAAGGGAATCTATGCTTCTGCGCCAGCGATGGAATCTGAGGAGGACAAGGGCAGGAAAAAGGCGGTGAAGGAGTTGCGAGTGCTCAATATGAAGGGCAGGAAAGATGCCTTTGGCAACGATGTGTATGCTATCCTGCATACACAGAAGGGACTTCTGGTGGGTTCTCTCGCCGGACTCCGTCTCAACCAGCGCCAGATTCTCCTGACTCCCGGAGCACAGCCGCTGGTGAATGCCCTGGCTTACGATGCCAAGCGCCACTGTTACTGGATAGGTACCGAGGGAGCCTTGTACTGTGCCGACCAGGCTTTGCAGAACTTCTCCAAGATTGCGGCACTGGATGGAAACTCCGTGAAGTGTCTGGACGAAGACCAGGATGGCAATCTCTATATCGGTACGGATAATGGACTTTATCGCATGGCGATGAACAACAGTCTGGAGCATTTCGTTCACGACTCGCGCAATGAGGCAACCATCCCCAACAATATCGTATGGTCCTGCTATGTGGATAAGTGGCAGAATGTGTGGATCGGTACCGATCACGGACTTTCCCGTTTATCTACCCATACCTACTATCGCTTCACTTCGCTCGATAAGATTACCTTCTCGGGCGAGGGTAACTGTCTGCATGCTATCCTTCAGACCCGCAGCGGCGACTGGTGGATGGGCGGAACCAACGGCTTGATTCACTATGCAGAGGGAGTGCGCGTGCAGGGAACTGCATCTGAATATCAGAATGTGGTATGGTATAAACAGAACAATCCTTCGGCTCCTCTTGCTCACAACCGTGTGCGCAAGATTTATGAAGACAAGGAGGGGGATGTATGGATCTGTACAGACCACGGCATCAACCTCTATCAGAAGAGTACGGGAAAGTTGCTCAACTTCATCGTCTATGACAAGAGCGGCAAGTATTCTACTGCCTGGGCTTATGATATTCTTCAGGATCAGATGGGCAGAATGTGGATGGCATCTTATCAGGGTGGCGTCTTCGTGCTTGACAAGCAGCGCCTTCTGGCAGCCATCTCGCTCTCATCAGCAGCTACTGCCACCTGTGTGGCAGACCATCATTTCTCAGACAAGGGAAAGAACGCCCTCTCGGGGCTGCACATCGGTCAGCTGGTACTTGATGGCAAGGGATTCGTCTGGGCTTCCTCTTATAATCATCTCGACCGTATCGATACCCGTACCCTTCGCATCTCACATATCCCAGGCAATGATGCCATCAATTATCTGATGAAATCTGACAATGGCAATGTATGGGTAGGATACAATGCCAGCGTGAAGTGCTTTATGGTGAACCTGCCGATGAAGGGCAAGGAACTGGAAAGCAAGGAATGGAAGATTGATGCGAAGGTGGTCTCCATGTGCGATGTGGAAAACAAGGTCTGGGTGGTGGCAGGCAATGTCTGCAGCGTGCTGGATCCTGAGAACAACAGTTTCCGATTCTTCATTCCGATGGAGAGTCCGAATAATATCTATTATTCCAAGCTGAACCACGAAGTGGTGATGGGTGGCAATGATGGCTTCATCTCCATCCGTGCCGACCTTTCCATGCCGAAGAACGACAAGGCGCAGCTGCTCCTGGCGGGTATCGTGGTGAATGGCAGACAGACCCAGGATGCCTTGCTCGATGAGAACATTGAGGGAACACCGGGTGTCTCGCCCGTGGGACTGAAGACGCTTGTTCTGAAGTATGATGAGAACAACTTCACGCTCCAGCTGTCTGATTTGCCTTTTGCCGATCATCCTACCGCCGTCTATGCCTACCGTCTGGAGGGTAGCGACCACGAGTGGCATTATCTGGACAAGGGCAATCTTGACATCACTTACAATGGATTGTCGTATGGCGATTATCATCTCACCGTACATGTGGTGGATGGCGAGGGAAATATCGGCGATGAAGTTTATCAGCTCGAAATCTCCGTTCTTCCACCATGGTATCTCACCATCTGGTGCAAGCTGTTCTATCTTACCCTCCTGATTGTGGGTATAGCCTGGGTCATCAATGCTCATTTCGTAAGAAAGCAGTTGAAGGAGGCGAAAAAGCAGAAGGAGGAAATTCTGGAGCAGGTGCAGGCGCGTATGAAGTTCTATGCCAGCCTTGCCGATGACCTGAAAAATGCTGCCGCTCACCATTCGTTCGAGGAAGTGAATGATCTGGTAGTTTCTCATCTTGATGTGAATGCTTCCGACAACGAATCAGAGCCGGCAATGATTGTAGATCTCCATGCTCCTCAGGCTCCGGAAGTTGAGATGGATGAGATGGATAAGAAACTGCTCAACCAGATTCGGGAGATGATAGAGGAGAATATGGTGGATTCCGACTTTAACGTGTCGATGCTTCAGGAGAAGATGGGTATGGGAAACAAGCAGCTTTACCGCAAGCTGAAGGCAATTACGGGTCAGACTCCGGTAGAGTATATCCGTGATATGAGAATGCAGAAGGCGGCAAAATTATTAAAGGCAGGCAAGTTCAGCGTGTCGGAGGTAATGTACACCGTAGGCTTCTCTAACAGCAGCTATTTCTCCAAGTGCTTCTCCAAGGCGTTTGGAATGACTCCTACCGAGTTTATGCGCAGTTAGGAGTGAAAATGTTGCCTAAAATCATAACTTTACAGAAAAATGTTATGATTTTAGGCAAAATTCGTTATTTTATGTTTTAATTCTTGCTTAAGTTATTAAAAATTAGTAATTTTGCACCTTGAATCGAAGTACAGGTCCATGCGTGGACTATCAAGCACTATTGGTCTAAACTGAAAGAGGTATTGAGCGAAACACCTCAAGATGGGATGCAGTAATTGATTTATGTACAAGAAAGAAAAAATAAGTATCAATTTATAGTAAACAATTTAAGAAACAAGGATGAGAAGATTAACTCTTTTACTTGTCTCTCTTGTATTGTTGTCTATCCAATCCGTATTGGCGCAGAGTTTCCGCGTCAAAGGTACCGTTGTGTCTGCTGAGGACAACGAACCGATGATTGGTGTGACGATTAAGCAAGAGGGTACATCAAATGGTGTGGTCACCGATATTGACGGTAACTATACCATCGAAATTAAAGGGGCTTCGAAAGCTACACTGGCATATTCGTATGTCGGATGTCTGACCCAGAAGCATGTAGTCAAAGAGCAGACAAACACGCTCAACATCACCCTTGCTCCTGATTCTAAGATGATGGACGAGGTTGTCGTTGTGGCGTATGGTGTGCGAAAGAAGGGAACCATTGCGGGTTCTGTTTCTGCTGTGAAGGCAGAAAAGATTGAGAATGTTCCAGCTGCCAGCTTCGATCAGGCTTTGCAGGGACAGAGTACAGGTTTGCAGGTCATCGCCTCTTCGGGTGAGCCAAGCAAGGCTGCCACTTTCCAGATCCGTGGTACCAACTCCATCAACTCTGGTAAGGCTCCGCTCTTTATTCTGGACGGTGTGCCTATCTCCAGCTCCGATTTCAATACCTTGAGTCCTAACGACATAGAGAGTATCTCGGTATTGAAAGACGCCTCTTCTACCTCTATCTATGGTGCCCGTGCGGCAAATGGTGTGGTGGTGATTACATCGAAGCGAGGTTTGTCGATGGATAAGGCGAAGATCACGCTCCGCGCACAGTATGGTTTTTCTGAACTGGCTCAGAGTAGCTGGAAGATGATGAATACCGACGAGCGTATCCAGTTTGAAAAGGAAGTTGGCTTGGATGCCGGTAAGGATTACAACCTCCTTTCAAAGGTGAATGTCAACTGGCTGGATGAGGTGTTCAACGACCGTGCTCCTCTGCAGAGCTACGAACTCTCTATCAACCGTGCTACCGACCGTTTGAATTATTATGTTTCGGGTGGTTTCTACGATCAGGATGGTATTGCACAGAACTCAACCTTCCGCCGTTACAACATCCGCACCAATGCTGATGTCAAGGCCAGCAAGTGGTTGAAGGTAGGTACCAACACCATGGCTGCTTACGAGGAAGCTCAGCAGGCTGATGATGGTAGCTATACTACCGTGACTCCTATTTCAGCATGCCGCTTCATGTTGCCTTACTGGAATCCGTATGCCAAGGATGGCAGTCTGGCTTCGCTTGCAGCAGGCAACTGGGCTGGAACCAGTGAGAACCCTATCGTCTATATGGGCAAGAATCCTATCAGAAACAAGAAGTACAAGGTGCTCTCTACCATGTATGCCGAGGTTTATCCGATAGAGAATCTGACTATCCGTACTCAGTTTGGTGCCGATTTCACCCATTCTACAGCGTTCCTCCAGTCATTCCCAAGTCTCTCTTCCAATAATGGTCAGGGTACTGCGGCACGACAGAGCAGCGACGCCATCAACCTGACAGAGACTACCACCGCCAACTATCGCTTCAGTCTGAACGATATCCATGCGTTCAACGTGATGTTGGGTCAGGAGGCAGTAAGCTATCATTCAGAGGGATTCCAGGTATATTCCAAGGGGCAGACCAGTGATCTCCTGACCAACGTATCTTCTGGTACACGTGCCAGCCGTTGGGCAGATTCATCTTCTGATTACTCTTACCTCTCGTTCTTCATGCGTGGCGAGTACAACTACAAGGAGCTTTACTACGCCGACTTCTCTCTGCGTACCGATGCTTCTTCACGTTTTGGTAAGGACCATCGCTGGGGTACCTTCTGGTCACTCGGTTTCATGTACAATGTGAAATCTACCGATTGGCTGAAGGATGTAAAGTGGCTCAGCTCTGCTCAGCTTGCCGTAAGTACAGGTACATCGGGTAACTCTGAGATTCCTAACTATTATCACCTGGCTTTGGTTTCTGGTGGTGCCAACTACGATGATACTGCCGGTTTCTATCCATCACAGAGTGGTAACGAGGAATTGGGTTGGGAGTCAACCTGGGCAAACAACTTCGCCCTCCGCTTGGGCTTCCTCGATAGAATCAACTTCAGCTTCGAGGCTTACTACAAGCGTACTTCCAATATGCTGATGCGCGTTCCTGAGTCTTATACCGTTACCGGCGAGGGCTATCGCTGGAAGAACGTAGGTGTGATGGCTAACAAGGGTATCGAGTTGAGCGCTGACGGTGATGTAATCCGTACCCGCGATTTCACCTGGAATGTAAGCGCCAACGTATCTTACAACCAGAACCGCCTGAAGGAACTTTATAATGGTGTAACCGAGTATGTAAATTCAACCACCGGTTTGAAGTATGTGGTAGGTCACTCTGTAAGCGAGTTCTTCCTGAACCGTTATGCCGGTGTGAACCCAGCAAATGGTGAGCAGCTCTGGTATGATAAGGACGGCAACGTAACCAATGAGTTCCGTGAGAGCGACAAGGTGATGACAGGCAAGACATACGATGCACCTTGGATGGGTGGTTTCGGTACAAGCTTCCGTTGGAAAGGCTTGCAGCTTTCTGCCCAGTTCAGTTGGATTGGTACACGCTACGTCATCAACAACGACCGCTTCTTCGAGGAGAGTGGTGTAACCTTCGGAACAGCTTACAACCAGTCAAACCGTCTGTTGTACGACCGTTGGAAGCAGCCGGGCGATATTACCGACATCCCACGTTGGGGTGAGGTAACCCAACTCGACGACCGCTTCCTGGAGAACGCATCGTTCCTCCGAATGAAGAATCTCAGTCTGTCGTATTCGTTGCCACAGAGCTTGTTGCGCAAGACTAACTTCTTCTCTATGGTTCGCATCTACGGACAGGCACAGAACCTCTTCACCATTACCGGTTTCAACGGCTTGGACCCAGAGGTTTCATCCAATATTTACCAGGCGCAGTATCCAGCTTCACGCCAGTTTACCCTGGGTGTGGAACTGCAATTCTAAGCTAGAAAGGAGAAAACAAAATGAATATCAGAAATATAAAGACATACATCCTGTCGGGTATCCTGACCCTCTCGCTGTCTTCCTGTCTTGATAAATATCCAGAGGATTCCATCCGCATGGATGAGGCTATCAACAAGGTGGAAGATGTGGATAAGCTGGTGATCGGTATCTACGACAGTTTCAAGAGCAGCGCCTTGTATTCAGGCAATCTGACAATCCTGCCAGACCTGCAGGCAGACTTCGTGTTCTGCGTAAAGGGCTACTCTAATGCCTACGGCGACATCTATCGCTGGAAAGACATCAAGGCAACCAATACCGACATCGAATCGGTTTATGCCGACCTTTATGATGTAATCAACCGATGCAATTTCCTGCTCGACAATGTTGATAAGGTAAAGGCTGCAACTACCGATGACAAGCAGCTTGACAAGCTGGAGCAGTATGAGGGCGAGGCTTACTTTGCCCGTGCCCTGGCTTACTCAGAACTGATCAAGTGTTTCTGCAAGGCTTACGATAGCGATGAGCAGGCAGAGAAGGAACTCGGCGTAGTACTTACAGAGCACTACAAGGGCAATGAGGTTCAGAAGCGAGCTACCCTGAAGGAATCATACGAATTCGTATTGAGTGACCTCGATAAGGCTACTGAATATCTGAAGGTAGCTGATGACTTCACCGGAAGTCTCTACAACGAGATTTACTTCAATGAATATACCTGCCATGCCTTGCGTGCGCGCGTATCCTTATATATGCACAAGTACGATGATGCCATCAAGTATGCTTCTAAGGTAATCGGCAGTAAGTATTACACCTTGGAGAAGGCTTCTTCCAACACCTATTCCAGCCAGGTGAAGGATTACAAGTACATCTGGACTTACGGTGATTCACGCGAGGCTATCTGGAAGGTAGGTTTCACGGTGAACAGTTATGGCGGTGCTCTGGGTACCATCTTCGATAACTACAACTACGTAACTTATCGTCCAGATTATGTGCCTGAAACTTGGGTTATCAATTCATTCGACAGCAACGACCTTCGTGCCGCAGCCATCTTCACTACCCGTGTTACCGGTTATGAGCACGGCTTGCAGTGGCCTCTGTTGAGCAAGTATTTCGGCGATGCCACCTTCTTGAACAACAATATCCTTCATGTTCATCAGCCAATGGTGTTCCGCCTTGCCGAGCAGTATCTGATCCGTGCCGAGGCTTACGCGATGAAGAAGGACTACGCCAAGGCAGGTAAGGATATCTCAACTCTGCGCACCGCCCGCTACTCTTCTTATGGTGGTAACACCTCTTTGAGCGAGAGCAACGCCTTGAGCGTTATCGAGTCAGAGCGAGTAAAGGAACTCTATATGGAAGGCTTCCGCCTGAACGACCTGAAGCGCTGGCACAAGGGATTCAGCCGAAAGGTGAGCGACCAGCCTGCTGCCAACTTCGTACAGAGCAGCCTGAAGGTAGAAAAGGACGACCCACTCTTCGTATGGCCTATCCCACAGCATGAGCTGGAGGCACCGGGCTCGGAGATTGAGCCTAATGAAAGTAACAAATAAAATAAGGAGACGATCATGAAGAAAATAATGATGGGATGTTTGGCAGCCGTAGCTGCACTCATCGCTCTTGTGAGTTGTTCACAGGATTATACCACTTATGCTGGTCCAAGTCATATCATGTTCTCTGATACGCTCTATCAGTATGCCGTGCAGGAAACCAACGAGGTTTTCAATGTTCCTGTTTCGGCTACCGAGAAGGTTGATTACGACCGCACCTTCGGTGTGGAGGTTGTAGATAAGCAGAGCAATGCCATCGAGGGACAGCACTATCGCATCCTCAACAACACCGTTACAATCAAGGCGGGCGAGATGGTAGGAAACGTGCAGATTCAGGGTATCTATGATAACATCGGCAAGACCGACTCTCTGGGCTTCACCCTGAAGCTGGTGATTCCGGAGAAGTATAACTGGACAGAGCTTTACAAGGACTACACCCACGTGGTGATGCAGAAGTCTTGTCCTTTCGATATCCACAACTTCTCTGGTTGGTGTATGGTAACATCTACCTTCTACAACCAGTATCTGAACAACGTAACCAACCGTCTGATCAAGACCGAGGTAGTGGAAGGCGAGGAGAATACCGTGCTGCTGAAGGATGTTTACTACAAGGGCTACAACCTGAAGTTGAAGTTCAATACCAATAACATCCTGGAGCCAAAGGTAGAGATGGACGACCAGATAGCTGGTGAGACCGGCGAGGCGTTCGGCACCATCTATGGAGATGGCAAGTTGCGCATCAGCCAGCCATCTTTCTACACCTCTTATTATAATACCTGCCAGAACTATGTATTGCAGTATGTCACCATGAGTGTTGACAACAAGGATGGTTCATCCTTCGGCACCGTGGGCACCTTCATCACCATGTATGAATGGATCAGCGATGCAGAGGCAGAGAAATTAAAAGAACAAGGATATTAAAAACAGAATAAAGTAAAATGAAAACATTGATTTCAAAATATTGGCTCGTACTCATGGCGCTGGTTTCAGTGACCCTGTTCACTGCTTGTTCCAGCGATGACGACGATGCCGTAAACCCTGTGTTCCCACAGGTACAGACTATCGCAGGTGCAGCTGGCGACGAGTTGGACTTCACCTTCGATGCCAACGAGAACTGGAGCCTCGCTTCTTCTGCCATCTGGTGTAAGCTGGCGCAGGGCGAGAATGCTGATGCCTTCGTGCTCAATGGTACAGCAGGCAAGCAGACCCTCAAGGTAAAGATTACGGCAGATGATGCCAGCAAGGATATGAGCGTGGCTCAGCTCTTCCTGACCATGGGTGGTCAGAAGGTTGCCATCGCTGAGGTAAAGCGTTCGGCTGCCGGTTATGAGCTCAAGGTTTACGATGAGTTGGGCAACGATATCACCGAGACAGGTATTACCGTTGGTTACAAGGATATCGCAGGTCAGCCTATCTACAACAAGTTCTCTGTCAAGGCAAACTATCGTTTTGCTGTTACCAACACTCCTGCCTGGGTAGAGTTGGAAGGCGGCTTCCTGGTAGGTACACCTAACAAGCCAGCCGTAGGCGGTGCAGCCTTCAAGGAGAACCAGGGCATGAGCGCCAAGTATGCCATTGCCAAGGATGCCAACTACACCGTTACCTTCTCTTCTGAGGATGGCAAGGCTGCCGTTACCGTACCGGTTATCTATAATGGTATGACCACCAACACCATGGATGTTACATATCCTACCGCTTCACAGTGGGCAGTATGGAATGTATCTCTGGATGGCAAGGTATTCACCCAGAACGGTTCAAGTCTGAATGGCGAGACCACCAATGCGTTTACTTTCCACAACTTCGTTCCTTTCACCCTCAAGACCTTTGGTGATGCTTATCAGCTGGTAGTCTTCGAGAACAAGGAGAATGGTTTGCTCGAGGATGCTTCCGGCGCTGTTAAGTTGCTGGGCGAGAAGGGTGATGTGAAGCTCACAGTGGCTCCATTGGGCAGCGGAAGCCGTGAGTTCCTGGTCTATGCATTGCCACAGAGCGTATTCGAGAGTCTGGAGAATGGACTCGACGGAATGCTGGAGGGTGACTTCAAGACCGTGAAGAGCGATTACGACCGTTACTTCCTGATGGACATCGTACAGAAGGAGGACAAGAAGGGCGAGTCTGCAGTTACTGCTCCTATCGTAACCAGCATGGGTATGGAGGCAGATTGCGCCTTGACAAGCAATGCCGACTATAAGATGTATGCCGAGGGCTTCTTCAGCTATACAGGCAACGAGGTATTCGAGTCAACTGTTTATGGTGGCTATGTAGCCATCTATCCACAGATCGACGGATGGGATCCTACAGCTGGAGCAAAAGTAGTCATTTACGATGGTACAGGAAACTCTGTTGAAAACTATGAGCCAGGACAGGACGAGAAGGGCATCTATGTAGGAATGAATGTAGATGGACTCAAGTTCCCTATCTTCGCAGGATTCAATGATGCCCAGGGCGCTTGCAAGCGCGTAGTCTTTATCAATAATATGGGATTTAGAAGCAAGAGAAAGTAATGAAGAAATTCAAAAGATATAGCAAGGCATTCCTGTTGCTCCTGGTTGCAATGATGACCCTGGTAGTGACAAGCTGCTCCGACGATAACACCGAGGGCTGGGACGGCACATACGGTTATGTGCAGTTCATGCTCTCCAAGAAGGTTTCGGCGAGAGCCACCCGTGCCGCTGCCATCGATAAGCTTGAGAAGCTCGGCGATGCCAAGAAAATCAAGGTGGTGATGGAACATAACGGTACAACCGTATCGCAGACATTGTCGCTCAATGCCTACAATGCTGAGAATGCGGAGTATGGATTGAGAAGTGATAAGCTGCAGCTGGCATCAGGTTCTTACACCATCATCGGTTTCTATCTCTATGATGCCGTAGATGAGGAGCTGCTTGCCTCTTCTGCAGGCGAGACCTTCACCGTTGTGGGAGGCGGCTTGACCAAGCAGGACCTGATGGTTGAGACCGTAGAGCGTGGTAAGGTGCAGTTCGACCTCATCAAGCAGTGGGAGAAGACCCGTGCCGGAAACCAGGAGTATCTCTTCTCCAGTATCCGCATGATTGATGTGAGCGTAACCAACCTCTTCACCCGTGAAACCTTCACCTTCGCCAACCTGAAGGTGAAATACAAGGAGGGAAGCAAGGAGAATCAGAATCCGGACAACGAAGACGATAAGTATATGGATGTGGCTATTGCCCATTGCGATTCTACCGTATGGCTCCCGGCAGGTACCTATCAGGTTACCTCTTATACTACATACGGCAAGACCGGTGCGGTGAAGATTACCTACGAGACTCAGCCGGTAAAGGGCGAGGCTTTCGTGGTAACCGACAACAAGCTTACCGACAATGCACAGGTGCCTATCCTCCTCTCAGAGACCAAGGAATACATCAAGGACTACAAGGCGTTGAAGGCTATCTGGGAATCTCTGCAGGGCAAGGACTGGAGCTTCTATGGTGATGCTACCTTCCACGGTGCCAACTGGAACTTCAACAAGGAACTCGATATGTGGGGTGAGCAGCCTGGCGTTACGCTTAACAGCAATGGCCGCGTCATCGGTCTGGTCATCGCTGGCTTCGGTGCCAAGGGTATCGTGCCTGATGCCATCGGTCAGCTGACAGAACTCCAGGTGTTGAACTTCGGTTCGCATGACGAGAAGATTGGTGCCAACCTCTTCTCCGACTACGATGCCAGCAAGTTGAGTGCCGCTCATAAGATGGCAATGCGTCATGATTATGAGAATAAGTTCCTGAAGTATGACCCACGTGCCCACATGTCGGAGATGATCGTGGAGAGTTTCAACTCTGATAGCAAGAATGCCAAGAACTTCATCAAGAAGGATTCCAGAATCCAGCTGAAGGATGCTCAGATTGGTTTGACCACCAACAAGATTACAGGTATCTCGAAGGCAATCTATCGCCTGACCAAGATGCAGCAGTTCTATATTGGTAACTCACCAATCACTGCGGATGAGGTTTGTACCAAGTTCTACGATGATGAGAATTCAGAGTACCATCGCTTTGCCGAGGAATATACCGAGGAGGCATGGGACAAGATGACTACTCTCACCGACCTGGAGCTTTACAACTGCCCTAAGCTGACCCGCCTGCCGGATGTGTACTACAACCTGCCGAATATCCAGGCGTTCAATCTGGCACGTAACAAGGGTATCAAGGCAGCTCAGCTGCGTGACGACTGGGAGCAGATGGCAACCAGCAAGATAGGTAAGACCCTGCAGATTCTCTACCTGAGCTACAACAACCTGGAAGAGTTCCCTGCCACATGGGCACTCCGCAACATGGTGAAGCTGGGCTTGCTCGACCTTGCCAACAACAATATCAAGAAGGTGCATCCATTCACCAAGGAGGTCATGCTTTCATCACTCTATCTCAACAATAACCAGATAGAGGAGATTCCTGCCGACCTGTGCGGTTTCTCAGAGAATACCGAGAGTCTGAACTTCTCTTATAATAAGTTGAAGAAGATCCCGAACATCTTTGATGCAAGCTCTGTACACGTGATGGGTTCTGTAGATTTCTCCAACAATGAGATTTCGGGTGTGGATGACGCAGGCGGTTACAAGGGTATCAATGCCTCAACCGTATCGCTTGCCAACAACAAGTTCAGCAAGTTCCCTTCAGAGCTGATTGCTGCCGGTTCACCAATCATCACCCTCGATCTGAGCGGCAACCAGATGACCAGCATCCCTAAGGGTTCCATCAAGGGTAAGTATGCTTATCTCTTGCAGGTGATGGACTTCCGCTTCAACAAGTTGACAGCTCTCTCTAACGACTTCTTGAGTGATAACATGCCATACATCACCAACATCGACCTGAGCTACAACTGCTTCAGCGAGGTACCTACCCAGCCATTGAACAGTGCCAACCTGCGTGCGTTCGGTATCAACCATCAGCGCGATGCCCAGGGCAACCGTCCTCTCCGCACATGGCCAACAGGCATCACCAAGTGCCCAAGCCTGATTCAGTTCCAGATTGGTTCCAACGATATCCGCAAGGTGGATGAGACATTGACCTCTCACATGTATATCCTGAACATCTCAGACAACCCTAACATCTCTATCGATGTAACCAGTGTCTGCGCATACATCAAGGCAGGTTTGTACAAGTTGTTCTATGACAAGACCCAGGACATCCGTGGCTGCGATGCATTGGATCTCGAAAATTAAACTATAAGGAAGTAAGATAATATGAAATATATTAAGAAACTTACATGGCTCCTCGTTCTCGGTGCCGGTCTGATGACCGCATCCTGCAGCGACAATGATGATGTGGAAATCCCTGGTGGACTCGCCATCGACAAGGAGCAGATAGAAATAGGAGCTGAGGGCGGAAGCGAACAGCTCGCCATTGCTGCCTCTCAGAACTGGGTGAGCAGCGTGGTTGAGCCTTGGCTGATGCTGACTCCTGCCAACGGTGTGGGTTCTACCACTGCTACGGTAATCGTAGATTCTACCTTGACCAATGGCCGCCGTACCACCGACATCGCCTTCATCGGCGATAACGGTCAGCGCCGTACCATCTCGGTCGTACAGTTTGGTTATGGCAAGCAGATAGACATCAAGGACCCTGTTGTGGAAATCGGTAACTCTGGCTCATACGATGAGCGTGCTTTCGAAAGTCTGATTTCTGCCAATGTGGAATGCAAGATCGGAAGCATCGAGTATTCCTTCGAGGGCGATATGACGGATGCCGAGAAGGCGGAGAACGAAGGTGAGCGTGAAGGATGGCTCCTGAACGCCAAGAACGAGGATAAGCTGACCGGTACCAACCTGGGTATCGTGCTCGACCGCAAGGCGCGTCCTCGCAGCGTGAAGTTCAAGTTCCGCTGGAACATGAACATCGTTCCTGCTGTGCGCGTGGCTAAGGTTCATCTCGTTCCTGTGAATGCAGAAGATGAGCTTGTGGATGCTGACGGCAACAAGACGGATGATGTGATCCTTACCGTTCGCCAGGCTGCGGCTCCTAAGATTGAGGATACCCGTGCCGGAGATTCCCTCTCGGTCATCATGATCAACCAGAAGCTCAACAGTATGGCTACTTACGATACAAGCGACAACATGCGCAACTGGAGCAGCGTAACCCTCTGGGAGGCTACCGATGCCTTCGTGAAGCAGCACCCTGAGGCTGTGGGACGTGTGCGCAGCGTGAAGTTCAGCATGCTGAATCTCAAGCCGGGCGAGACGCTTCCTAAGGAGGTGAAGAACCTGAAGTACCTGGAGAGCTTCTCTGTGGCAAGTAATGACAACAACCAGATTCGAGAGATGCAACTCGGCGAGGACATCTGCGAGCTGGCTTATCTCAAGCATCTTACCGTACAGGCGTTCGGACTGGTTAAGTTGCCTGCGGGCTTTAAGAAGTTGGGTAAGTCACTGGAGAGTCTCAATCTGGTAAGTAACAACTTCAACAGATTGTCGGATATCACCAAGGTGGTGAATGCCCAGAACTTCCCTCACCTCACAGAGCTGATTCTCTATGCCCAGCGCCGTTCCGATGTCTGCATCAATATGAGCGGCTTGAACAAGAATAGCGACGGCAACTATATCTACAATACTTATCCTATCGGTATGTATGGTAATATCAGCAGCGAATATTCAGAGCGCCAGGCATTCCTCTCGCTTCTTACCTGGGACAACCTGAGAGCCCTGGAGCTTTCTTACTGTTTCCTGGAGGGTGAACTTCCTACCGATGAGGAGATGGACGAGGCCTTGGAGGCTGCCGGAAAGCCCACACGCTATACGGCTGCCGACTTCTCTACCAACAAGGCAGAATGGCAGGATAAGCTGGTGGGTGATACCTGCAAGTGGTTGCTCTCTAAGTGGAACAACCCTGTAACCTGCAAGCAGAAGGATGGCACCATCGTTTACAAGGATGTCTATCCGATGTCTGTGCCACGTGTGTTGCCTAAGTGCCGCTCTCTGGCGCTCAACCTCAACTTCTTCACGGGTGCGGTGCCTAAGTGGATTCTGTTCCACCCTCGCATGGTGCTGTGGAGCCCTGCCACCATGGTATTCAACCAGACGGAGCGTGGTTTCAACACAGAAGGTAAGGCTGCCGGATTCTCCAACATGGCAGAGGATACCTATAGCGCAGAGTACTACTATGGCTCTAAGGATCCAGGTTCCAAGTGGGAAGTGAAAGGCGTAGCTTATCCATTGTACTACCGTGCCTACGTGGCTGCCGGAGATGAATCTGGCGAAGAGGCACTTGCCAAGTACAAGAGAAGTAGAAAAGTAAGTAGATAATTAATATAGAAGCAAACAATGAAGAAAAAGTTTTTCTATATAGCAATGGTCGCTTTGGCATTGACAGGCTGTTCTGACAGCCTGTCAACCATCGACTCTTCTGAGGGCAAGGCAGACATCACCATCCCTTCTGATGCAGAGGCTGGTGAGTTGCTCATCAAGTTTGCCCCAGAGATGAGCAGCATTCTCGACCAGGCGCAAATGAGCAAGACTCGTTCTGGCAAGGCTACCCGTTCGGGTATTCCTTCTACCGACGAGGTGCTCGACATCCTGGGAAGCTACAGCTTCGAGCGTGTCTTCCCTGTTGATGCAAACACCGAGGCTAGAACCCGTGAGGCGGGACTCCACCTCTGGTACACCGTGAAGTTTGACAAGAGCACCGACCTGAAGGCTGCCGCTGAGCGCCTGAAGCAGTTGGGCGAAGTTACCAAGGTGCAGACCAATGGTCGCATCAAGCGTGCCTACAATACCGATAGCAAGCGCATCTATCTCAGCGACAAGGCGCTTCAGCAGAAGGCAACCCGTGCGGCTGCATCTGGTGAGCCTAACGACCCAGGCTTCGCTTATCAGTGGCACTATCGCAATCTGGGTGCCGGCAACTATGGCTTCGAGAATCTCAACGATAATCAGGCTGGTGCTGAGGCTGGATGTGATGTGAATGCCGTTGAGGCTTGGAAAACCTGCGTAGGCGATCCTTCCATCATCGTGGCTGTGCTCGACGAGGGCGTGATGTACACTCACCCTGACTTGGCGCCTAACATGTGGTGCAATCCGGGAGAAACTTCCCAGGGTGCGAAGGCTGATGGCGACGGAAATGGTTATGAGGGCGACCTTCACGGATATAACTTCGTAGAGGAGAGCGGAAACATCACCTGGTCGGATGCCAATGATTCTGGTCATGGTACCCACGTAGCTGGAACCATCGCTGCTGCCAACAACAATGGTATCGGCGTGAGCGGTGTGGCTGGTGGTGACGGTACTCCAAACTCCGGAGTCAAGATCATGTCTTGCCAGATCTTCTCCGGTCAGAACAGTGTTACCTTGGCAGGAGAGGCGAGAGCCATCAAGTATGCTGCCGACAATGGTGCTGTCATTCTGCAGTGCAGCTGGGGTTACAACTCCTCTGAGAGTAGCGAGCTGAGTGGTTACACTCCTGGACCTGCTACCGAGAAGGAATGGGCTGAGACCTATCCGCTGGAGAAGGAAGCGCTGGATTACTTCATCAACAATGCTGGTTCGCCAAATGGCGTAATCGATGGCGGTATTGCTGTCTTTGCTGCCGGTAATGAGTATGCGGGCAATCCTGCATTCCCTGGTGCTTACTCCAAGTGTGTGAGCGTAGCGTCGCTGGCTGCCGATTATACTCCTGCCTGCTATACCGACTTCGGTTCGCTCGTAACCTTGAGTGCTCCGGGCGGTGACTTGGAATACTATGGTAAGATTGGTGAGACTGAGGATGAATATTGGGCTGAGACTGGCGAGCAGAAGGGTGCCGTGCTCTCTACTTTGGTAAAGAACGGACAGCCTGCATATGGTTATATGGAGGGAACCTCTATGGCTTGTCCTCACGTATCGGGTGTGGCTGCCTTGGGTCTTTCCTATGCTGTCAAGCAGAACCGTCACTATCGTGCTGCCGACTTCATCTCCCTGATGAAGAAATCGGTGAAGGATCTGGATAGCCATTATCAGAATGGTGCTACCAAGACTTATTACATGAACCATACCACCGTGGGTGCTTCGCCTGAGACCATCGAGCTTTCCAAGTATATCGGCAAGATGGGTGCGGGTCTGATTGATGCGGCTCAGCTCTTGAACGGCATCCAGAACAAGGAACTCAGTTCGGAGATGAAGCTGCCTAATATGTATGTGGGTATCGAGAAGACTACTTCTCTCAACCTTGCTGCTTATTTCGCAGGTCAGACCGAGGGCTATTCCTGCTCGGTTGCCAATACCAGCGTGGCTTCTGCTACCGTAGATGGCAAGATGCTCATCGTGAAGGGTCTCGTTGCGGGTAGTACATCGCTCACCGTAACTGCTGCCGACGGTACTAGCCAGACTGTGACAGTAACTGTTCGTAAGAGCGCCGGTAACAACGGTTGGATGTAATATGAAGATATTTGCTTTCCTATCGGCTTTCTTCTTGGCTTTGCCTGTTACGGTGAATGCCCAGAAGGAATTGCTGAAGTTTGAGCATCCCTTGATAGATGCCGGTACGATGACCGAGGACGATGCGCCTCGCACCTTTACCTTTGTGGGAAGGAACGTGAGCAAGAAAGTGTTGCACATCTCGCAGGTGAGAACCACCTGTGGATGTACCCGTTCCTTTGTAAAGGGTGATGTGATGCAGCCGGGCGATACCTGTCAGGTACAGATTACTTTCACCCCGAATCGCTATCCGGGCACTATCAATACGGGGGCTTTTCTCTATCTGAAAGAGATAGAGGGTCAGCCAGCCGTGAAGCTTGCCTTGACGGGAAGGGTGCTGCCGGGAGCCGATATGTGGGCTCGCTATCCGCATAAGATGGGAGCGCTGAGGCTGAAACAGGCGAAGGCAAGCATCACGGAGGTGAAGCCGGGCACAGAGCCTTCGGCACGTATCCTCTGCGGCAACAGTGGCGACAAGTCGCTTCGCATCTCCAGTTTGCTTCTTCCTCCATACGCCCGGTTAACTACTGAGCCGGAGGTGATAGAACCGGGTGATGAGGCTGATCTCGTTATCACCATCCTTGCGGATAAGATTCCTGCAACGATGCCTGAAACCTTCACCTTTCCTGTTATTCTGGAGGGGCTGGATGCCCGCCCGTCCGACAGGACTATACAGGTGAGTGTATCTCGTTTAAAGTAATCCATTCATTCATAAACAAGAAAAGATAAAGACAATGAAATATTTAAAGAAACTCTTCACCCTCCTGGTGATTGCCTTGTTTGCCTGCGGCTTTGCAGCCTGCAGCAGCGATGATGAGGAACCGGAGGAGCCTGCACTGGAGGTGACTCCTGCCAATCTTCATGGCACATGGAAGTTGGTGGAGTGGAACAATGGTGAGCAGGTGCCTGAGGGTACTTACTGCTACATCGTGTTCAACCGCAAGGAGCAGACTTTCGAGATGTATCAGAAGTTTGACAGTATGTATGGCCGCCACATCACGGGTTCGTTTGCCATCAAGAACGATCCTTACCAGGGCTACATCATCAGCGGAAGCTATGATTACGGCATGGGCGACTGGAACCAGAGCTATCTCGTAACCCGCCTTCTGGCTTCGGGTTCCATGATCTGGACCGGCAAGGATGATGCCACCGATGTTTGCCGCTACGAGCGTTGCAGCGAGGTGCCAGCCGAGGTTATCAAAGAATCGAAAGATTTTTCAGAATAAAGCCCGCCAGGTGCTTTGGGGGAATCTATCATAAATTCTTCCCCAAACGCCCTGAAAGGGCAGAAGCTCTTAGCCCAGGGCAGCGCCCTGGGGAACAAGCACTCGGCAAAGTCGCCCTGTAAGGGCAAAAGCATAATTCAAAGAGCGAATAATCAGCAAACCATGCTGATTATTCGCTCTTTTTTTGTATCTTTGCCCTCGAACTTTTCATCACTCTCAAATGTAGAGGATAGGTTCAAGGAATAAAGTATAAGGATTAAAGTTCAAACGATATGTTGCCAATATTAACGATTACAGGTTCCGACAGCACCGGCGGCTCTGGTGTACAGGCGGATATCAAGACGATATTCGAATTGGGAGGTTATGCCGTTTCGGCGATAACCAGCATCACCGTGCAGAATACCCTGGGTATCCAGGAGTTCTTCGATATTCCTGCCGAGATTGTTTCCGGACAGATAGAGGCAATTATGAACGATATGCAGCCCAACATCGTGAAGGTGGGAATGATACGCAAGGTTGAGACGCTGAATGTGCTCATCGATGCCTTGACCAAGTATCGTCCCGATTACATCATCTATGCTCCTTCCATCTGGTCGAGCCAGGGCGATGCGTTGATGACCGAGGATGTGGTGAGCCAGATCAAATACCGTTTGCTGCCGCTCTGTTCGGTAGTCGTGGCGAGAAAGAAGGAGAGTGATATCATTCTTCAGAACTCCCGACTCCTGGAGCTTGCCGAAAAGCAGGGGCTCCGGATCTATCGCCTCGATAATGCCAATTCGCATGGTCTCATCAACCGCTTCTCTTCTGCCCTTGCCATCTATCTGAACCAGGGCAAGAAGATGGAGGAGGCGTTGGCGATGGCGCAGGATTTCATCAATATAGAACTGGTTAGGGAGAGCAATCTGCAGGGCAGGAGTTCTGAGCTTTACAACCAGTTTATCTCG
>ENA-OVGJ01000226-OVGJ01000226.1-human-gut-metagenome-genome-assembly--contig:-NODE-226-length-29630-cov-5.944311_pt1 | contig 29630 bp, 35 predicted proteins | sample MGYA00237772_ERZ505423 | MGnify/ENA primary metagenome ERZ505423 (study PRJEB26158, sample SAMN06016386) | human gut metagenome | biome: human gut; feature: ankylosing spondylitis patient; material...
TAACATCATAATTTGAAGTATAATCTTCCATTTATTTATATCCCTCCTATTTTATTATAATTATATTATATCAGAATTTTGAAGAAAATCAAGTTTTGACTTTTGAAGAAAAATAGATTATTTCGCGCGGGCGCGCATTTTATTATAATGTATAGATGATGAATGACTGTGCAAATTTGATTTTTCTTGAAAATTTTGGTATAGTATTTATAGAAAGTGAGGGTGATAAGAAAATGGCTAAGTTATCTGATGAAAAAATTGCTGAAATCCAAAAGCGATACGCTGAATGCGGTGTTTATGCTCAAGTTGCCAGAGAACTTGGTGTATCTCCTGCCACCGTCAAGAAGTATGTTTCTTCTTCTGACTCTGCGCGCAGTTCAAAAGTTAGTGTTCCTATCACCAAATTCGAGAATGAACCTCTTCCTATTGAACAAATTGTGTCTCCTTTGACTCATCAAGGTTGGTTAGACTGGTGTTCTTTTACCGAAGAGGATTTGAAAAGTGTTGAAAGTCTGAAAGGAGAATTATAATGAAGTGGTTTACACTTGAAGAAACTCCATATCATAATAATGAATGGACTATTCGACCTTCTAATAAATTTTATGAAACCTTTAGTGGTATTCATGGTTCTTATCTCGTTTATCCTGCACGTTTGTGTGGGTTTACATACGGAGATTGGTGTAGATACTGTCGAGATAATTATCGAGCAAAACTCTATGGTGGTTCCAAATATATTGTTGTAACTTTTCCTAATAAGGAAGATGCAAATACTTTAGCAAAATTTTTAGATGATAGAATGAACAAAATTGTAAAGGAGTAATTGAAATGAAGGAAAAGAAGATTTATAAGATTGAGAATGAGGCTGCAAAGAAGAATCCTAAGCGCAATTATATTGAGTATTATGTGAATGAAGAGAAGAAGACTGTAACTGCAATTCTGATTGGCGTGCGTCGAGAAATGGTAAATATGTTCGAGAAGAAATTTAATAATGCTGGTTTCTCTGCGTGCGTTGACTTTTGGCTTTCTGGTAAGAACGATGCTCTTTCTGATGCTATGAAGTTTATTCCTGATAAGATTGTAGCAACTGCTACTTGCGCGCCAGAGGATGAATTTGATGTGGAGTTTGGTTGTAGTCTTGCTCGTATGCGTCTAATTGAAAAGCTTTATAAGTATCGTGAGAGAGTTTCTTATGACTTAGCAACAAAAGTTGGTATGATTCAGTGCGCTCTTATGGATTACAGTGAATTCTGCGGCATTAAGATTGAAAATCTTATGGAAGATATTGATATTACTCTTTCTGAGCATAACTGGTAATCAATAATTTGATTTTTCGCTAAAATTCAAATATAATAAATATATAATCAATAAAGGAGATATGTAAAATGGAAATGGAAAAGATGGCTATCAAGGCTCAGGCAGAAACCCGCGCAAATCTCTATCGTATTGTTACTGACGCTCTTGGTAGTGAAAATTTTGCTACTCAGCCAATCAAGGGTGGCCGTCTGATTGACCTCAATAATGGTTATTATGCTAAGGTTTCTATTAGTATTATTGATCCAAATAACGTTGAACCCGCAATTCAGGCATATGCTGACCAGATGCGTGTAAATGCTGCCCGTGCTGCTGAGCGTGCAGAGAAGGAAGCAGAAAAAGCTCGCAAGGCCGCAGAGCGTGCAGCTAAGCGTGGAGAGAAAACCGAGTAAAAAATAATAGACAACGCCACAGGAAGCAATTCCTGTGGCGCATAGTCATATTTGGAGGTAATTATGGAGAATATTATTGAGTTAGAAGTTGTAAATAAGAGTATTAGTACTAAATTTAGACAGAATAACTATGTTAGTGTTGGCGACGTGTATAAATTCAATTTCTCAAATGCTTGGGAGAAATTTTTAGGAGAGAATGCACGACTTCAAGCAACTTATTTGATTGATAATGGAAGACAAGATATTTATTACTTTGACCCACTAAAAGATTGTAAAAGTAATGCACCTGAAGAATTATTTAGAAAAGAGAATGAAGGAAAAACTGTTTATCTTGGTGTCTGTGGTGTACACGAAGATGGTACTATTTATCCTAGTGTTTATTATCGTTTAGGTGCTATCCGTCTATAAAATTCTTGATAGATATTCTTTTTTGCTATACGATGTAGTCTAAAAAATCACTTTATATTACAAGACGTATTGTGAGGTGATGAAATGGAAAGCACGATTGAACTTTCAGTTCTAAAAAAAGAAATCCATTTTGTAAAGAAAGACAGTCTCACAACTGGGCAACAAAGAAACTCCATGAAAATATCTTTCAATGGAAAAGAATGGAATGGACTAACTAAGTATGGTGTGTTCAAAGTTGAAGATACTGTCAAAGATGTCTTGATTGCTAACTCTGATATAGAGATACCTGCCGAAGTTTGTACCCTTGACAATCTTGGTAAAGTGGTTTATTTTGGTATCAAAGGAACTTATACAGAGACTATTGGTGGAACAGAAACCGAAACTGTTTATACTACTCCTTATTTTAGACTTGGAGTACTTGAACGTGGTGCAGAAACTTCTGGAAGTATACCGGAATATCCAACACAAAATGCCATTGATGCGGCAATTGAAAATGCGCGCAGATGGGCAGTTGGTCCAAGTTCTACAGATAAAGTTCCTACCGATACCAATAATGCGAAATATTGGAGTGACCAAGCAAAAGTAAATGTTGAAAATGTAAATGAGTATGCTAATAAAGCAAAGGCAGAAGCAGACCGTGCGGAGACTGCGGCAAATACCGCGGCAGAAAGTGTAAAAGGCTCTGTTGAAGCTGCCGCGAAGAGTGCTCAAGAAGCGGGGCAATATGCTGAGAATGCTAAGACCGCTGTAAGAGAGTATCCTCGTATTGATAGTCATGGTCACTGGGAAAGATACGACCCTGAGAGTGGTAAATGGGTTGATACTGGCGCACTAGCAGAGTTCAAGATTAGGAAAACATATAGTACTATTGCTGAAATGAATGAACATTGGAGCGATAGTGATGTTTTTGTAAATGATTTTGTGATGATTGCTGGTGAAGTTGAACCGGATAATGGTCAACTTTATGTCAAACTTGCTGATAGTAATGCTAAATATCAGTATATTGGTGATCTTAGTGGTGCTCAAGGCATCAAGGGTGAGAGTGCTTATGATATTGCAGTAGCGAAAAAGCAATATGAAGGCACAGAAGATGATTTTGCAAAGTTCTTAGGTGAGGCAGTAAATAATGAACCTAAGAGACAAGAGGCAGAGACCACTCGCAATAATGCTGAAAAAAATCGTAATGATGCTGAATCTCTCCGCGCGCAGAATGAAACACAACGAAAGACTGATGAATCTACTCGTCTATCAAATGAAACTGCGCGCATAGCAAATGAAAAAACTCGCGGTGAAAATGAAGATAGTAGAAAAGCAAATGAAGCAGACCGTGTAGAAAAAGAGACTGCCCGTGTCAATGCGGAAACTACTCGCAAATCTAACGAAGAAATTCGAGTTGGAAACGAACAAACAAGAGAAAATAATGAAGCGGTTCGTTCTACAAATGAGACTGCCCGTGGTAATGCTGAGAAAACTCGTAACGAAACAGAAACCGCTCGTAATAATGCTGAATCTTCTCGCGTAACTGCCGAAACGAATCGTGGTAAAGCAGAGGCTACTCGCGCGCAGAACGAAGAAAAGCGAGTCAATGCTGAATCTTCTCGTGTAACTGCCGAAGGAACTCGTGCGACCAATGAACAAACACGAATTGACGCAGAAAAAGTTCGCAATGATACAGAGAGTAAACGTGCAACTGCTGAGACTTCTCGTGTTGAACATGAGAATACGCGTGAAACTAATGAGGGTGCGCGTGCAAAAGCAGAAATTTCACGTGCGAATGCTGAAACTAACCGCAATAATGCTGAAACTACTCGTAGCAAGGCAGAAGCTACCCGTGATTCCGCCGAGTCTCTCCGCGCGCAGAATGAAACTCAACGTCAATCAAATGAGACTGCGCGCGAAGTGTGGGAAGACTATAACCAAGATAAAACTTATTACAAGGGAAATAAGGTAAGTCTCAATGGTAATAGTTATGTTTGTGTAGTTGAATCTACTACCAATCATCCTGGTCAATCTAATGATTGGTTACTTATTGCTCAAAAGGGTGATGGACTAGTAATCAAAGATAAATATACTACAATTGAAGAACTTCGCGCGGCTAATCCTAATCATACTTATAATTACCAAGTTGAACAACCTAATGGTGAACTTTATATTTATTCTGATATTGCCGGTGATTGGGTATCTATTGGTGCTATTCAAGGGCCAAAAGGCGAAACTGGTGATAAGGGTGATAAAGGCGACCAAGGTATTCAGGGTGGAAAAGGTGACAAAGGTGACCCTGGTGCTTCTAATGTATTGACTATTGGTTCTGTTACTAGTGGTGCTGCACCTGCTGTGACGATTACTGGCGATTCTCCTAATCAAGTTTTGAATTTTGTTCTTGAAAAAGGTGAACAAGGTATCCAAGGTGGAAAAGGCGACAAAGGCGATGCCTTTACTTACGCTGACTTCACTCCTGACCAACTCGCGGCACTCAAGGGAGAAAAGGGAGATAAAGGTGATGCTTTTACTTATAATGACTTCACTCCTGAGCAACTTGCTTCTTTGAAAGGCGAAAAAGGAGAAAAAGGTGACAAAGGTGACCCTGGTTCTTATACTGCTGGCACTGGTATTGAAATTACTGATGGTGTTATTAGTGCGACTGCGGAAGTATACAAATCAGGCAATGGTATTAGTATCATCAATGGATTGATTAGTGCTTTACTTGGAACTGGTCTCAAATTTGATGCTGATAAAAAAATTACTCTTGATGAAACCGCTTTTACGGAATATACAGATGATGAGATTACCAATTTTTATAATGCTGTCATAGTCTAAATTTAGTCGTGATAGTGTTACGATTTTATTATAAAACAAAATCTACTTTCTCACTTATTTTGTGGGAAATGGAAATCTAAAGTAGGAGGAAATAATCATGGCGTCTATTTTGCGTAAAATTGGCGATGCTGATAATGTTGCTGTAAATTATTATGAAGTAGATACAGAACGTGATATGTGGGAAATTGATGTTGCTAACGCGCCAATGGGTAGTCGTTGTTATGTTATCAATACTGGTTCAACATATGCTCTAAATAGTAGCAAAGAATGGAAGTTAGTCCCCACTGGTGGCGGTGGTGGCGGAACTCCTTCTGGCGATGTTATCTATGACGGTGGAACCACTTGAGGTGAAATAAATGGCACAAGTTATTAAAACAACTTTTAAATTTCGTCGTAATTTAGCATCTTATTGGGCAGAAAAAAATCCTGTTCTTGCTGAGGGAGAACCTTGTTTTGAACTTGATACTGGTAAACTAAAGATTGGTAATGGTACTACTGCTTATAACGATTTACCATATATCAATAGTGATTCAGTTCAAATTGAAATTGCTACTGAAGACGTTATCGGCGCAGTATTGAGTTCTACTGAAAAGAATCATGTTTCTGTTGATGAAAAAGGTCACATGGAAGTCAATGAGATTGGCGTAGAGAAAATAACCAATACTAGTGGAATTACTTTGGTTATTGATGGCGGCGTAATTGAATAAGGAGGTAAACGATGGATAAGAAAGTTCTATCTACTGTTATCCAGTTGCGCAGAGGAACTGAAGCACAGTGGGAAACAATAAAGAATGAGTTTATTCCTGCGGCGGGCGAGCCATGCGTAACTCTTGATGGTGCTAATGCTGGTCAAGTCAAGATTGGTAATGGTATTGATTCTTGGGGCACGTTGAAATATTCTGGTACTAGCGGCCTTGATGTAACTAAGATTTATAGTGACACTGTTGATAGTTCTAAAGCAACTATTGATGGAGTTACTTATACCACTACTTCTGATGCTATTGCCGCAGTGGTCAATGGTGCAACTGTAAAGATGAGTGGTGGCCTTTCTGAAGGCGAAAGTCTAAATATTGATAAGAATATTACTCTTGACATGAATAATGTGGTTATTGTTGATGACCAAAAGTGTCCTATGAAAGTTGATGCAAGTGGCGAACTTACTTTGACTGGTAATGGTAGTGTTGAGTGCAATAAAAACACTGAACCTGCTATTAACAACTGTGGTAAGATGATTATTGAGAATGGTAGTTATACTCGCACAGTTGATGAAAAAAATAATACTTTTTATACCATTCTAAATCATGGTGAAGTAACTATCAATGGTGGTGTTTTCCAAGCGCCTGGTAATGTATCAAGTATGATTGAGAATGGCTACTGGGATTATAATTCTACAGACCCTAAGTATGGTCATGTTGATGGACAAAATGCTGAAATTTGTACATTGACTATTAATGGTGGTACTTTTATCAATGCTTTCTATATTATCAAAAATGATGATAATGGTATTGTTAATATCAATGGTGGCAAGTTCTATGGTACTATTTTCCATAATGGTACTGAGATGACTATTAATGATGGGTATTTTGAAGTTAGTGATGGAACCTATAATATTGGTCTGAGAAAGTTGAATGATAATATGAATGCTGGTAAGACTATTATCAATGGTGGCATTTATGTTTCTAATGGTGAGTCTAACTTCAAAATCAATGATGGTGAACCTGAAGTAATCATCAAAGGCGGCAAGTTCAACAAGAAAATCCCTGCAACTTTTATTGCTGAAGGCTATGAACAGAATCTTGTTGATAAATATTATGTGGTAACTAAAACTGTGTAAGGAGGGATGAAGTATGTTCAATGTTGCTTATGCTGATAAAAATAAAATTCAGAATGGCATCGCACAAGGCGTCATTCCTAATGAGAGTTTGATTATTACCAATAATGATGCTAATGCCGCAGAATTGAGTTATTATGATGAAAAAGGTAATTTGAAAACTATTGTCAGAAAAACTCAATTTGAAAGTGAGAATGAAGCACTTTTATGGATAAATAAATATGATTATGCTGGTATAAATATTAGTATATTTGATGCCAAAAATAATCGTTGGAATAGTTATATTGTTGGAACTGACAATAAAATGAATAAGATTATCAATGATGATAATGCCGCAGATAGTGTTACTGAAGCACTTGATGGTTTATTCATTAATGGCGGTTCTGCTACTATTACCTAAATTAGTGTGGTTTCGGCCATTTCTAATATAAAAGCTCTTATGAGCAAGAATAATTAAGGAGGAATATTTTTATGCCTACTCTGAATACTCGTATTCAACTCCGTCATGATGTGAAGGCTAATTGGGACAATAATAGTACCGTAGTTCTAAAGGCTGGCGAAGTTGGTATTGAGACCGACACCAGTAAAATGAAAGTTGGCGATGGTGTTAAGACTTGGGATGAATTGAAGTATGCTGGCGGTGACGCTGCTCAGAATTTCGATGTTATTCCCGAGAATGAAGAGACTGATGTTGCTGCTATTACTCGTGCTGTTGGTGCAGTTGAACTTCATGTTGGTGATACTGCTATTGTTAAGCGTGTAATTTCTGGTGATAAGACTTCCTATACTGCCTATGTTTATGATGGTGAGTGGAAGGCTATGGACGGCAATTATCGTGCTGATAATGTGTATTTTGATGATGATATTACCTATACTGTTGCCATTGGCACTCTTGCTAAGCCTTCTGGTTCTGCTAAGTTTGCTGCTAAGGGCAAGAATGTAGAACAGGTACTCTCTTCTCTAATGGCTCAGGAAGCTAATCCTACTAAATCCAATCCTGCTGTTTCCTTTAGCGCACAAGGTGGTTTTGGTACTTTCGAGATTGGTACTAAGAAGAACCTAACCTATACTGCGGCTCTATCTGCTGGTAGTTATACCTATGGTCCTGCTACTGGTATCACTGCTCAGACTTGGGAAGTTAGTTGTACTGGTGTTACTGATAGTAAGTCCACTGCAACTGGTTCTTTTGATAATATTGTTGCTGAGGCCACTGCTAAGAAGATTACTGTTAAGGCCACTTATAATGAGGGTGCTATTCCTGTTACTAACCTTGGTAATCCTTATCCCGCTGGTAAGATTACTGCTGGTTCTGCTAGTAAAGATTCCAATACTCTCGTCGGTGTCCGTCATATGTTCTATGGTGTCCTAACCGAAGATACCGCTCTTACTTCTGGCGTCATTCGTGGTCTAAAGCATGAAGCTGCTGCTAAGAAGACTATTACTACTTTCGGTGCCGGTTCTGGTGCAAAGAAGGTCGTTATTGCTTGCCCCGCTGGTTATAATGTCACTAAGGTGCTTATGCCTAGTGCTATGAACGCAGATGCGACCGCTTCTTTTGTCAAGCAGTCTGCTACTGTCAATGTTGAAGGCGCTGAAGGCTATACTGCTGTTGCTTATAACGTTTGGGTTTATCAACCCGCCTCTATTGATAGCACTGAAACTTATGCTGTCACTATTGGTTAATTTTGAATAGGAGGTAAATATATAATATGGCTACAATTTTAAATGATGCCGCCTATATGGCGCTTCCTATGAATATCAAGCGTGGTAATCCTATTCCTCTTGATACTACTGCTGTTTGGTATAATAAGACTGAACTTGAAACCTATGCTGCTTCTGGTGCTACTGCTTATGTTGGTCAGATTCTAACTCTCTATGCCGATAGTAAAGCTGAAGCTTATATGATTGCTGATGAGGCTGGTACTCTTGTTAAACTTGCTCAGACCACCGCTTCTGGTGACCTCGCAAGTGACGTTGCTGCTCTTCAAAGCCAAGTCAACTCCCTTGTTGCTAAAGTTGGTAAAGCCGCAGAAGGTGAGACTGCTGCTACTGGTCTGTATGCTCTGATTGATGAGGTTAAGACTCTTGCTAATTCCAAGGTTGCTTCTGTTAGTGCTACTGATGCTTCTATTGTAGTTGACAGTTCTACTGCTACTGCTCCTAAGATTCAGGTTCAGATTTCTAAGGCCGAGAAGAATGCTCTTACTCTTGCTGATGATGGTCTAAAGGTTATTGTCCCTGATGTTACTCATCCTGAGTATACCATCAAGAAATTAGAGACAGCCACCGCTGGTATGTCCGCTTCTTATCAACTGACTAAAGATGGAACTGGTATCGGCGCTATTATTGATATCCCCAAGGATATGGTTGTCAAGAGTGGTACTGTTGAAGTCAATCCTACCGGTAAGCCTGCTGGTACTTATCTTGTTCTTACTCTTGCTAATGCAACTGAGGATAAGATTTATATCAATGTTGGCGACCTAATTGAGTATGTTACCGCGGGTGATAGTCCTGATGGAATGGTAGTTGTCAGTATTAGTGATGACCACAAGGTAACTGCTACTCTTGGTGATGCTTCTATTACTGAAGCAAAGCTTGCTAAGGAAGTAACTGATAAACTTGCTAAGGCTGTATCTGCTGTTCAATCTGTCACCGCTGGTAGTGCTAATGGTACTATCGCTGTTAATGGTGAGGATGTTGCTGTTACCGGTCTAAAGGATGCCGCATTTGCAACTGTTGCTTCTTTGAATAAGACTGCTCAGGATAAAGTTGATGCTGCTAAGACTGCTCTTGAAGGTACTGATTCTGATGATAAGACCGCTGCTACCATCAAGGGTGCTAAGGCTTTTGCTACTGACGCTGCTGCGACCGCCAAGAGTGATGCTATTGCTGATGCGAAGGCAAAGATTGAAGCGCTCAAGTTTGAGGATACTGCGGTTGCTAAGCAGTTTGTAAGTGCTGTTAGCGAGGTCGGTGGTAAGATTACTGTTGAGCGTCGTGAGCTAGTCGCTGATGATGTTCCTGAACTTGGCATCTCTAAGATTTCTGGTCTACAGGGTGCACTTGATGCTAAACAAGACACTGTGACCTTCAATACTGCTTATGATGCCGCAACTAATAAGGCTGCGACCATGAGCGATGTCAATACTGCTAAGAGTGCTCTCGTTGGTAAGGCTGAAGACCTTTCTAATGTTGATACTGTTAAGGGTGCAAAGAAGTATGCTGAGGAGAAGGCCAATGCGGCTCTAGATTCTGCTAAGACCTATGCTGATGGTCTTGTTGGTACCGAATCTGCGATTGCTGGTCGTGTGGCTGCTCTTGAAGGTAAGCACGCTGAGGGTAAGACTGTTGCTCAGGAAGTCACCGCTGGTATTGATGCTCTCAAACTTGCCGATACTTATGCTGCTAAGAAGGCCACTGAAGACCACATTGCCAATAATGATATTCACGTTACTGCTGCTAAGAAGACTGCTTGGGATGGCGCGGTAACTAATGTTGAGACTCTTATGGGCACTGAGGCTACTACTGGTTCTGTCAAGCAGATTGCAAAGTCTTATGCAGATGGTAAGGATGCTGCAATTGCGGCCGCTAAGTCTGCTGGTGATAATGCTCAGACTGCTGTTGATACTCTTGGTGCTAAGGTTGGTACTATTCCTACTACTTCTAAGGCTACTTCTGTTGTTGGCTATGTTGACGAGCAAGTGAAGGCAGCCAAGGATGCGGAAGTTGATTATACTGTTACCGTTACTCCTTCCGAAGTTACCGGAATTGCTAAGCGTTATACTATCGCTCAGGCATCTACTGGTCTAAATGTCAATATTGATATTCCCTCTGACATGGTAGTCAAGAGTGGTGAGGTTGTATCTAATCCTGCTGGTCAACCTGCTGGTACTTATCTGGTACTCACTCTTGCCAATGCCACTAATGACAAGATTTATATCAATGTTGGCGACCTAATTGAGTATGTTACCAGTGGTTCTAAGGTTGGTGATATGGTAGTCGTTGATGTTAGTGCTGACCATAAGGTGACTGCTACCATTACCGATGGTACTATTACTAAGACCAAGTTGGATACTGCTGTTCAGGCTTCTCTTGATTTGGCTGACAGTGCACTTCAAGCCGCCGCTCTTGAACCTTATGCGAAGACTGCTGATGTTGCTAAGGGCTATGTGGCTAAGAATGGTACTGACCGTCTGATGACTGCGGATGAAGGTACTAAACTTGCGGGTATCGCTGAAGGCGCGCAAGCGAATGTTATTGAGGCTGTCAAGGTTGGCGGTACCGCTCTTGCGATTAGTGAGAAGGCAGTTGATATCACTGAGATTAGTACCGATTTACTGAAGAATGGTACTCAGGAATTGATTATTAACTGCGGTGGCGCGGCCGACCCTGTCTGAGAATAATTGAGATAGTGTTGGGTGGGAGTGAAATACTCCCACCCAATGAAGAAAATTTGACATGATGATAGTGAATGTGATATAATATATATAGTGAGAGAAAACTTGCCTGACTTGGAAGTGATAGTCAGTAGAACTCCTGGAAGTGATGGAGGGGAAATGACGAACATGACCGAGGAAGGGAGTGTTCGTTTTTTTTATTTATATGGACTAACTATTTTCTTACTCTCGCGCGCCTGCTAAAATTCATAGTAAGTTTTATAGTGGTTTTTATAGAAAATGTACAAAACTGCGAGAGTGTGAGTGTGAGTTGATATAGAGATATGACTTTGATCTGCGCGCAGAGTGTGCGGAAATAACAGACTAAGGAGGTACTTATGAGTAAAGAAATAAAAGCTCGTGTTCAACAGAAGCATGGAACTAAAGTTGAGTGGGATAAGGCAACCAGTTTTGTGCCACTAAAGGGCGAGTTGATTGTTTATACTGATATTGGACAATTCAAAGTGGGAGATGGGACGACTACGGTTGTGAATCTACCATATAAAGATGTAGAGTATACGGATACAGAAGTTGAGAATCTGTATAATGCGGGGTAAGTGATATGGGAATTGTGATGTTAAATAATAAGGTTCTGGTGAACCAGAATAAGATTGCGATGTATATACCTCCTTTTGAGCCACCCGCGAAAGGTTCGATTGTGAAGATGAATTTGGATGGGACTGAAAGACAATATAGAGTATTGAGTGTAAATGGAAACGTTTGTAAAGTAATGGGAATGTGGGATGATTTTACAAGCAAATATAATGAAACAAGTACAACTACTACTTTTGGAAGTGTTAAAGCTCAGAAGTATGAAGGTTCTACTTTAGATACATATTTGAATACAACTTGGTATAATACATTGTCAAGTAAAGCAAAGAGTGCTATTGTACCGGAGAATGTAGTCCAATATTGTTATAAATACTACGACCTACCAAATACTCCAAATACTCCAACTTATACATATCAGTATCAATATAACTGGAACAATTCGAACTATGAAAATGCCAATAATGCAGGTAATGTAACTGTTGGAGAACGTAATGTATTTGCGCTTGACTTAAAAGATATTTTTAATTATATGGGTAAGGTGTGTATTACGTCTAATGAACTAATGATGATGTTCTGGAATAGTACAACTAAAGTATCTAAATATCCATGGTTGCGGTCCTCTTTTGCCGACTATTCTAACCGTGCGTGGCGTGTGGACGGCGGCAATGGTTATTTGGACGCCACTGGTGTTCCCATTAGTCGTGTTGTTCGGCCCGCGCTTAATCTAGATATGTCTAAAATTCAGTACACCCTCGTATCCTAAGGAGGTAATAATCTATGAAATATATTGGCGAAAACGCCATCAAAAAACTCATCTCCCTCATCAAGTCCGACCTAAAGAAAAAACTCGATAAAAACCAAGGCACTGCTAACTCCGGGAAAATTCTCGGTGTCAATGCGACTGGTGAAGTCGCACCTACTGATACCGAGGTCGCTACTCTTGTGGATGTCCCTAATGGGATTGTAAAGGGAGATGGAAGTACACTAAGTGCAGCAGTAGTGGGGACGGACTACATGGCTCCAGTTACCGGCGGTACTGCTGGACAACTGCTCACTAAAACCGCGGACGGGCAGGAATGGCAAGACCGCGAAAAAGACTTATTTATTGTGAATATGACCTCGAGCGATATGAGTAATATCGATTCCGTGGACAAGACCTTTGAAGAAGTGCAAGCGGCGCTTACCGCAGGAAAGACCGTAGTGGCACGTATACACCTCAATAAGTCTGATACCGGTAATAGCGAAATCTATGACCTCATGAAGGCCGCATGGATTAAAGATAAAGTAATAGCGTTTTCGTTAACGGCTATGAGGGGTACGATGGTGGCTATTACCATGTCCTCAGAAGAGACCCGTTTGTCACAGTTCACCGCACAGTCCAAAATCACAGCCACCGGTCTCCTCAAAGGCGATGGCAAGGGTGGAGTCTCTGCTGCAACTGCTGGCACTGACTACATGGCTACTCCTACCGGTGGCACTGCTGGTCAAGTCCTCACTAAAACCGCTGATAGTCAACAATGGGCTGACGCTCCTAAATCTCTCCCAGACGGTGGCACTACTGGCGATGCGCTCGTGAAGAGTGCCGATGGAGGAAGTTGGGAGACACCAGTAGAAGCGAGTTTGGTAGATTTGCCAATTATTACTGCAAGCCAGACTGACCTCACTGCGGGCACAAGTCCACTTGCGACTGGAGAACTCTATGTAGTCTATGAATGAGGTGGGTTTATGAGTGGATATATTGGAGTAAATGGAGTTGCGAGAAAGATAAAGAAAGTTTATGTGGGTGTTGATGGAGTTGCGAGAGAAGTAAAGAGTGGATATGTTGGTGTTGATGGAGTTGCAAGAAAGTGCTATAGTAGTCTTACACTGCCCAATAAAAGCGATATTGTAAAGATGAATTTAGATGGAACTGAAAGATATTATAAAATATTAAGTGTAAATGGAAATATTTGTAAAGTAATGGGTATGTTTGATGATTTAAATAGTCAATATAACACAACGAGTACTACAACCACAATGGGTTCTATCACAGTACAAAAATATGAAAATTCTACTCTTGATACATATTTGAATACAACTTGGTATAATACATTATCCACGGAGGTAAAAAATGCTATTGTTTCAGAATCTATAGTATGCGACGCTTGGTATTATTCTGCCTCTACTGCTTCTGGGAGTCCTGTTTATAGCGGTACGTATGGAACTTCTGTGCCTGGCACAAGTAATTATAGTATTGGCAAATATACTGGTGGCACACTTAGTATAAGTAATAGAAACGTATTTGCCCTTAGTGTTCAAGATGTGATTGATTATTTATCAGATGATAGCGTAAAAGTTGATACAAGTGCAATATTACGCAATGTAAATATATGGAAGATGTTTTGGAATGATGAAACGTCTCATTCTAATAAATATCTATGTTTGCGTTCTTCTAATGCTTCTACTTCTGGTCAGGTTTTCTGTATAAGCGGTAAAAATAGCACAGTAGGCCCTTCTGGTGCTGCGATTTCTTATGTTGTTCGTCCTATATTTAATTTAGATATGTCTAAAATTTCTTATATAATTGCTTCTGATGGTGATAATATTTTTCCAGCCGTTTCTTCATATACTGTTACTCCATATGTTACTGGTGCCTCCTACGGTTTCGCTCTCAATTCCTCTGGCTACTACGAATCTAACAACAAAGGTGTCAATAACTCTGCGGCAGTTTGTCGTGTCAACCTCAATCTTGCGGCTAAATCCAATATTACCTTTACTTGTATCAACTATGCTGAATCTAACTTTGACTTCGGTTTACTTGGTAATGTAGATAATGCTCTTGGTACAACTAATAGAGTTGATTCATCTGTTGCGAAATCTTTCAAGGGTTCGTCTCAATCTGGTACACAGACATATACTTACTCGAATGTCGCGGCTGGTGAACACTTTATTGATGTAAAGTTTAGAAAAGATAGTAGCGCAAGTAGTAATAATGATAGTTTGCAGTTCAAGATAACGATAGCAAATGCGTAATTTTAAATAATTGAGTAAAAGGAGTAACCCAAATGAAAACAATCACAATTGCAGTTCCTACTTATAAAGCCAAGTCTACTCTTCCTACTCTCTTGGCTTCAGTCCTTACCCAGTCTCTTGTCAATGATGTATCTATTATTCTTGCTAATGACTGGCCCGAGGATAATAACTCTTATGATTTTCTAAAATCTCTTTACCCTACTCTTGATATTACAATTCTTCCTTGTGATAAAAATACTGGTCCAGGGCTTGCTCGTCAGCGAGCCTTGGACGCCTGTAAGACTGATTGGATTACATTCATTGATGCGGATGATGTGTTTATCAATCCATTTGCGCTTGAATTTTTATATAACAACATTACACCCAACTGTGTAGAAGTCCAAGGTGCATTCTATCAAGAGGTGGCAGAAGGTAATATTGGCGCGGCTGTTAAAACTCAACTGATTCAGAATAACCAGCCAATCCCCCCACGCATGATGCCCCGTAATGATATTGGTCATCCCTGGGTATTTGGTCGTCTTTATAATGTTCAGTTCTTGCGCGCACAGGGTATTGGTTTTAGTCGTTTAAGAGCTATGGAGGATGGCGAATTCAACTGGAAAATTCGTATGACTATTGAGGGTTCTCCTCTTCAAATTAATCTCATTGAAGACCCTATTTATCTCTGGAAGACTGGTAGTGACCATTCTATTACTCGCATTGGTCTGGAAGAAAATGAAGGCATTCCTCTTTATAACTGGGACCTTTGCCAAGTTGGCGCTACTGCGGCAGCCATTAATGCCATTCATTTTTGCAAGAAGAAGAATCCATTTAATGGTGGTGTGACTCGTTTTGCGGTCGAGCAGATGATTAGTCAGTATTTTACTTATGTAAAGTGTTTGAATGAGAAACCCATGTTTGCAAAGCAGAATTTATTCAATGCGAAGAGATTTTATCATAATTGTTATAAAGATATCGAGAAGAACATTGATGATGAAATTTTGAAGACTTTATATACGGCCCAGTATGCGGCACAGAGTCAAGAAATGATTGGTTTGATTCCAGAAATCACTTTCTTTGAGTTTATGGATAAAGTGAGAACTGATGAATATAATGGTAAGGAAGAATTCGATGAAATTAGGAAAGAATTACCTGATTGGGTAATTGAATTAGATAAAAAATCTGGTGTCCTTGGTGAAGAAGGATACGTGTATACTGATAATGAAATGGAGGATAACTAATATGGATGAGAATATGATTATGGAAATGGAAGAGGAATCCGTTTTTGATAAGATTTTTGGCATGACTGCGGAAATCAATCAGATGAAGGCAATGATTGAAGAGAATGTTAAACTTATTGCCGAGGGTGATGATGTCGAAGGTAGAAAGTATCTCAAGGCTCATTTGGAGAATGAGGTTATGAAGAAGACTGCCTTGGTAGAGAAGCTAAAGAAGGAAAATGGAATTGAATAATAGATAGGAGAGGAAACTCTCCCACTACTCTGAAAGGAGGTAATTGGTATTAAAGGTTTAGTTAAGATAGATAGTTGCTCCTCAAAGACTTTTATATGCTATGCTATACACAGATGGAATATTGAGTTTTCAAAAGAGTGACAGTATAACAAGTGGAAAAACACAGGATAGAAGCTGGAAAGCCGAAGAAAGTAGACCTTTTGTTTTTAATGATTATAAGGACAGTAATTATTGGAAAACTGTTGGGAATAATGTTAAAAGTGTAGTTTTTAGAGATACAGTAAATATAAATAATCTTAGTATGTATTTTTCTAATATGAGGAATATTAGTAGTATTGATTATAGTGGTTTGAATGTAAATAAAGTTAATAATATGTATGAGTTACATGATAATTGTTTTGCTTTGACTGGTAGTCCAGTTTGTTGGCCAAATGTTACTAATTTTAGAGGGACTTACTATAATTGTTATAATATTACTGGTAATCCTGTTTGTGGTAATAATGTAACTGTTTTTCAACTTTGTTATATAAATTGTAGGAACCTTACCGGTTCTCCAGTTTGCAGGGATAAAGTATATAATATGTTTCAAACATATTATTATTGCTATAATCTTACTGGTAATCCAGTTTGCGGGAATAATGTAGTTAGTATGTATCAAACATATTATTTTTGTTTGAATCTTACTGGGAACCCTATCTGTGGGAATAATGTAACTGATATGAGTCAAGCTTATCGAGATTGTCAAAAGCTCACTGGTAATCCAGTTTGTGGGAATAATGTAACTAATATGAATCAAACTTATCGAAACTGTTACAATCTTACTGGTAATCCAGTTTGCGGGAATAAAGTAGTTAGTATGGCATCTACTTATAGTGGTTGTTATAATCTTACTAGCAATCCTGTTTGTGGTAATAATGTAACTAATATGAGTGGCACTTATTATGAATGTAATAATCTTACTGGTAGTCCAGTATGTGGGAATAAAGTTACTGCTATGAATAGTACTTATTTTGGTTGCTACAATCTTACTGGTAGTCCTGTTTGTGGAAATAAAGTTACTAGTATGATTGGTACTTATTATGAATGTAATAATCTTACTGGCAATCCTGTTTGTGGTAATAATGTAACTAATATGAGTATTACTTATTATAAATGTAATAATCTTACGGGTAGTCCTGTTTGTGGGCCTAATGTAACTAATATGTATAGTACTTATTGCAATTGTTATAATTTAAGTGCAGGCACTTCATATTTTTACTCCCATAACGTCTCCAATGCTAAGAATTGTTTCTATGGTAAAAACAACTCTCGTCGTTACAATATCCACGTCCCCGCAAATTCCACTACTCTTAATACCTTCCTCAAAAATGATGCTAACTCAATAGTCGGTGCTGCTATTACCTGGGCAAATAAAGGTGGTGCCTTCTACTACAACACCACCTACAACATCTACATCTACCCCAACTCATCTCTATAAAACTCGTGCCTGCGTTCTCCGCACGGGCACTTCTCAAAGGAGGTAATAACTTGAAAATTCTAGCCTATAACAACCAGGCTCTCTCCATCGACGGAAAGGGCGTATATATCGAAAATTTGTCCGCTCTCGCAGAGAACGGGAGTTTGATAAAAATTGTTACACCGATTGTGAATAAAGGGGATTTGATTTATTTAGATGTGGATGGAAAGGGAGACAAACTGTATAGGGTGTTGAAGTGTAAGGGAGACGTAGCGAAGGTAGTAGCGATGTATGATGATTTGACGAGTACATATAATAGTACAAGTACAACTACGGATTTCAATGGTACTACTGCTCAGAAATACGAAGGCTCTACTTTAGATACTTACCTAAACACGACTTGGTATAATACTTTGAGTAGTACTGTGAAGAATGCTATTGTGCCTGAGAATATAGTGCAGTATTGTTATCAACGCTATGATAAACCAAATACTCCAAATACACCTACATATACATACCAGTATCAATATAATTGGTCTGATTCAGATTATGAAAATGCAGATAATGTGGGTAATGTAACTGTTGGGGAACGTAATATATTTGCTTTGGATTTGAAGGATATTTTTGATTATATTGGAAAAGTGTGTATTACATCTGATGAATTGATGACGATGTTCTGGAATAGTACAACTAAAGTATCTAAATATCTATGGTTGCGGTCCTCTCGTGCCGGCGATTCTTACAATGCGTGGAATGTGCGCGGCGACTATGGCATTTTGGGCTACAATGATGTTACTGATAGTCGTGTCGTGCGACCCACCTTCAACATCAACCTTTCCCAAATTCCCTTCACAAAAAAGAAAGGAGAGACGTGGATTATTAATGACTTTTCTTCTTCTCCAACTGCGGTCATTATTGATAATATTGAATTTACTTCAAATTCAAAGATTTTTACAAAGATAACCATTAGTCGTGAAAGTAAGTTAGCGTCTTATTTACTGTATGACCTTGAACAAGTCGCTTCTATATTGTATGAGACAGATACTGAAAATTGGTATACTAGTTGGACTAACTCTGCTTACCGTACCATTACTCTTACCTCTCCTGCTACTGGCGACCTACTCACTTGGCTCCAAGCTAATGCAGTCAAACAATAAAAACGCTTCTATCTTCCCTGCGCACTTATCTAAAATGTTATAAATTCACTCATCAAACTTGTTGAAAATCTACAAGCACGCATAAAGTGAGAGTTCAACAAAATTTCAAAAAAATTCCTCTCTCGAAATTTGACTTTTTCTCAAACTTCAACTATAATATAATTAGAGAGTGGGAAGAGAACACTCTCCTACCTTACTTATTTTTCTTTCTCTTCCCACTCTACTACATTATACTATGGAGGAATTTACCATGTCTGAATCTGCTCATCATGCTCCTGCGCCCGTTCCGCAACCGATTCAGTTTATAAAACCGTCGATATTTCTACAGTCAAACGACAAGGTGATACTTGGCTACTAAACTCTCAACTCACCTATACCGATTCTCAAAACTTCTCATCTGTCCATTTCATTTCAAATGGTCAATCATTTACTGCTATTTCTCATTATCCAAAGGACAATTCCGAATGTCTTTATTATGACCTCATCAAAGTCAATAACGGCTCTCCATTTTGGCTTGATGATAATTATCGAGTAATATCGCTTACTCATAAACCAGATAAGAAATTACTCGCCTGGCTTTCTGCTAATGGCGTAAAGATATAGATTTTTAGGAGAGCGGAAGCTCTTCTTTTTTTATAGGAGGAATATAATGACAGAACAAAACCTGCGTAGACTAGTAGTAGACACTTTCTGTTCCTATAACGGCGCAAAACAGAACTCTACTAAACACAAAGACCTCATTGACACATATAATACAATTACCCCTCTTCCTCGTGGAGTGAAGATGACTTACTCCATGCCTTGGTGTGCGGCAACAGTAAGCGCGATTTCACAGAAGCTTGGACTGACAAATATTCTTCTTCCTGAGTGTTCCTGCTCCAAAATGATTGAAGCATATCAGAAAATTGGTCGCTGGGAGGAGCATGATAACTATGTTCCCCAAATTGGTGACTTAGTTATGTATGACTGGCAAGATGGAAGTGACTATGTCAGTGTAGATAACACTGGTGCTCCTGACCATGTTGGTATGGTAGTCGACGTAAATAAGGCTTCGAAAATGATGAGGATTATTGAGGGAAACAAAGGAACTCCATCAACCTGCGGATACCGGTCACTACAAATCAATGGACGGTTTATTAGAGGATTCTGTCTTCCTGACTATGCAAAGGCTGCTAAGACATACAAGACAAGCTCTACTATAAAAACTGAATATTGTAGTATAAATCTACCAGTTCTCACTCAAGGCGCGACTGGACAAACCGTAGAGACACTACAAGTCATACTGCGCGCGCTGGGATATAAGATTGACTTAGATGGTTCTTTTGGTCCAGCAACAGCAAATGCACTCAGCCAGTTCCAGAAAGGAAGTGGCCTAGCAGTTGATAAGTCTTGTGGGCCTCTTACATGGACTGCTTTGATTACAGGAGGAGAATTGAAATGAAATATTATGTATCCAATGGTATCAAAATTATTGAATGCGCGCCAAGTGAATTCAAAGTGGTTATGGTAAATCAGCGCAAGAAAAATGTGCGCAAGTCCACTTTTGTGAATGCGAACTTCTTTGCGGGTGGACAGAAACTCAACAATGAAGTATTCACATTACCAGTAAACCACCTTATTTGTGATTACGAAGCAAGTGGAAATTCAGAACGAATTCGTAATGAGCAGCGTGGTACTTTCAAAGGTAATAAATATTACTATGATTCTTACTCTTATGGCGCGCCCACTGACCAATTCTACCATAAAACCTTAACTGTCTTGGCTATCAAGAACAAAAAGCCAAGTATCTTTGACATGGCTGTGTTGGATAAGTCATATGAATATCTTGTTGCTGGTATTCCAGTAATGAAGAATGGCCAGGATGTAAAATGGAAGACCTATGTCTCCAAGCAAGGTTGGACTGGTGGCGAGCTATATGGAACTTATCACATTTTTGCTGGTTTGAAAAATGGAACTGACACTATTTATCTAATGAGTTGGAAAACTACTTCTTCAAATTTGATTTATAGTGGCGAAGCATTTAGAAAATTCTCAGCAATGGGCTTCAGGGATGTTATCAAGCTCGATGGCGGTGGTAGTGAGATTATGAGGTATAACAATGTTACCAAGCACGCGACTGCTGAGAATCGACAAATCAGCGCTATTATCGAAGTAGTTGGTAAAGAAGTTGCTGCAACTCCAAATCGTCCACAGAGCAAAACCAATCCATATGCAGTCCCCACCAAGGCTCTTAAACGTGGTTCAACTGGTAATGGAGTTCGTTGGATGCAGTTCCAACTAAACAAGGCTGAATTTGCTTGTTCTATTGATGGCTCTTTTGGCCCAGCAACCGAGAGAGTACTCAAGTCTTATCAATCTGCGCGCGGTCTCGAAGTTGATGGAAGCTGTGGTCCTGCTACTCGTGCGGCATTGAAGAAGGAATAATTTGACTTTTGAATTCTTTTATGATATAATATATATATAAGGTGGATGACACCAATAAATATGAGAGGATTATAAAATGGTAAAGCTAAGCGTAACAGAAAAGTATCGTGCAGAGACCCGTGAGGAAGCAGAAGACTTCATCCGCGCACAGCGTGAGAATGGAGCCAAGGATGGGTATGATATTACTAAAGCTGAGTATACCCATAAAGAAAAGCGCGCTAAGGGTGAAGTAATTGACAAGGCAGAACAGGTCACCATCACTAAGGTCTATTGTGGTATGTGGGACGTGGAGTAATTATGGAAAAAACCTATACTTGCTACACCTGTCTCAACTTTGATGAACTTTGTTCCAAACTCGAAAATGGTGAGCGACCTCCAAAAATTTGTAAAAAGTGCGCATGGCATGAGCAGGGAGATGAACTTCCTCTCAAGAAGCGCCCTAATTATATTTCAATGAATTTATAAGGAGAATCAATTATGGAAATTTTTCAACAGTGTCTAACTGAACTACTCCGTGTAGTAGTTCTTGTTATCATCGCCGGTTTTGGTGTTCTTGCTCGTATGTATCTTGTTCCTCTGCTCAAGTCTTGGGTTGAAAAGGCCAAGTCTGCCGCAGATAAGGCTGGTATTGACCTGACTGCTGAACAGGTTGAGCAGGCAAAGAAAATTATTGCTGCGATGGTTGCTTCAGCGTATCGTCTAAAGCTCGGTGGTAAGATTGAAGATGCTAAGGCTTATGTCAATGAGCTGGCAAAGACTGAACTTGCTAAACTTGGCATTGAGTTGAGTGATGAAATGATTGATGAGTTTCGTCGTGCAGCGCTTGGCGAACTTGAACGCACCATGGCTGAGTGGAAGACTCTTACTGAAATTGATGGAGAGACAGAGTAATCTGTCTCTCTCTTTTTTTTGAAATTTGATTTTTGAAGAAAAATTTTGTATAATGATTATAGAAAGTGAGGAAAGATTATGTTAGTTCAAGACTTTGTAACAGAATTGGATTATGTTTATTTTGCTATCAAAGATGAGAAGTATCTGACTTTTACGGAAGAGGGAGTAGAAAAGTACAGCAGTCTTCGTTCTTTTGTAGATAAGGCATTTTTGGAACATTATTATTTTATTTATGAATATACCGAAGATACTGCGAGTATTGATAATAATAGATGTTTTACTACAAAATATATATTAGTTCCAAGTAGATGCTTTTGGTCTTCTGAATTGGCAATTTATATTCAAAATAAAGATTGTAGAATAATTCCAGAAGAGTATTATGAGTTTATTGACTTTTGTGGTATTCATTTTCCGCATTGTTTTATTTTAGATAAATTGAAAGAGGAAAAGTTATGCAAGAAGTAAAAGGTATTGAGGAAATTTTATACCATTTCAAGGCTTGGTTTAGAAGTCTTGGCTTATCAGTATATAATGTAAAATTATGGCGAGTAGAAGAAACTAAAAATGTATATGTAGGAAGTCAGTTTTTCTTTAGATATAAAGCAGCAAAATTTTGGAAAGATAGCTGGGATGAAGATAAAGAAATTACTGCCACTATCACTAAAGAAATCGTATTCTTATTTTGATTATGAAAGTAAAAAAAGGAACTATTGCTAAACTTCGTCGCTGCGCGCAGATTGAGCCATTATTTCCAGAGTTGAAGTGGTGGCAAAAATTTATTTTGAGAATCTATGAAAGGGTATGGAGTGTATTATGGAAGATAGGAATTCGACCTCGAAGATGACTCCTGAGCAATTAGAGAAATGGATTGCACTAAGAAAGAAGTGTCATGTGCATAAGAGCAAAAAAGATTATACTCGAAAGGAGAAGCATAAAAAGCAATATGAATAAAAATGTCATATTTGGATTCAAACTCGCTTTGGCAGTATTTTGCTCAGTATTTAGTTTGATTTTGCCTTACATATTTCTTTTTTATATTGTTACTCATCCTATTTGGTGGATTTGGCTGTTAGGATTCCCTACTCTTGCCGCGCTAGTTGCTTTTGAAGTATGTATTTGTGAATACATATGGGAGGAATGGATTGATGATTGATAATTTTGAGAATATGAAGAATATTCCAGTTACAGATATGACTATTGGTGATATTTTGAAATATTTTGAAGTCGTTGCTGAACGTGGATATAATAGTAATGAGGATGTAAAGAGAAGTATATCTGAGGTTACTAATCGTTTTATGGTAGAAGCGATGTATAAATATTATAATTCTAATGAATGTCAAAGTGAGACATCAGATGCTCCTGCGCGCGAAGTGTGTGGAAACTGGGGAGAGAGAGTAACTAGCGCTCACATTTATCCACCTAATTCACGAGTGGATATTGTCAGAGAGTTGACAAACAAATTCAAAGAAGATTTGGTTCGAGGAAGAATTTCATTTTCAGAGGAGAATAAAAATTTTTTCTTCAAAAATGCAGACCATCCCAACAGTAAACTTACTCTTAGTGTCGAGAATGGCAATTTAGTTATTACTTATTATATTGGTGATACTGTCTATACTAAGAAAATTCCACTTGAGCCTTCTGATTTTGTAGATAAATCAAGTGGCGAGTTTTGGAAAAAGTATGGGGAGATTATTATGTCTTCATCCAATGAGTTGGTTGCACAAATCAATGGAGGTTTTTGACTAAGAAAAATATATCTCAAAATTTGATTTGGTAAGAAATATTTGCTATAATATTTATGTAAGTTTAAGATAATTATATTTGAAAGGAGAAGCACAAGAAAGATTATGCTGAGTAATGAAGACTATTCAAAGGCGTTGAAAAAGCCTATCAAAGATATGACTATTGGCGATGTAGTTGAATATTTTGATATTATCTGTGCGCGAAAGCATGGCGGTGATGAAGATGTAAAGTGCACTGTTTCTGAATTGAAGGCGCGTTTTATTATGGAAGCTCTTTATAAAAGTGATGAGTTTTTTTCGAAAGAGCAGCAAGGGAATGTAATCAATGATTGGTATAATAAGACTTATAAAGATAGCCATCTAATATTAGTACCTTCTTCTTATGAAATTGCCCAGGCAAGGAATTATCTTGATTCCGATTGTAGGCTGCTGTCTCCTCAACTATTGCGAGACCGACAGAGTGCGAAGGAACTAAAGAATTTAGTTCGAGAATTTTGTGAAGATAGAGACGCTGGTAGACTTATCCACCCTAGCACCGGTTCAACTTATTATTATTTTGACAGGACCAATGGCAAAACTAGACTTTATATTGGTTCTTCAATTGTAAAGGAAAATCAACTTTTTGTAAAAATAAATATCAATGGGTTTGATAGATATTTCTATGTCAATGTAAGATTCAATAGAACACCAATTGCTTATAATTGGTGGAGGATGTATAGTCGTCGTATTACAAAGAAACTTGGGAAAATTATCAATGCTCTTGAGAAGGGAGATTATTCTAATGGATAATTTTAGTATTGATTTTCATACTTTTGATGGAGATAGCCAGATAAAATTATATCCTCTTACCAATGGAGCAATACTCAAAATCAGTCAGTTTAAACCTGATAGTTTCAAAAATATTGATATTGAACTAGCCAACGAATACCTTGAGCAATTGCGCGCATGGCTTGATTGTTACTTCAAAGAACATGAAGAAGATGAAAAGAAGCAAAAGCTAATCTCTAATCGTATGGCTGCATATGAAGTATATATTGAAGGATTAGCAGATTTCAAAATTGTCAACTCTGAAATTCCCAAAAATACCATTGGGTATTTCAGTAATCTAAAGAATTATCTTGATTTTTCAATTCTCTCGCCACAGTTATATGCTTCTCTTCGTCATACAGTTCATATGGGATTTTATAAAGCAAGTGAAAAAGCAACTTATAAACTTACTTTAGAATTTTTGATGACTGGTAATTCAGTAAATACAATTTTATATAAAATTGAAAGTTGCGATGACTATAGTGCGAGATATAAGTTTGCAGACGAAGGACTCAAAGTTATTCCACTTGGTTCAACTGGGTTAGCAGAGGACCTAAACTTCAAACTTTGTGCGAAGGCTATCAAAGATATTTATAATGAGTTTATGGAGACCGATTATGAATAATCGAATTTTGACTTTTTAGAAAAAATTTGTTATAATATTTATAGAAAGTTGAGAGAGAAACAACTTTCTATGATGGCTGCACGGTGGTTTTGCGGTTTCATCGGTCAACATAAAAACCGCGGTAAATATGGCACTGTAACCCAATTGGTAGAGGTAAATCACTCAAAATGATTGAAGTATGAATTCGAATTTCATCAGTGCCACCACGTCCCCTGTCATGACATTTGACTCGGGTTCATCCCTATCCACCCAAATCCTCTATTCTTAGAGGTATGTAAAAGGAGTTCAAATGAATTATTCCTATTTTATTGGCGACCGTGTTTTTGTAAAGGATTATGGCGTTGGCACTATCACCAAGATTGACGAGAAGTCGCGCGACTTCACCTACTTCGTTCGTTTCAAGGGACACGCAAGAGGTTGGTTCCCTGAGTATCGTCTGAGTGAGTATGTGGAACCGGTTGCAAAGACAGAGCCTTCTGATGAAGAAGCACCTGCCATTGTAAATCCATTCACTGTTATTGACTAACTTTCTTCGCGGCCTTGTGTAAATTGCTTCACTTATAGATAGATTTTTGGTAAATTTATACAAGGCCGCGACAAGAGTTTGCTCTGCGCGCAGAACGTGAGAAAATAACTTCTAAAATTTGATTTTTCTCAAAATTTCTGATATAATATTTATAGAAAGTTGAGAGGAGATACATAAAATGAATACCTTGAATTTTGGTGAATTTTATAACGAACTTGATGAGACTGATAATCCTACTGGTCGTGTCTATAAATGTATTGGTATCGCCGCAGATTATTATCAGACTGGTGAGGAAGTAGTTCTCATGGCTTGTATTGGTGACGGTGGTTATTCTAATGGTCTACTTTATATTCCTGTTGGTGATTTCATGGTAGGTTTTGAGGAGATTCGAAAATGAATGAAGATTATGTAAAGGGAGAAATATTAGAGAATTTCTCTAATTCTAATAAAAGTCCAGACTATCCTCTTGTTTGGAGTGATACTGTATGGGAAGATAAGAATATCCCTATGACTTGTCGGATGTGTAGTAATCATCCAATTAATGGTGGAAGTGGAATTTGCTGGTGCGTTCTTGGAGTCCCAGAAATTAGGTAAATAAATATGGGTGTGGTGTAATTGGTAGCATAATAGTCTCCAAAACTATTGGTTTTCGTTCAAGTCGAAACGCTCATGCCATGGCGTCGTAGTGTAATTGGCAACACGGCAGTCTTCCAAACTGCAATAGCGGGACCGTAGCCCGTCGATGCCTCCATCACCACTTTATGTGGTGAATTCTCTTTCCCCCCTTTCCTTTGCCCTGGCAGGCGGCATTATAGTCTGCTTCCCCCTCAATAGTAATATATATGGAGCAGTAACTCAGTTTGGTAGAGTAGCGGCCTTTTAAGCCGTCTGTCGGGTGTTCGAGCCACCTCTGCTTCACCATATGGGAGATTAGCTCAGTTGGTAGAGCGCGTGACTGTTAATCACGATGGCGTAAGTTCGAATCTTACATTTCCCGCCAGGGTTACCACTGAGCCGTAAAGTGGCGGGTGAAATTCTCGATAGCTGGGGTCTGAGTTTTACGCTATCTCTTTTGACATGGGGCTAAAGCGGTTAATCAGAATTAAATGAGGAAACAATGTCATTAATCTCTACCAGCAAATTTTATGGGACAATAGCTTATGAGGTCTGAGCACTGGTCTGAAAAACCAGAGGGTGATGGATCGTTACCATCTTGTCCCACCATTTAAAATATGTTATAAAGATGATGCTATGGTGCGGTAGTTTAGTTGGTAAAACGGAGGACTTATAATCCTTTGTCTCTTGTTCAAATCAAGGGCGCACCACCACTTCAAAATTTGACAAATTCACAAATTTTTGTTATACTATATGTATAAACTAAGAAATGAATCTAAAATAACTTTGAAAAGGAGAACGAAATGAATAACACTATTGACCTTACTAAGGCACTTCTCCATTTTTCCCATGTGGTTCTTGATACTACTCCTACTGGTCGTGGTAATTATTTTACCAATGATGATTTTATGGAGTGTGGTATTTTATTTCTCAAGTCTGATGGCACCGAATTCAAGGGTGTAGTTCCCGAAGACATTGCTAAGCTCGTTTTCGACGAATTTGACATCACTCATTCTGCTATCAATACTTTCCATAAGTCTTGGGAGAAGGTAGCAAATGCTGATTACAATCAGCTACTCGTTGAACAGGTACTTCATTATATGTCTACCTATGGCATGGAATTTTTCGGTGCTCGCGCAGTACCTATGATTCCTGTTGAGGAACTAATCGCTGACCCGAATACTCGTCCTAGTTATAATGCCATTCGTATTATCACTGTTGTAAGCGAGGATGAGGCGCAGAAGCTTATCAATGAGTTTCTTATGTCTGTCAAGGCTCCTAACCAGATGTTTATGCCCGAGTATGAGGCTTATGTTCGCTCGTCTACTATTACCGCAGAGGACATTGCTTCTTTTGAGTTGAAGTGCGTCTGGTATGAGTATCATAATTGCGTGCCTGAGCGTGGTCAGGAGTTCCTGCGCTATGCGATGTATAAGATGATTGGGTCTACTCTGATTATCAAGAACAATCGTACTATCAAGTCTCTTCAGAGTGCCTGTGAGCGCGAATCTGTCAAGGCATATAACCTGCTTAAGAATGCGAATACGGTGGAATTAGCTAAGTGCTTCTTCCGTTTCAAGCCTCTATTCCTTGCATTCAAGAAGTCTAAGCCTTGCGCGCCGATTATCAATGAGATTCGTCGTCTTGCTGATGTATTCCATAAGCCTATGAGTGAACTGACTATTCAGAATGTGTCTAAGCTGATGAAGCAGGGTCGCTATGAAGAGGCTGGTAAGGTTCTCAAGACCGCAGATAATCGTCAGCTAATTAAATTGATGAATTATTTTGCTACGGATGATAGGGTAAAAGCACCTGCTGTTTTCAACCTTCGTAATGGCAAGATTCATGTTCGTGAGGATTTCAAGCGTCTGAATGCCGGTGCAGCAATGGTTTTTGCGGAACTTGTAGAGAAGAATCAGCATTCTCTTGCTGGTAAAACTTTTTACATTCCTTCTTATATCCATTATGCCGCGCCTGTAAGTGAAAAGCAGATGATTGGTGACATTCCTTATGGCACTCTGCTTGAGGCGCCCCAGTCTGGCAAGTTCTCTGCGGCGATTTGCTGGGATAACTACAAGGGAATGAGAACTGATATCGACCTGCATATGAATAGCAAGAATGCTTCGTTTGGTTGGAACAGTGCTTATCGTGGTCGTGATGGAGAGATTCTGTATTCTGGTGATATGACTGACGCAACTTATGGTGCGGCTGAAGCATTTTATTTCGAACCGCAGGAAGATGTGTTTATTCTGAGTGCGAATAACTATACTGGTGTACCGAACGTGCCTTTCAAGTTCTTCATTAGCGACGCTCAGCCTAAAGCACGTTCTTATCGTAATGTGACTCCTCCTATTGATGTGGAGAGCGCTCTGTTCCCTGCTGTTCCTCTTCGCTTCGCGGCAGGCAACGGGACTGGTATTGGTATTTTCAATGGATGCGACTTCTACTTTTATGGCGGAATGCTCGATAGTGGTATTGTTCCTGACCGGAGTAAGTATCCTATGTTCATTGACGGTATTGTTGACCGACTGGATAGAATGATGGACCTCGAAGTTTTCATTCGTATCTGCGGCGGTACTGTTATCAATGAAATGCCCGAAGATGGAGAGATTGATAAGAACATTATTGACCTTTCTCCCAACGCTCTTACTGCGCGCACCCTATTTGACATTGTTGATGGGGTGCTCGCTAAGAAGTAAATAAATTTTTGGCATAGAGAGTTCCTTTTTTCTATAATCTTGCCGAGAGATAGACTAATACCCATTATTAGGACTATCTTTTGGCGCATACTTGAAAACACTCTCCGCCAACGATTAGCACAGATAGTTCCTTTATGGAGAAAATACTATCCGCTAATCTTGTATAAGCGCACAAGTAGTTCCTTTTATAGATGATAATAGGTAATAATTTACACTACTCGCGCTAGTCACCTCCTTATGCCGCATAGAAGGTTCCTCTAAAAAGGTATTCTGCAAAAATATTGATTTACTTTCCGCGGCAACTTACTTTGAATGTATAGCACCGAGAGTTCCTTTTGCCGAAAGGCGCTAGACTGCTAATCTATTTTCACTCTCCGCTATATTGACCGCATAAGAACTTCCTTTTTCTAATAGATATTTGGGTTATTTATGTTAGTTCTCGCGGCTAAAATTTGAAAATTTTATAAAAGTATTATA
>ENA-OVGJ01000243-OVGJ01000243.1-human-gut-metagenome-genome-assembly--contig:-NODE-243-length-28687-cov-143.948170_pt1 | contig 28687 bp, 19 predicted proteins | sample MGYA00237772_ERZ505423 | MGnify/ENA primary metagenome ERZ505423 (study PRJEB26158, sample SAMN06016386) | human gut metagenome | biome: human gut; feature: ankylosing spondylitis patient; material...
CTCCACAAAGAACGCAGGAGCGGAAACCGTTCCTGCAAGTAATGACATAACCAAGTTGGATAAGTCAATCAATGCGATGTTTATCAAAGAAGAGGAAGTCAGAGGTAAAATATCCAAATTAAGAGATGCCATTGTTGTTTTTGCTGACCTTATTAAGGTTGAACTTGGCAAAAATGAGCAGCGAAACAAGTTCTTGGTTGATGCCGTCAAGCAGATGAGACAAGATAATAATGTTTCCTCGAAGGCATTGCAAGATAAACTTGAAGTGATGAACAACTCACCTCAAAAGAAGGTTGTAACCCATCGCTTCGAGCCAACCTCAAAGTATGTTCTTCTTTTCATTGGTGGCTTGGCTCTTTTCCTTGTCCTCTCCATTTGGGGCAATCTCACCCAATGGCGAAAGTATCAAGATTGGGAGGAGGCAGAGTTGAAGTATCGAGCATTGAAGATGGTGCTTCCATCTGATGACCCGAATATTCGCTACATCGAAAAGCATTTCAATGTGCAACGAGATGAAGATATTATCAACAATGTAAGAAATCGTGTTACTGCTTATGAGGATTCTATTCGCACTCATTAATTTTATTAAGTTTGACATACGAAAATAGCAAAAAGAAAGTATTTCCATTTGAATTATGTTTTTTTTATCGAAAAGATTGCTGTTTTTCTGACAAAACGCTCTTGGTACTGTTAATTATGCATAAATTCTTAAAAATATAGAGCGCTTTTCTTGGAAACTTCAAAAAATCGCTATATATTTGCCAGCATAAAAGAGTGATATATTATGTCAACTCTTTCGTAAATTAAGTATTAACTTTCATAAACAGGGTATTATGGAAAGAAATTCGCAATTTATGTCTCTACCCAAGTCCATGGTAGATGCATTGCAAAAAGAAGAAATGCTTCTTGTTGCAGGTGGAAGTGTTGGACAAGAAGCATCTACGACCAATAATGCAGATGGTACTTGTTTGGGTACAAACAATGACAGTGGAAAATGTTCTGGCACCAACAATGGGTCAGGTAAATGCAATGTGTCTTTAGAAGATCATATTAAGCACTGAAATTGGTATTATTAACAAAAGCGTTGCTCACCATCAGTGGGCAACGCTTACTATAAGAATTATATATATATGAAAAAATCCCAATATCAATTTTATGAAGAAATTCTTCCACACCAATTTCTTCATTATTGTTCGGTTAGCAATTGTTTTTTATTATTAAATGAAGCATGCCATAAACTTTTTGAAGAAAACGTCCAAAATGTAGAAGTTATAAAAGCAAGGAATCCCAAACTGTATGATAAACTTGTAGAGAATAAATTTATCATCGACGATACTATTGACGAATGTGGAAATATTCTTGTTGGGAAGGAAAAAATGGTTAATAGCGATAGATTGTATAATGTCGTTGTAAACACAACGTTAGATTGCAATCTTAGTTGTTGGTATTGCTATGAAAATAGAATTGTAGGTAGCAAGCTAAGCTCTGGTGTTATAGAAGCTATAAAAAAGAACATATATTTACATTATGAAACAACTAAATTTAAGACATTAAAATTGTCTTTTTTTGGTGGAGAACCATTTTTGTATTTTGACGGGATAAAACAATTGCTTGATTATTCAAATGTATTTTGTTCTGAAAGAAGTATAGAGTTGATAGCAGATTTTACAACAAACTCTACTCTTATTACATCTGAACAAATAAATTATCTTAAGCAGTTTAGATGCCATTTTCAGATAACTTTGGATGGAGGGCATAGTAGCCATAACAAAATTAAAGTTGATAAAATAACAGGGATGGATACCTATGCAAAAACCATCAAGACTCTAAAAGAAATTAATGAGAAAATAGATAAGCGTTGGGTAGCTGTTAGAGTAAATTTTGACAATAGAACTTTACGAGATATAGAGGAAATAATTGACGATATAGATTTCTTAGATCGTAGAAAAACGTATGTCATAATAAAGAAAGTATGGCAGCTAAAAACTGAAAAAGTAAATACAGAAGCTCTAAAAAATGCTATCCAAACTTTTTTAGAGAGAAAATTTCTTGTAGATTATTATTTCATGCCCAAGGGTTGCGTCTGTTTTGCAGAAAGGAAAAATCAAGTTCTATTTAATTATGATGGGAAAATTTTCAAATGCACAACAATTTCTAAATTTAACGACGAAAACGCATTGGGAAAACTTGATATGATTTCTGGTAAAATCCATTGGAATGAAGAAAAAATGAAAAGTTGGTATTCAGACATGCAACCAAGCTATTGCAAAACTTGCAAATGGTTTCCAGCTTGTTTAGGCATATGTAATAGGCAATTATTGGTAAATAAAGACAAAATTTGCACTTTCGACGCTTGTAATCTTACTCAAAAAGAGTATCTGATGTATTTGTTTAAGTATAACATTCTTAAAAATGAGCTATATAAATAGAACTATCATACTATTGATTGCGCTTGCTAACTTTGCGTTTGCTCATGGCCAGAACGTATTTCATGGAGACATTGTCTCTATGAACGGCAAGGTGGGGATAGCAAATGGATATGTGTTGCTCATACAAGACGGAAAGATTTTTAAGACAACCTCTTCTGACAAGAAAGGGCATTTTTCCTTGAGCAATGTTCCCGATGGAAATTATGCTATAGAGGTGACATGTCTTGGCTATCAAACGGTTTGTGATTCTCTCTGCATAACTGAAACGACCAAGCGTATATATAAGCTGAAGGAAGAAACGAAAATACTGGACGAGGTAACAGTAGTAGCAGACCGTAGCCAGATAGTAAGGAGGACTGCCAATGGCGAGGTGTTCTATCTGTCGGCAGATGCCAAGAAGATGAACAATCCCTTTATGGCTTTACAAGAGATTCCTACCATCATATCCGACGTCAATACCTCGTCGGTGAAAATGCTAAATGGAGAAACTCCCCTGATTCTCATCAATGGCAACATGGTCAATTCGGGCATCGGTCCGATTTCCCCAGCCGACATCGAATCCGTGGAAGTCGTAAACTCTGTTTCTGCCCGATATTTGCAAGAAGGCGTGACGAGCATTTTGAACATAAAACTAAAAAAACAGACCAAGCCATATTTATGGCTTGAAGGGGCGACACGCCATGAAATCCCGCTTGACAATGGTTTTGGAGTGGGATATTTTGAGGTGGGAAATCATAAGGTGAGCCTTTATGGCAGGGCTGCTTACCACTACAAATATCATGACGACGTGGAATCGCTCGTGAACCGTGAGAACACTGGTTACAAGCAGAGTTACAATCTGTCAACCCGCAATGATGGCAGCAAATGGATAGGCGAATTGCTGTTGAAGTACCAAATGACGGCAAGAGATTATTTTGCCGCCCAAATCTATGATTCATATCATGCCACGAAGGAAAATGGCTCGGCGCGGGGATTCTATAAAACGGATATTTCACAGGCATATGGCTTCAATTCCCTCGACAAGAATAGAAGCAACATTCTTACCACAAGTCTGTATTACAAACATACGTTTACGAAAAACAGCGAATTGGAATTGCGCTTGGCCTATAATTTCAACAAAAACAAATATACCGCCAATCGTAGGGATTTTTATGACGAGCAACTTTACGAGGACGATACCCGTTACGACAACAAGCGCCATTCAGGAAGTTTCAACATAGACTACTCCAAGGAATTCGCCAACAACGGTTCGTTGATAGCAGGAAGCCGAAGTACGCTTGTTATGGATGAAATCAACAACTTGATGGGTAAGAATCCACTTTTCAAGCACCATAATTACAATCAATACATGTATGTTGGATATGGTGGCTCTTGCAAGTTTCTGCGCTATAATGCATCCATAGGGCTAGAGGGAATATGGGCAAAGGCTGGCGAAGTGAGTTACTGCTATTTTCGTCCGAGAGGCAATGTGAGCACGACGTGGGTCGTCAACTGCCACAACTCCGTGCGTTTGAGCTACAGGCTCACGAACATAGCCCCCAATGTGGCATATATCAATCCCTACAACACGTCAACCGACTCCTTGCTGGTCAGCATCGGCAACCCTGAGCTCAAGCCTCAAATGACCCAGTATGCTTCCGTGTCTTATACGTTGAATGTAGGGAAGCTGTATCTTACGCCAACAGTCAATTACAAATACATAAGTGACATGATAGAAAATGACGGCTACTCCAAAGGTGGTGTCTATTATAGCACTTACACCAACACTGGTCATTTCGCCCAAACTTCAGCAGGAACCGACTTGAGTTATCGTTTCAAGTGGGGGCGACTCTATGCAGGTGGCGGCTGGAAGGCCAGCCATTTCACGGGGCAAAATGCCAAGAACTCCGCCTATGCCTCATTCGGCTTCAATGCGCACGTGAAGGATTTTTCTTTCTATGGCGATGTAGATTACAATTCAAGAGATTACACGGCCTTGGCTTGCACAAAATACATACGACTTTCCGTTGCCAACCTCCAAGTGAATTACAATATCACACCCGACTTTTACATTGGCATATGCCTACAGCATATCACTGGGGAATACCAAAGCAAGACGACCACCATAGATGGCTCTTTCCATTCCGTGACAGAGAATCATTACAAAGACCAGAAATTCCGTCCTTGGGCGATTCTGAGATATACTTTCCGTAAAAACGCAGACAAGAAGCATAAGCTTGGCAAAGTTTTGGATAGCACGGAAGAGGGTATCTCCATCTTAAGATAAAGCTATTTAGAATTAAGCACTCTGGTTAGTTTCTTATGATGTTGTCAAAAAAAATAAATACAATGAAGAAATTTTCCATTTTTCGTCAACATGATTCCATGCAATGTGGCATAGCCTGCTTGCAAATGGTATGTAAATATTTCGGCAGAGAATACTCTTTGGATTCTTTGTCGAAACTTTGTTTTGCTACTACGGAAGGAGTTTCTCTGTTAGGTATCAATGAGGCCGCAAACACACTTGGCTTGCATACTACATGCGCTAGAGCTACAACTATGGTACTAGGTGAAGTCCCTTTGCCTTGTATCCTTCATTGGAACCAGAACCACTTTGTGGTTTTATATAAGGTCAAGAAAGGAAAGAAGTTCTATGTCGCTGACCCAGGAAAAGGATTGGTGACTTATAGTTTAGAAGAGTTCAAGCAGCATTGGATAAGCACAAGTTCCAATGGCGAGGACAAAGGCATCGCCATGTTCTTGGAAACCACTCCTGCATTCTTTACCTATAAGATGAAAGGGGAAGAGAACGTAAAAGAGAAAAGGTCTTTCCGCTTTCTTTTTGGTTATGTGAAGAAATATCGCAAGTATTTTGGGCAAATCATTTTAGGTTTGGTAGTCGGGAGCCTCTTGCAGCTTGTCTTGCCATTCCTTACCCAGTCCATTGTAGATGTCGGCATCAAGAACCAAGACATCGGCTTTGTTTGGCTTATCCTGTTGGGACAGTTGATGCTCACTATCAGCCGAACGGCAATCGACTTTATCCGCAGATGGCTATTGCTTCATATATCCTTGCGCATCAATATTTCATTGGTGAGCGACTTCTTCATCAAGCTCTTGAAGTTGCCGATGTCTTTCTTTGACACGAAGCTCATGGGCGACTTGATGCAAAGAATGAACGATCATAGCCGTGTAAACAATTTCCTCACACAGCAGACACTCAACATTACCTTTGCCATGCTCACTTTCTTTGTGTTCTCGGTAGTGCTGTTCTTCTACAACAAGTTAGTGTTTGCCATCTTCGTGCTGGGGAGTATTCTATATGGTGCTTGGATGACCTTGTTCTTGAAACGGAGAAAGGTGCTTGACTATGAGCTGTTTGAACAACAAGCCATCAACAACAATAAGACTTATGAGTTTATCACCTCCATGCAGGAAATCAAATTGCAGGATTGTGAGCAGCGCAGAAGATGGGAATGGGAGGACACGCAAGCTGACTTGTTCGGCGTTCAAATGAAGTCGCTCAAACTCCAACAGACGCAGGAGGCAGGAAGTATCTTCATCAACGAGGTCAAGAACATCATCATCACGGTAGTGGCTGCAACCGCCGTGATACATGGGCAAATGACACTTGGTATGATGCTTGCCGTGCAATACATCATCGGACAGCTCAACTCACCTGTGGAGCAACTGATGAACTTCTTCTATTCTCTGCAAGATGTGAAGATTAGCTTGGAGCGAATCAACGAGATTCACCAGATGGATGATGAGAACGGAAAGGAAGGCTTGCTAACTTCTATTGAAGATAAGAATGAGGGCATTGACATCAAGAACATCATGTTCAAGTACGACCCACATGCTTTGCGCAAGACCATAGACGATGTGAACATTCACATTCCGCAAGGTAAGGTAACAGCCATCGTTGGCGCATCTGGCAGTGGAAAGACCACCCTCATCCGTTTGATGCTTGGCTATTACCCAGTATTGGAGGGACAAATCAATATCGGCAAAACTGATATTAGCACGCTCAACAAAAAGTGGTGGCGCAGGCAATGTGGTGTTGTCATGCAGGATGGTGTCATCTTTTCGGAAAGCATAGCAAGAAACATTGCCGTTGATGATGACGACATAGATAAGGAGCGATTGGTGAAAGCTGCCGAGATAGCTTGCATCAAGGATTACGTAATGGCTTTACCTCTGAAGTTTAACACCAAGATAGGACGTGATGGCGTAGGATTGAGCCAAGGACAGAAGCAGCGTATCTTGATAGCAAGGGCTGTTTATAAAAATCCTGACTACATCTTCCTGGACGAGGCAACCAACTCGCTTGATGCCAACAATGAGAGAAGCATCGTGGAGAACTTGGATAAGTTCTATAGGGGCAAGACTGTTGTAATAGTTGCACATCGACTAAGTACAGTGAAGAATGCCGACCAAATCGTAGTCATAGATCATGGCAAGGTTGTCGAGGTTGGCAATCATGAATCATTGACAGCCAAGCGAGGTGCATACTATAATTTGGTGAAGAATCAGTTGGAATTGGGAAACTAAAATGCTTTTGATATGGAACAAAAAGAATTCGATAATATTGAGTTGCGAAGCGAGAAGGTGAGGAATGTGATAGGTAAAGTTCCTCCTCGCCTCGTCAGCTTGGGGACAGTTATCATTACAATCATAGTCCTTGCCCTCGCAGTTGCTTTCTACAAGATACCTTATCCTATATCCATAGAGGCTAATGGTGAGGTCATCAATCAAAGAACGATGCAGGTGTTTGTGCCATACAAGTATTTGTATCTTTTCGATGAGCCAAGGACGGCTCATGTATCTTTCGAGGGCAACGATAATGCATCTTATAACTGCGACATCATAAGCCATAATGCAAAACTCATACATAGGGAAGATGGCAACTATTTTATGGCAATAGCCACAATGAGTACACAGGGGAAAAATTCCCCTGTGCTGCAAAAGTACATGAAAGCCGATGTCAGAATCATCGTCAACAATAAGACCTTATGGCAGCAGATGTTAGGGTAAGCTATATCCTATATCAGCCATTTTAAAGAACATTTCGTGATTTTGCACTTACTTGTTGAATTCGCAGGTTATCTTTTAGTATTCTTTTTATGTTAAAAAATATTATTTTTATGAAAAATCCAATCAAATTCTTGCAATATTAAAGATTAAAAACTATGTTTTGCAACATAGAATTATGCGTGTCTTGGAAAATGATGCAGAACTTACTTACAATCACTATAGTCAAATTGAGTTCGGGCATTAAAGATAAGTTTATAGCCGTAACTTCGAATTGTACTTTTGATTAAAATTGAGGACTGCTCTACAGTGATATGTTTACAATAATCTGGCACAAGATTATATACAAACCATACAAGACAAACATGAGCGGTTGCCGAAAAGCTAATAGTAAAGAGTAGGCATAATTATTTGTATTATGAATGATGTGATAAAAAAAAGATTTCTAGAAGAATCAGAAGTTCTCTTGAAATCAGAAATGGTAACTTTGGCAGGTGGTGGCTATGACGTGAATGATACAATAAAAGATCAAGTATGTCAAAATTCATGTTCAGCAAGCTGTAATGTTAGTTGTAGTTCTGGATGTTCAAAACAAAGAGCAAGTTAATGAAAATTCTCTTTAATCCGATATATCGGCTAAAAGTAGATAAAGGTAAAGTCTTTATCTTTCATAGAGGAGGGATTGTTAGTGCAGAAGACCAACATGACGAGGGATTTTGTGGAGCAATCCATCCTCTTCATGCTATTATTTTATCATTTTTAAATGGCAAGGAAATTGATGATACCATTGAGGATATAAGAAAATTTATCCCAATAGATGCTAAAGAACTTATTCAATTTATTACCAATTTAGTAGATTGTGAATGTTCTAAAGTTATTCATTACAAAAATTATAGCATAGTATTCGAAGCATGTAGAATTCCTAAACAAGTGTGCTATAGAGATATTGTAAGGAAATACGGTGCAAAACATTGGGATTATCCAGACGTAAATTGTCCGAAGTGTCTATGAAAAAGTATTTGTATATTCTTTGTTGGTGCTTTGTGCAATGCACACTAACGTGCTTTGCACAAAGTAATCTGATGGCAGCATCAGACACCATAAAACTTTCAGAGGTAACCGTCTCTGCAGAAAGACCATTGGTTCAGCGTAAGGCGGACAGAATGATAGTTAGTGTAGAGCACAGTAAAATGCTGAAAGCTCGTTCACTTTCCAACATTTTGCAATTGATTCCAGACGTAGATTATGACGGAGAAGGAGGCATTAGCGTTATGGGGAATAGTGTCAAGATATACGAACGTGGAAGATTGTTGAACCTGAGAGGTGCGCAACTTAAAAGTTATCTTTCTTCTTTGCGTGGCAATGAAATTAAGAACCTGGAGATTCTTCCTCAAGCAACCGCCGAATATGATGCGGAAGGGGGTACTGCAATTCTTGTTATCAATCGACAGAAGAAGCATGAGTATGGAATTTCGGGTTATGTTGGTAGCGAGTATGAACGGAAAAGCAGAAATACTTTCTCAGAATATACTGGATTGACATATTCATGGGGCAAACTTGCTCTCTATGGCAATATGTCCTTTGAACAGTCGAAAAGCAGAACAAAAACCGCAGAAAACGACTATGGAAGTGGCGTAATTATTGATAGTCAATCGGAAAGTTCAGACAAAGGGAACTACTATATGCCAAAAATAGGACTCGACTTCACCATCTCTCCCAAGCAATATTTGGGTATCGAGTGGTCGGGCAGTTACTCGAAAGACTATTCCTAAGACTGTTGGGTTAATTCTTCGATTGTTGACAACAGTCCACACCCAACGAGCATCAAGAGTTTTGCACCATATACGTTAAAGGACAACACTAATAACGTTACCTTAAACTATGAATGGACGACAGATACACTAGGCAGTAAGATGAACATTGTTGCCGATTATGCAGGAAAAAGAGAACGAGATTTGTATAAATATGAGAACAAATATGTTTTATACGGAGGTTCGGACAGTATCGTATCAAAGTCGCAACCCTCAGTCGAGGGTATAGACATTTATAGCGCACAGGTAGATTTTACAAAGATTATAAATCATCATCAGTTCACCCTTGGAGCCAAGTACGTATATGCAGACATCAATTATAATAGCAAATTGTATCTCGGTAATGCAACCTTGGCAGGCATACTATCGGAAGCCATTGAACAGCGAGACAATTTCAAATACTCTGAGCAACGATTCGCAATATACGGAATGTATAGATATACTTTTCACCCTTGGGAGGTACAGATAGGAGTGCGTAATGAATATACAGAGTGGAAAACTCGGCAAAAGGTGAAAGACCAATTGAGTAATAACCAGAATGGCAACACACTCTTCCCATCATTCTTTGTGAAAAGAGATATTGGAGAGGGAAACGCTTTGTCGCTGAGTTATACGCAATCCATAAATCGACCGTCGTACCAGATGGTAAATCCGTTCGTCTTTCATTTGTCTGAAACATCTTATAAGGAAGGCAATCCTAATTTAAGAGGTGAGTTACTGTATAATGCAGCATTGCAATTCGTTCTGAAATCAAGATACGTTTTCTCACTTTCAGCACTCTTCATAGACAAAAAAATCAATGAAATGTACGAGCAGATTGGAGAAAGACAAACTCGCTATACATTGAGAAACGATGGCTCAACAAAGAGATTGTTGCTATATATGGGTATACCTTTTAAATGGGGTATATGGAATTGTAAAAATAATGTAGAGTTGAGTCAGAGTTTATATCAGAATAGTATCAAACATGTTAACGACTTCGGGGTTGCTCTGACTAGTTTAAGTCGATTTAGACTGTCAAAACAATTTATGGCAATGGCAAACATTCGCTATGTGAAACATTATAAGCAACTCTATCTTATTCAGAAAACCGATTTGGTTAACGTTGACATTGAGGGCGATTACAACTGCTTTAATGACAAACTGAATATCAATTTTGGTGTGAAAGACTTACTTAATAGTAGGGGAAAGAATCGGCAAGTATTCAAAAATGGTGATTTTGAACACCATTCAAACTTCGATTTTCTTTCAAGAAAGTTCTTTGTTGGCATGACGTTTAGTTTTTCCGCAGGAGCAAAACGCACAAGTCGACATGGCAAGACATATTCAAATGAAGATGATAAAGAAAGAATGTAGAGCACTTGGATAGGCTTATATCCGAACATTTGTTGCTATCTCCATAAGAGTTCGTTTCTCCATCCTTGTGGAAATCCCATGGCATGTAAATCAATATTGGGATAATCTGCAAATTTGAGCAGAGAGCTTTTCAAATCCATACAAGGAGTTATAGTTTGCTCCATATATAATAAGGTACATAACTGATGGTACAGTTTGATAGGCTTTTGGGTTGGAGTTATCCAAGCAAGGGGAAGCCGATTTGGCAATTGTGGCTTCAAGGCAAAACGCCTATTCCATATACGAGCATGGTGGGCACAACAATTTCGAAGCACGGTTATGTACCTTACCCAACTTTCCAAGTAAGTGTATTGAGGAAGCCCAAACTCTCTTGCCACTTGCTTTTTGAGACGATTGTCCTTGAATAGACAAAATAATTTGGAAAGCGTACCAAACGAAACGACCTCCAATGTTTTCCACACAGGAGGGAGAGAAGGGAAAGTATATTTCTCGGAATGCTCCTTGATGAAATCTTCATTTGAACGAGACACCTCTTTCTTGATATTGTCAAGGCAGCCTTCATAAAAGTCTGCATTTTTGAACAATGATGCATCCATAAACCAAAATGCACCATGCTCCATAGAGAACACCTGAATCATTTTGGTTCGAAGAGAAATCTCTATATCTTGAATTGCCTTGAATATGAGTTGTCGAAGTTCTTTGTCAAAGAGATAAAGGTCGATGGCTTGTTCAAATGTACTACCCAGCTTATAATGATGAAACTGCCTGTCTTCCTCCATATATCGTAGGTAACTGGCAATACGGAAATAGCTGATATTTAGAAGCTGCAATTTGGCAGTTGCAATATCTTCTATCACCAGCCCTCTGTTCTGGAGCAAGGCAACCTGTTCATCTACGTTTATCGGTTGTTTGTCGTAATCCATATACCCTTTATAAAAAGCGAAGTCCCACCGTGGTACGCATCGTTGAGAGGCGTGGTGGGATTTGTTGCTGCAAACAATACTCTTTTTTATTGGAAGCTCCAAATATTTTCTTCAAAATCTACTTATCAAATATGGATTTTAACGTAAAAAGTTCTAATTTCAATGATTTTCTCCTTGCATACTATGGAAAATTTAGAAATTTATCGTACCTTTGCCCTCGATTAAAGGCGTTCTTTGCATATTGCAAAATACAGAAACGAGCAGAAGTCCGCTCGTTTCCATATTGTTACCTACATGGAATAGGTAATTTTTCAACTTCTTGATATTCAATAGAAGTCCTATTTAGGGCGAGTTAGATTTGTTAACATTGAAATTTTTCGATGAAACCTTTGCGTATATGCATTTTTCTTCGTAACTTCGCAGCGGAATATAAAGAAGGAAAACAATGGAAGAGATTAGAAAATATCCGGTGGGCATACAAACCTTCTCTGAGATACGAGAAGAAAACTATGTGTATGTGGATAAAACTAAGTATATTGTAGATTTCGTAAGAAATGGATCCAAATATCTGTTTCTGAGTCGCCCAAGACGATTCGGAAAGTCTCTTTTTGTCTCTACGCTTCAGGCTTATTTTGAAGGAAGAAAGAATCTGTTTGATGGGCTTGCCCTTGGGGATTATGAGAAGGAATGGGTAAAGTATCCAGTTTTTCATTTTGATATGAGTACGGCAAAGCACATGAATCCTGCTGACTTAATCAATGAATTGGAAGGTAAGCTAAGCCAGCTGGAACAAATCTATGGTACGGAAGATTGGGCTATTAAGACTAACCAGCGTTTGGAATGTCTGGTAAAACGTGCTTATAAGCAGACGGGACAGAAGGTAGTCATTCTCATCGATGAGTATGATGCTCCATTGCTGGATGTCGTGCATGAGAAGGAAAATCTGGTAGAACTCCGTTTGATCATGAAGAACTTCTATAGCCCTATAAAATACTTGGACCCTTGGTTGCGTTTCGTTTTTATTACTGGTATTACCAAGTTCTCTCAATTAAGTATCTTTAGTGAAATCAACAACCTGGATAATATCAGCATGTTCGACCAGTATTCTGCTATCTGCGGTATCAGTAAGGCGGAACTTCTGAATGATATGAAGCCAGATGTGGAGTTGTTGGCAAAGCATTTAGGCAGAACCTTTGAAGAGACAATAGGTGAACTGACGTCATATTATGATGGCTATCATTTCAGTGATCATTCTGAAGATATATTCAATCCTTTCAGTCTTGTGAAGGCCTTGAAGAACAAAAAGGTTTCGGCTTATTGGTTCAGTTCCGGTACGCCAAGTTATCTCATCAAGACTTTGCAGAAGTATCATGTGGGAGTAATGGATATAGAGCAGAAAAGTGTAGGGGTTGATGACTTTGATGTTTCGCCAGAGCAGATGACTTCAGCACTTCCTTTGCTCTACCAGAGTGGTTATCTTACCATCAAGAAGTATAATCCGCTATTGCAATGCTATCAGCTGGACTATCCTAACAGGGAAGTGCGCATAGGAATGTTGAAATCGCTGGCGCCAAACTATCTGTCTCCAATTCAATTGGATAATAATAGTTTTATCTTTGCCTTTTTGGAACAGCTCTATGGCAACAACATGGATGGCGCCCTTCAGAAGATGCAAGCTTATCTTGCTAGTATCTCCAACCGTCTGTCTAATAAAAACGAGAAAGATTTTCAAACGGTGTTCTATCTCATCTTCAACCTCTTGGGTGCTTATATCCTGGTGGAAGAAGATAGTGCAATAGGTAGGGCTGATGCCGTTCTGCACATGCCTGATACTGTGTATGTAATAGAGTTGAAATATGATAAATCGGCGGATGAGGCTTTGAGGCAGATTGACGATAAGGGATATCTGATACCTTATTCGGCAGATGGAAAGCGATTGGTTAAAGTGGGAATTAATTATGATAGCCAAAAGCGAACTATAGGGGATTGGAAGATAGAAGAAACATAAAAATATACAAGATTTTGAAAGAAAGCCTCGGCTACTAAGATGTAGTTGGGGCTTTTTGAAATTTGTTTTTATGCAAATACTACGTATATCCCCCTTTTCAATCGTATTATTAGCAAATAAAACAAAAGAAATATCGCATGAGACAGAAAGTTTTATACATGATTTTAGTGGCTTGCCTGCTCCTGGCTAATGCTTCTGATGGTGTTGCCAAAGGCAGAAAAAAGGCGGAAGACCCAGAGATAACCAAGCTCAAGGGGAAGATAGAAAACGTGATGCAGAAGGTAGATGCGCAGCCCGACTGGCTCTATTCCCGACTGCAGATGTTCTGGAACACCCACGCTTCTGATGTCTTCGTAAATGGTGAAACCTTTGCGAAGGTGGGGGGAGAACGTGCCCCGGAACCCACCGTGAAATATAACGGAACCCGTGGAACGGCTTCGCAATACAATCGTCCCCGTCTGGAAGATATGATTCCTTTCGATGACGATGAATTGGGCAATGTAACCTATGTAAGCAAGGCTTCAGGCAAGATGGAGAAGACTTCGCCAGCCAAGACGGGTTGTAATATCGCCAGCGTAAACCGACAGATTATGGGCATTGCCCGAGATGCTGCCCGCATCTATGCCGCTACCGGCGATATGCGATACGGAATGATGGCAGCTAAGGTTTTCGATGTCTATATGAAAGGCATCGCCTATCGCAATGTGCCTATCGACTTGAACCATGGTCATCAGCAGACACTGGTGGGAATGACTACCTTCGAGGTTATCCACGAGGATATCATCAACGAACTCACCCAGATGTATCCCCTCATCAAACCTCTCGTGAAGGATGACCAAGCCGTTATCGAGGCTGGTTTTAAGAAATGGGCGGAGAACATCATTGCCAATGGTGTGCCTCACAACAACTGGGACTTGTTTCAGGCCGATTTCATCACGAAGATAGCCTTGGTATTGCAAGATAACCAAGCATACGCAGATGGCAAGGGCAAGCAATACTACTTGGATTATATCGTAAATCAAAATAGTATTCGCCAGTGGAGTATGAACAAGCTCATCGACTTCGGCTTTGATGCGAAGAGCAAGACTTGGTATGAATCGCCAGGCTACAGTACCACGGTATTGAGCAGTATCTGTGATTTCGCCAACATGCTCGATGAAAAGGCGGAAATCGATATGTTCAAGCTGCGTCCTATCCTGATTGACGGCGTGAAGACCTCTGCCGAATATCTCTTCCCTAACCGTATGATAGCAGGTTTTGGCGATACCCATCCGAACTATCTGAACCAGGGCGGCATCGATAACATCCTGAAATATGCCACCCGTCATAAGAACAAGAGTCTTATCGCAGATATGAATCTCTTTAAGAGCGCCGTTTCAAGCGATGCTCCGGTATCAGAAATAGAGAAATATACCAGTACGATGTTCTATGCTCCTAATGTATCGTGGATAGCGATACGTACGGGAATGGACAGGCAACACGACCTGATGGCTTCCATCAATGCCAGCCTGGGCAACCACGCCCATGCCAACGGCATCTCTCTGGAGCTTTATGGCAAGGGCTATGTATTGGGGCCTGATGCAGGTATCGGCAAGAATCTCTATAGCGGACTGGATTATTCTGAGTATTATTCCCAGATGCCAGCCCATAACACGGTGGTGGTAGATGGCGTATCGAGCTATCCGGTAATGATGTCGCAGCATGCTTTCAAGATAGTGACTTCATCTCCTGAGGTAAGCGCGGAGAAGCCTGCCAGCAGGAAACTCTCGGAGCAGAAGGAGAAGATGACTTACGCTACAGTAAGCTTTATGGAGCCAGAAACGCAGGCAGAGCAGCAGCGTACCACAGCTATCGTGAAGACCAGCGATAAGGGTGGTTATTACATCGACGTGTTCCGCAGCCGAAAGAAGGAAGGGGGCGACAAGACCCACGATTACTTCTATCATAACCTGGGACAGGAGATGAAGGTGATGGATGCGGCAAGCGGTAAGGCACTCGATATGAAGCCTACCGAGGAACTCGCCTTTGCCGGTGGTCATCTCTATGCTTATTCCTATATATATAATAAGGTGAGTGCCGAAATGACCTCTTCTGTAAAGACCCAGTTTGTAACCAGGATAGAAGATGAGAAGGTGGTGGCAGCGATGGATAACCAGAAGGAGATAACGATGACGATGTGGATGAAGGCGGATGCAAACCGTACCCTCTTCCAGGCGCTCTCTCCTGCCAATCTGGAATACGAGCGTATGCCTAACCAGCCTTATAAGGTAATCGACCAGCCGGTATTGACCTTCGTGGCTCGCCAGAAGGGTGAGGCATGGAATCATCCTTTCGTCTGCGTATATGAACCAAGTTCTGATACAGAACCGGGCGATATAGCATCGGTAGATTATTTTACTCCAAGCGAGCAGGGTGCCGTGGGCATCATCGTGAAACTGAAGGATGGAACCGAGCAGCGCATTGTCTGCTCAGAGAATGGAAAAGTGAAGTTGAATTAAAACAAACAGACAATGAAAAAGATTGTTTTAGCAATTTTGATGATTTTTGCGTTGGTTTCTGCTCATGCTGCAGAAACCTTGCAGTCGCCTAATGGCAAGTATCATTTCGTCTTTGAGCAGAAAGGAGGTCGTCTTGTCTATCATCTAAACTATGCTGATAAGCAAGTGGTTGAGGAAGGCGAACTAGGTGTGAACATCGACAACCATCTGGTAGAGTCAGCGATGGGAATTCCTGTGGATACCAACCGGGTTTGGACCACCGGTATGGAAGTCATCAAGGTGGAGCGTTCTGCCAAGGATGATACTTGGAAACCGGTCTATGGTGAGTATGCAACTATCCGTGACCATTACAATGAGATGACCATCCATTTGATGAAAGGTGGAAAACAAGGAAACTCCAATGATAATGGCTATGACAAACGCCAGCAGTATCTCTTCGATATCATTGTAAGAGCATACGATGAGGGAGTGGCTTTCCGTTATCACTTCCCTGAGGCAACGAATGGATTGTTTATGAATATTACGGAAGACTTGACTTCTTTCCAGTTGGCACCAGGTGCTGAGGCCTATCATTTTGCATGGGCACAAGCTTCTCCTAAGAAAGTAAAACTCTTGAAGAGCGAACCTGTATGGAAGGAAGAATCAGACCGACCTCTGGTCTTGAAGTTGTCGAACGGCATTTATACTTCCATCGGCGAAGCAGCCTTGTCTGATTTTTCACGAGGAAAGTTAAAGTTGGTTGCAGACAATAAACTTCAGATGTCAATGTTTGATACGGCAAGTGTTATCACGGCTTACGACATGCCATGGCGCGTTATCATGGCTGCTGAAAGGGCTATCGACCTGATAAACAACAAGCAGTTGATGCTCAACTTGAACACACCTTGCAAGATAGCTGATACTTCCTGGATTCGTCCAGGTAAGGCATTCCGTGTATGTCGACTGGATATGAAAACGGCTTTGCAGGCTATTGATTTTGCCGTAGATCGCGGATTGCAACACATCGAGTTGGATGCAGGCTGGTATGGACCGGAATGGAAAATGTCTTCATCTGCCCTGAAGGTGTTGGAAACTCGTGACATTGATATGCCTGAGCTATGTAGGCAGGCAAAGAGCAAGGGCATTGGCGTATGGCTTTATGTGAATCAGCGTGCGCTTTCCCAGCAATTGGACAGCATCTTGCCTTTGTATCAGAAGTGGGGCGTCAGCGGCATCAAGTTCGGTTTTGTACAGGTGGGCTCCCAGAAGTGGACAGCCTGGATGCACGATGCCATAAAGAAATGTGCCGATTATCATATCATGGTGGATGTTCACGATGAATATCGTCCTACGGGATGGAGTCGCACTTATCCTAACCTGATGACTCAGGAAGGTATCGGAGGTAATGAGGAAATGCCGAATGCAGAGCACAATGTGATTCTTTCATTCACAAGATTCCTCTGTGGTCCAGCTGATTACACTCCTTGTTATTTCAATGGCAGAGTGAAGAATACGAAGGCTCATCAGTTGGCAATGCCAGTGGTATATTACAGTCCGATTACTTTCCTGTATTGGTACGATTTGCCAAATGTCTACAAGGGCGAGAAGGAATTGGATTTCTGGAAGTATTGTCCTACTGTATGGGATGAGAGCAAGGCTCTGGCTGGCGAGATTGGAGAGTACATCATTCAGGCTCGCCGCACAGGCAATGATTGGTTTGTGGGAGCGATGAATGGCTTGCAGGCTCGTGATATCACCCTCAATACTGCTGATTTCCTGCAGAAAGGCAAGAAATATCGTGTGGAAATCTACAATGATGATCCATTTTTGCAGACCCGCACCAAGGTTTCTTCTACAGTGGTGAATGTCAAGGCGGGCAAGCAGCTGAAGCTTCATCTACAGGCTTCTGGAGGTGCAGCCCTGCGTTTTGTTCCTGTAAGATAACAGATAATTAGTTTTTTAGCGTTATAGTAATTAAAAGTCTCGGTTGCCCATTGGGTGGTCGAGGCTTTTTTCTTGTGGGAATATTTGGCGATTATTACGTATTTATATATCTTTGCACGTATAAAATAAAAGAATCAGATAAATCAAAATAAGCAATGATGAAAACAAGAATAATGATGCGTGTAAGCGTATTGGCTATTGTCTTGGTGATGCAAGGCTTAGTCTCTGTAGTCCATGCCGTAGGTGTGGGAGGCAGTGGAATGTTTCAGTGGTCTGTGGAATTGAGAAGATATATTTCCAATGAAACAGGCAAGGCGCCTGTGGCTTATCTCTGGGTTCCAGAGGGCTGCAAGCAAGTAAAGGCAGTGATGCTCTCGCAGCAGAACATGACAGAGGAGGCTATCTATAAGAACCCTCGTTTTCAGGCAAAGATGAAGAAACTGGGCGTTGCCATGGTATGGGTGGCTCCTGCTTTTAATAACAATTGGGATTCTAACTCTGGTGCACAGAATATCTTTGAGGAATTGATGGCGAATCTTGCTGATAATAGCGGCCATCTCGAGATAGCGAAGGCTCCTATTATTCCTCTGGGACATTCGGCGCAAGCCACGTTCCCCTGGAATTTCGCGGCTTGGAATCCAGACCGCACCCTCTGTATCATTTCCTTCCATGGTGATGCGCCTCGTACCAACCTCTGCGGTTATGGTGCGGCAAACGTAGAGTGGGGACGCAACCGCAACATCGATGGCATTCCTGGCTTGATGGTAGAAGGCGAGTATGAATGGTGGGAGGCTCGTGTGAATCCTGCTCTGGCTTTCCGCATAATGTATCCGGAGAGTTGCATCTCCTTCCTTTGTGATACGGGCAGAGGTCATTTCGACTGTGGTGACAGAACTGCTGATTATATCGCCAAGTTCATTCAGAAATCATTGGAACAGCGCTTGAATGCAGATGGTAGTTTGCGTAAGCTTAATCCGAAGGGTGGCTATCTTGCCGAGCGTTTCCATTCAGATATGATCGGTACGGATGGTGCAGATAAGGGCAAGGCTCCAGAGAATGCCAATACCTCCCGTCCTCAACCGGCTCCTTATGCTCTGTATAAGGGCGACAAGCACGATGCCTTCTGGTATTTTGATAAGGAAATGGCAGAACTCACAGAGGCTCGCTATAAGGAGACCGCAGGCAAGAAGGTGCAGTATGTAGGCTTTGAGTATCAGGGCAATCTGATTTCTTTCAACGAAAAGGCGCAGGGCGGAATGCAAATCAAGATAGAGGATGCTTCTTCAGAGAATTCTTCTTCTGTAAATGCTAATTCCAAGGAAAAGAAGGCTATTCGTATTCATTTGAAGGCTGTTTATACCGATGCCTCCTATAACGTTCTTTCGAGTGTGCATGGCAAGAAGGCTCCTCATATCGAGGTGATCTGCGGACCTTTGAAGAAAATCAACGATACAACCTTCGAGGTTTATCCATACGAGGCTGGTTGGGACAATCCACGTAGAAGTTTTACTGCCTGGTTGGTTGCTGTGGCAGATGCTGATGGTGGATACAAGGGTGCTGTGCAGCCTTTGCGTATCGACCTGCCAGCAAGTCTATGCAGGGGTTTATAAAATGTGTAGTGTAATTTATTCCATAAAGTAAGATAGTAAAAATGAAGAAGTTTTTCCTCTTTTCCTTGTTGGTGGCATCTGCGCTTTCAATTCAGGCAAAGACACCAGCAGATAATCAGCAGAAAGCAATTAAGTGCCAGCCTTTTGTGTTGTCGCAGGTACATCTCCTTCCTTCCCGTTTTCAAGAGAATATGAAGCGAGATTCGGCTTGGATGATGTCGATACCTGTTAGCTCACTTTTGCAGAGCTTCCGCAATACCAGCGGTGCCTGGTCAAATCGTGAGGGTGGTTACATGACGGTGAAGAAACTCGGCGGTTGGGAATCTCTTGATTGTGATCTCCGCGGTCATACCACAGGTCATCTCCTTTCGGCATACGCCACGCTCTATGCACAGACTGGCTCTGCAGCAGTGAAGGCGAAGGCGGATAGCATCGTGAATGGTCTTGCCGAGGTGCAGCAGGCATATGGTAGAGATGGCTATCTGAGTGCCTTTGCCGAAGGTCTCATCGACCGAAATATCCAAGGCAAGAGTGTATGGGCACCTTTCTATACGCTCCATAAAATCGTGCAGGGCATGATAGACCAGTACCAACTCTGCGGCAATGAAAAAGCCTTGGAGATAGCAAAGGGCATGGGCAACTGGGCTTATAACAAACTCAAACCTCTTTCAGAGGAGACTCGAAAAAAGATGATTCGCAATGAGTTTGGTGGTTTCAATGAGACGATGTACGAACTCTATGCCTTGACCAAGGATGAGAAGTATCTCTGGGTGGCAAAGTATTTCTATCATAACGAGAAGATAGACCCATTGAAGAATGGCAACAACGACCTCGGCACCAACCATGCCAATACCTTCGTCCCGAAACTCTTGGGTGAGGCGAGAAACTATGAGATATTTGGTGCAAAAGATAGTCGTAAGGCGGCAGAGCTTCTCTTTTGGACATTGGTCAATGACCATGCCTTTGTAACAGGCGAGCTTTCCGATAAGGAGCATCTCTTCAAGCCAACCGAGCAGAGTAAGCATCTCTCTGGCTATGATGGTGAGAACTGCTGCACCTTCAATCTTATGAAACTCGCCGACCATCTCTTCTCTTGGAATCCAAACAGCAAGATTGCCGATTACTACGAGCGTGCGCTTTATAATCATATCCTCGGTCAGCAGGATCCAGAGACAAGTATGGTTTGTTACTTTACTCCATTGCAGACAGGTGCTTATCGTCTTTATTCAACCAAGGAGAATAGCTTCTGGTGCTGTGTGGGTAGTGGTTTCGAGAGTCATGTGAAGTATGCTTCGAGCATCTACTTCCATTCTGCCAAAGATCTCTATGTGAATCTCTTCATTCCATCCAAGTTGGATTGGGAGGGAACAATCTTCACTCAGCAGACCGCTTTCCCGCAGTCATCGACGACCACTTTTAAAGTTGAGGGCAAGCAGAGAAACTTTACCCTCCGTCTCCGCTATCCATTCTGGACTACCAAGATGGAGGTCAAGGTAAATGGCAGAAAGGTGAAAGCTGTCAAGGGAACAGATGGCTATGTGGCAATCTCCCGTCTCTGGAAGGCTGGCGATCAAGTTGAGGTAAACTTCGGAATGAAACTTCGTGAAGAATCAACCAAGGATGATGCTTCCAAGGTAGCCTTGGTATATGGTCCTATCGTGATGGCTGGCAAGCTCGATGCCGTGGAGCATCCTTTCTGCGATCCTACGAAGTACAACGATTATTATACCTTTGACTTCAAGATACCTGCTGCAACAGTAGAAAAGTCTAAGTATGATGGCTTAAAGAACATTAAGAACTTCAAAACCAAGCAAGGTATTGAATTAGTGCCATTCTATGACGCCCATCACTGCCGTTATGTGGTATATTGGCAGAAGTAATGGTGTAATGAAATTTAAAAAGAAAATAGGTGGATGCAGAATTCTCTTTGACAAGAGGCTCTGTCATCCACCTTTATATATATTGATTGTAGATTAGCGCATATATTTGTATCTGTAGTCTTTGCTCTTAATTAACTCTAAACCAGTCTGCATCAATCCATCCTCGGTTGCCCTTGGTGTTCTTGCGCTCGCTCACAAATCCCATCTTGGCTCCGATCCATTTGCCTTGTCTCAAGGTAAAAAGATTGCCTGCGTTTCTGTATCGCTTGCCGTCAAGACTGTAAGCAAACTGGCATTTGCCGTCTTTTACCTTCATCTGGAGATAGATATCGAGATAGATGGCTGGAGAATATGGAATGGTATCCTTCTCTGATGGCTTGAAGGTAGCGAGTGTCTTCTCTGTTTCAATACCGCTTAAATCAGCATCCTTGCAAGAAAGCTGCTGGAGTAGGAAGTTATCTCCCATGCGACGGACAACCAGTGCCTGATAATCCCTGCCCATCATAATGACACCGCCATACTGATCATCCTCTTTCGATGCAAAGCGAATCTTTGCGGTAGCAGTGAAATCCTTGGCTGGAGTCTTCTGGAGTAGAAGATTGCCAGCCTGCCAAAGACTCTTGAATGGTAATGGCTTGCCAGCTTCATCTGTTGCGGTAAGATCTGCGGTATATAATCGCAGACAATCATTATTGGTTGGCATTCCCCAAAGCTGGTTATAGTTGGCGTGCCATTGCCATTGCAAGCCTAGCTCTGTGCTGTTGAATTCATCAGATTCCTGAGGATTCATCTTTACCTTTGATGTCGATTTCGGTATGCGATAGGTGAGATAAGGCTCGCCACATCCGTCGCCATCCTTGTCATTGCCCATTACTGGCCATCCTGTCTTCCAATCTACAGGCTGCAGGAAGACGACGCGACCGTATGCTGCCTTGTCATTGAAATGAAGGAACCAGTCTTCGCCTTGCGATGTATGAACCCATGCTCCTTGGTGAGGACCATTAATCTTCGTTTTGCCTTGTGCCATCACCTTTCTGGCTTCATAAGGGCCATATATGTTTTTGCTTCGCATGGCAAGTTGCCAGCCCATCTCTACGCCTCCAGCTGGGCACATAATCCAGTAATATCCATCTCGCTTATAGAACTTCGGACCTTCTGTGGTGTGGTTCTTCTGTCCTCCATCAAAAACGATGCGAGGCTTGCCTATCGCCTTGGTTCCATCGGCAGAAAGCTCACGAACAGTGAGAACGGAATTAAAACCGGAACGGCTTCCTGCCCATCCATTCACGAGATAACATCTTCCGTCTTCATCCCAGAGTGGACAAGGGTCAATCATTCCTTTTCCTGCCAAAACGCAGACGGGTTCCTCCCATGTGCCACGTGGGTCTTTGGTCTTCACCATAAAGATGCCGTGGTCTGGGTCGCCCCAATAAATATAGAATTCTCCGTTGTGATGTCGGATGGCTGGTGCCCATACTCCCTTGCCGTGTTGAGGCTGGGCGAAGAGTTCCTTGGGTTCCTGTTCCTGCAGGGCATGTCCGATAATCTCCCAGTTTACCAGGTCCTTGCTATGAAGGATAGGCAGACCTGGGATACAATTAAAAGAACTAGCCGTGAGATAATAGTCTTCTCCAACAGCTACCACGTCTGGGTCGCTATAGTCGGCATAAATTACGGGGTTGGTATAAGTACCGTTGCCATTATCGGGATTCCAGACCTGCGAATGATACTGGGCTTGGATCGACATAGGCGTTGCCAGCAAGATGCTCGAAAAGAGCAATGATGTAATTCTCTTATTCATATGATTCTCTTATTCTTTTATAATGATACGTATGATAAAGGAAGATTACTTATATGTTTATTGTCAGCTTTTCTACTACGACTTTAAGTATTCTTCTTATCCGGTTCGTATTATTAATAAAACAACGACGATGAAAATAAGAAGAATACTTTTTTGTATGGCTACTATTGCCATATCACAGATAAGCATAGCGCAGAATGTACAGACTGCTGCGCAGGTTCCGGCACTCGATGTTGATAAGCAGTTGCAATACTGCCACAAGCAGGTGAAGCGTGCCCTGGCTGAGTTGCAGCAGAAAGATGGTTCTTACGATTACACGATGGAGCCTCGCAATATTCTGAAGGGGGATAAGCAGAAAGGATGGAACTGTAGAAAAATGGATAAGGATTGGTGTTCTGGCTTTTGGCCAGGCATCTTATGGATGGACTATCAGAATACGAAGGATGAGGCTGTGAAGAAGACTGCAGAAGGCTATACTGAGTCGTTGAAAAGTATTGCCTATCGTCCTTGTCATGATCACGATATCGGGTTCTTGATGTTCTGTTCTTATGGAAAAGGCTACGAAGTCAATCATTCACCTGAGTACAAGAAGATAATCTTGGCATCGGCTGATTCCTTGGCAACGCTCTTTAACCCAATTGTGGGAACCATATTGAGCTGGCCGAGAATGGTAGAACGTGAGCATTGGCCGCACAATACTATTATTGATAATATGATGAATCTGGACCTGATGTTCTGGGCATCAAAGAATGGCGGTAATAAACTCCTTTATGACTTGGCTGTGACTCATGCCAAGACAACAATGAAAAATCATTTCCGTCCGGATGGAAGTTGCTATCATGTGGCGGTATATGATACCATCAATGGAGACCTTATCAAGGGAGTTACCCATCAGGGGTATGCTGATAATTCCATGTGGGCAAGAGGGCAGGCATGGGCAATATATGGTTACACAATGGTTTATCGTTATACAAAGAACAAGATGTTTCTTGATTTTGCGCAAAAGGTTACCGACATCTATATCAAACGTTTGAAGGAGACGAGTGACGATATGATTCCTCTTTGGGATATGGATGACCCTCGTGGCGTTAAGTTGGCTCCTAAAGATGTGAGTGCAGCTTGTATTGTAGCCGATGCCTTGTTGGAGTTGCAACAATATGTAGATAAGGAAAAATGTGATGAATACAGACTGTTTGCCTTACAATCCTTGGCTCAATTAAGTACGGATAAATATCAGAGTGGCAAGAAAAACGTTGCATTCCTGATGCATTCTACGGGTCATCATCCAGCAAAAAGCGAGATTGATGCAAGTATAATTTATGCGGACTATTATTATATGGAAGCTTTAGTTAAAGTCAAGATGTTAGGATTGTTGAATAGGATATCATAGTTTTTATAAGCTTTAGGTTTATATATCAGTTAGACTTATAGGTTTTGTTGAAGCATATGTGAAAACAAAAGGGTGAAAGAAGATAATCTGCAGGAACTCTTATGTAAGAGGAAAGGCAGATTATCTTTTTTGTGAGGAATATCTTGATGAGGATAAAAAACTATCTTTTCTGTTGGCTAGCTAAAATATTTATGTTATCTTTGTGCCAAAATTGCAATATTTGAATATGAAACAGTTATATAGACTTTTGCTCTTGTTGTGGTGCTGCGTCTCTGCTTTGCATGCGGAAACAAAAGTAGATGCCATTCATCTCTTGACAAAGGACGATGGAATGGCGGGGGAAACCGTGTCTCGTGTCATCATTGACAAATATGGACGCGCTGTTGTTGCAACGAATGATGGTATAAGTATTTATAATGGTAAGCGTTTTACAACATTCAAGATGCGCAGGGATGCTAATATGCCTAATTATGTATATGATGTATGTATAGATAATCTGCAAAACATCTATGTTGCTACAGCCCAGGGAGTTTTTGAAAAGAAGGTTAATAAAGCTTCTTTTCAGCTTATCTTGAAGGAATTTGATAGGATGGAAACGCTGGCTGCTCATGAGGGTAAACTGTATCTGGGTAATACAAATGGATTTTATGTTTATGACGGGAAGAAGGTTAAGCAAGTGGCTGTTAAGTCTTTTGCTAAAGAGATCTTAGCAAATAGCGTGAGAAGCATAAAGGTAGGTGAAGATGGCAATCTGTGGTTTTTGACTCGTTATGCCTTAAATCGTTATGTTCCTTCTTCGGGAAAAGTAAGTTCTTTTTATTTGGCTGCAGACATGCCTAAGAGGGCCGCGATGAGCCAGTTCGGGCTGTTGGGTGATAAAGCTTACATTGGAACCAAGAATAATGGACTGTTTGTTTATTACTTTAACTTAAAGAAAATTCGAAAGATTCCTTATGTAAGTAATGTCATAACCTCTATTCAGGTTACATCTAAAGGGGATGTTTGTGTGGGTACGGATGGCTCTGGTGCCTTTTTGCTGGATGGAAAGACTGGACAATTGAAAGAGAAGTTTGATATGAATGGTGACAAGGAACATCGTACTCCTTGTGATGCTGTCTATTATTATATGAAGGATGGGCATGGCAATGATTGGCTAGGCTTTTATCGTTTTGGGTTGGCACATTCTTATTATAATCAGCATATCTTTGAGCCATATCGCTTTGGAGACTTTACAACAGAAAAGTTGAATGTTCGTTCTTTTTACATTAATAAGGATGTAAAGGTGATAGGAACGAATAAGGGATTGTATTATATCAATGAGACAAAGAATATCGTGAAGCATTTTCCTGCGGAAATGCTAGGAGGCGCACACATTATTACCAAGATTTACTATCATCTTGGCTTGTTCTATATAGCGACTTATGATGGAGGATTGAAAATTTTTGATCCTGCTTCCTTAACTATTCGTCCCATTCTTAATGCTCCGGAAGTGTTGTCTAATACTACGATTATTTCTCTGGCAAGCCGCAATAATGGTGATTTGTGGATAGGTACGGCAGAAGGCCTTTTTGTGTTGGATAAAGCTGGACGTATAGTGAAGAAAAACGGTGGCTTTGGTGGCACTGTCACAGGTTTGTTTTTTGATAAAGGTGGCAATGGATGGGTGTGTTCTGAAAAGATGGCCTATTATAGCGCTCAAAAGGAAAGTTATGATAATACGGTCTTCCCTAAGGGATTTTTCAATATCCAGAAAAATGTAGAAGCTATTCCTGGTAAGAATGGGCGTATCTATTTCTTCAAGCAAAACAAGATCTTTTTTACAACTCAAGACATGAAGCTGTTTGGTCAGTTGCAACTTCCTGCAGAGTTGAGTGATAAATGCTGCTATGCTTTCTTGGACGATCGTAATCGTTCTTTTTGGCTTGCTACTGATAATGGCTTATTTTGTTTGGATTATCAAATGCAGAATTTTGTACATTTAGGAGCGGGGGAAGGACTGAAGTGCCAATTTGTAAATGTAGATGGTATTCAGGTTGACCAAGATGGTGTTGTCTGGGTAGCTACTACAAATGGTTTGATGCGTCTCAATTCCAAGGCTTTAGACCAATGGCTTCATCGCAAGAAGTTTAACTTGTCGCTTTTTGATATCCGAATAGGAAGTGATTTGCTCGACTTTACCGATGAGAATAAGGTTAACAGTACTAAGAGAATTTTGCTTCCTTGGAACATCTTGTCTGCAAAACTAGCTCTCAAAGTAATACTTTTGAATTATTCGCATAATAAGGACAGACTTTATCAGTATTGTTTGGGTGATGGTGACAAATGGGTAACTTTTGCTGATGGTGATGAGGTTTCGTTGAGTCATCTCTTTTTGGGAATGCATCGTCTGAAACTACGTTTGGCAGGAGTGGCTAGTTCTGAGAGTAACATAGAAATTTTGGTTTATCCATCTTGGCTGGCCATCATGGAGTTCGTCATCCTTATAGTAGCATTGATACTGCTGCTGTTTTGGCGTAGATATCATAAGGATACTAAAGTTCTGTTGGAGGAGCGTAATGAAATAGAAGGCGCCTTGATGGAGGTGGAGCAAGAACAGCAGGAAACAGAACAGGCAGGATTGCAAATTCCTAAATATACTCGAGTAAAGATTGATGAGGAGGAATTTGCGGAAATAGTGAGTAGGATGAAAGCGTATATAGAGAAGAATCGCTGCTATACTGACCCAAACTTTAAGATGGGTGACCTGGCAGATGCCTTAGGCTTGTCTTCGAGCAAACTGAGCCAGGTATTCAGTTTGTATGTTAAGGAAAACTATTACGAATTTATCAATAAATACCGCTTGGCAGAATTCAAGAGATTGATAGAAACTGGCGAGTATAAGCGATTTACTTTGACTGCATTGAGTGAAAAGTGTGGCTTTAAGAAATCGAGCTTCTTCAGTACCTTCCGAAGAGTGGAGGGAATGACACCTATGGAGTATTTGAAGAAGAGAAATGTTAAGTTATAAACCTTGCACTTGTGGTGTGTAAAACATACACCACAAGTGTGGTAAATTTAGATGTATTCAGTATAACTGATTGATTGACAGTAACCTAAACTCAATGGATTGCTTCCTAATTTATTTGGTGTAGACTCCATCGTTTTTTCTTGTTTTTATGGATAAAACTTTCTACTTTTGCAATCGACAATCGAAATGTTTTATTAATAAACCTATTAATGATGGAACAAAAAAAACAACTTCGGCCTGATGGTAAACTCATATCATCACTCTATAATGAGTATGCAGATGACCTGAGACGTTATTTGTGTAGCTGTCTCCATAATATGGATGATGCAGAAGATATGTTACATGATCTTTTTATTAAGGTTATGGATATAGAGGTGATTCCTGAGAAATCAGTACATTCTTTACTTTTTATCATGGCAAGACGCATGGTGATAGATTTGCAGAGACATCGGGCTTTTGTTCGTCAGTCTCAGGAAAGGTTCTTGAAATACAATTCCTATATGGATGAGGACTCTTTGGTAAGGCGTGTGGAATCTGCCGACCTCTTGTCTTTTGAACAGCGTTACTTGTCTCAGTTGCCAGTAAAGCGTGCTTGTATATATAAGATGTACAAGCATGAGGAAATGACAGCTCAGGAGATAGCTCTTAAACTCAATTTGAACAAGCGAACAGTAGAAAGTCATATCTATTTGTCAACGAAAGAAATGAAGTCTTATCTTAAAAACATTATATAATCATTATGAAGAAAATAATTATCCTATTCATTGCAGGCATGATGTCTATGAATGTGAGTGCTCGGCATTTTGTTCATCCAGGTATCTTGCACACAAAGGGTGATTTAGAACGTATTCGTCATTTGGTAGAGCAAAAGGTGGAACCTTCTATTGGATCGTTTGTCATCTTGAAAGCAGACAGAAAGTCGCATGCTGATTATCAGGTGCAGGGACCTTTCCAAAATATTGCTCGAGCAGGAAAATACGGTTATACCCTAAAATCCGCAACTATCATCCAATACACGATTAAGGGTAGATTTATGAGTCG